>Ga0326728_10007144_pt1 | contig 29172 bp, 26 predicted proteins | sample MB3enrmetagenome_FD_207602 | JGI IMG/M metagenome (GOLD analysis project Ga0326728, IMG submission 207602) | Lab enriched peat soil microbial communities from McLean, Ithaca, NY, United States - MB31MN | ecosystem: Environmental > Terrestrial > Soil > Wetlands > Peat | place: USA: New York... | reverse complement strand
GGCCGCCTCGTATTGCCCCAGATCGGTGAGGGCGAGGCCAAGGCCGTTGTGAATCTCGTACCGGTTCGGGTCCAGAGCCAAGGCGCGCTGGAAGCCCTCGGCCGCCGCTTGGGGATCGCCACTTTTGTAGTGAGCTCGGGCCAGAGCGCAGTGGAACTCCGCAGAGCCGGGTTCGAGCGCGACCGCGCGCCGGTAGGAGTCCTTGCTGGCCGCGAGGCGCTTGAGCAGCTCCTGTGCAACCCCGAGACAGTAATGCGCTCGTGCGGAGTCCGGGCGCAGCTCTACCAAGCGTTGATAACAACTCAGCGCAGATTCAATCTCGCCACGGATTAAGTATGAACCTCCCAGGTCGTTCAAAGTACGCGGGTCATCCGGAGCCAGGGCGAGAGCCTCGCTCATCAACTGGACGGCTTCTTCATGTCGGCCTGCTTGCTGCGCCATCAAGCCGAGCAAGTGGAGTGCCTGGGCGCACCGTGGATCAATCTCGAGCATCGCCCGGTAACAAGCCGCGGCCAAGGCCATGCGCCCTGCCCGATGGTGCTGCAAGCCTCTTTCCAGAAGCTCTTGGAGACGGGGTTCGAGAGACGGTTTCTCGCCCATGGGATTTAGTTAGTGGCCTCTTGTTGGACCGTCGAAAGGCTGCGCTGGTTCCTGGTAATGATCAGCGGCGGGAAACTTACGTATGCATAGATGCTGGGGTAGGCATCGTTGAGCATGATGTCGAGACCCGAGTTGGGCAGCTCCCGTTCGAGGCCAGGGAAGAAAACCTCCAGATTTCGCAAGGGCAAGCAGTGCTGTTTCATCGCGCGAGCGCCCACCGGAGAAACGGTATAACCGACAGTGCCGAATGCCCTGACTAACCGGAATGGTCGCGGCATCAAGCGGGCGGACTGATACGAGTCAATTCCCATCCTCATCCGATGTTGGTTGAAAACGCCAAGGCACGGCGAAACACCCGGGATCATGTCGAACAAGAGGACTGAATCGAAATTCCAGCCCCACAGAATCATGTGCCAGTCCCCTGGGAGCGCCTTAATTAACGATTCGGCAGCCACCTCGAAGCCTCGATTGAAGATCGCGTCATCCTCGCAAACCGTGAGCGGTTGATTCTGCTCGATGGCAAGATCCCACAAGGCGAGATGCGACAGGGCACATCCCAGCGCTCCGTCGCCGTAGCCGAGATCGGCCGTAATAATGCCGCGATCGACCAGGGGGCCTCGCTCGAGGTCCGTTCCATCGACCGCCGAGAAGCGCAGGAATTTGAGCTCCAGGTGGCTGTTAAGCGTTTCGAACGTCAAAAGCCGGTCCGTGCTGCGGTCAAGATTGATGACGCGAATGTCCAACGCCGGGCACTCCTTAAAGTGTAGCGTCCTGACTCAGGCAGTTCAGTAGGGGATCTCCTGCTCGCTCTGGATATCCAGACCCGTGGGCGTAATGGCGTAAACGTTTAGGTGGCGTGGTGGTCTGCGCCCGTGAGCGGCTTCGGCGACGTATTCAGCCTCATTCAGGAACCGGATCACCACTCGATCTTTCCCGAAGCTGATCTTGCCATCGTAAAGGTCGCGCGTCTCCCACAAAGACTTCAAGTTCTTTCCATCGAAAGAATAATAGACGACGCTCAGGCGAGGCTGGCTTTTCCCTAATCTGAACCCATAGACAAAGAACCGGAAAGCATCGCCTGCCTGCTCCTCAGGGAACGCGTAATGGAGATCGGAGCGCGGTATAAAGCCCGTCACGGTCACGAGGCGGCTATGGCCCTGCTGGTTGGAAAAGATGGCGAGGACGTTGGTGCGGTCGATGCTCGTCCAGCCCAGAGTGTAACCGGCCCCGATGACCACCTGGTCCTTCCAGGGGCGCGCGAATGCTGCCGCCTGCCCAACCAGCGGGTAATGCAGCGTTGAAAAGGCCATGTCCACATCCCGGCGCACCTCGACATCCGTGGGCGAGCGGTCCATCATCCACTCCTGGAGTTGGGCGAGCACCAGTTTCTGGATTTGGTCGGTAATGGGCGTAGCGTCTTCGAGCATCACGCCGTAGAGTTGTTGCGCCAGGCTGTTCACCTGGCCGGGCAGATCAGCCGGGGGCGGGGGAGGCGCTTGCTGTTCGTCTTGAGCGATCGCACTTATGGAGAAGCTGAGCGCCATTGCAAGAGGCAGTACGGCAAGCCCGGCCCGCTTGGAAAAGTCTATGAATCCTGTTCTTCTCATGGTCAAGAGAATTTCCTCTACCTCATTATCCACGATTGCAAGGGTAGGTGGTAGATGGTAGGTGGTATGTGGGGAGATCCTTCGCTCCGCTCAGGATGACAGCCAAGGGGGCTTTTTCCGTAGCCTGTACTCTGCCCACCTACCCATCTGCCCATCTGCCCACCGCCCATCTGCCTACTGCCCATCTGCCTAGCTGCCCACCTGCTTACTGCCGATTCGCCAGGCAGACCTTCAGGCAGGCTGTCCGCTCCAGGTACTCGAAGGCTGCAAGGCCCTCTTCTAACGTGAACACTCTCGAGAGCAGAGGCTGCACCTTGATTTGCCCCTTCTTCAGCAAGTCCAGCGCGGTGGGGAAATCACCGCACCGCGAGCCGAGCATTGTGATCTCATCTACCACAAGCTTGGTTGCGTCAAAGCGCGCGGGGTCATGGAAAGAGGATTTCATCACCACGGTCCCGCGTGGCCGGACAAGCCTGAAAGCTTCTTCCAAACCGCGGGGCGAGCCGGTGGCCTCCACGATTACCGGAACACTGGCAGCCCGCAACTTGCTCTGGCTTTCCGTAATTACCCTGATGCCCCAGGGCCTTGCCAGTTCAAGCTTCCAGGCGTGTTTGCCCACCAGGGTCACTTCCGCTCCGGCGTTTTTCAGGACTTGGGCTGTCAGAAGGCCCAACCGGCCGTCGCCAAGAACCACGAGCTGCGTGCCGGGTTCGAGGCGCATCTGAGCCAGAATCTCAGCGGCGGCAGCCAGCGGCTCAACAAACACCGCGGACTCATCCGGAACTTCGGCTGGAACCCGGTGCAGATTGCGCAAGGGCAGCGCAACATATTCAGCAAAGCACCCGGCGCGGTTCACGATCCCCATGACCGTCCGCGTTGGGCAGTGGCGGCCGAGACCCCGCGAACACCACTCGCATTCACCACACGCGATGTTGATTTCACCCACCACTCGCTCGCCGATCCAGGCGGGATCCTCACATTCCACCACGCGCCCCACGAACTCGTGACCAAGGACGCCCCGGAAGGTGGAGTAGCCCTTGAGAATTTCGCGGTCCGTTCCGCAAATCCCCGCCAGCGTGACTTGAATCAGGGCATCGCCCGCCTTGGGAATGGGCTTGTCGATATCCCGCAGGGCCAGTTTTCCGTCAAAGACAAGAGCGCGCATGAGGGTTTCTTCGCGTCGCACGACTGTCCGGAGCGGCACGTAGGGGCGGTTCGCGAACCGCCCCTAGACGGCGTATCTACGCAATTGCTCCCAAGGCTTCGAATAGTTCTGCGTCCTGATCTTCAAACACTGTTCTGAGGTCGAGCAGCAGAGCGTCCTCTTCAACCCGGGCAATAACCGGAGGCGAATTCCGGCGCAAGAGCTGTTCGAGTTCCTGCGCACTGTGGCTCGAGTGCGTCACCGCCAGCAGGGCAGTGGGAAGCGATTGCGCGGGGGTTGACCCTCCTCCGATTACCGATTCACCGTCCCGGACCCGAACTGAAAATCGAGGGTGAGCCAAGATCTTCTCAGCCAAGGCCGTGGCTCGCCTGCGGATGGCTTCCACAGGCAGATTGATCATGCGCAAGGCTGGAACGTCGTCAATCTTTCCCTGGAGGTAAAGAGAGATCGTCGCTTCCAGCGCCGCGATGATCAGCTTGTCCACGCGCAAGGCGCGGAAGAGCGGGTTCTTGCGGATTCGTTCCAGCAACTCGCTCTTGCCGGCCAGAATTCCGGCTTGCGGGCCGCCAAGCAACTTGTCTCCGCTGAAGGTCACCACATCTACGCCGGCTTTCAAAGAGGCGGTTGCCGTGGGTTCATCCCGGATGCCTTTCGTCGAGAGGTCAATCAGGCAGCCGCTGCCGAGATCCTCCATCGATATCAAGTTGTGCTTTTGCGCAAGCTCTACAAACTCCGCCAGGGAAGGGCGAGCCGTAAAGCCCACGATGCGGAAATTACTCGGGTGGACACGCAGCAGCAGGCAAGTGCGTTCATTGATGGCCGCCGCGTAATCGTCGATGCGGGTGCGGTTGGTGGTTCCCACCTCGCGCAGGATAGCGCCGCTCTTAGTGCAAACCTCGGGGATGCGGAAAGAGCCGCCAATCTCAATCAGCTCGCCTCGCGAGACCACCACTTCGGTTCCCTGGGCGAGAGTGTTCAGAGCCAGTAGTACGGCGGCAGCGTTGTTGTTCACCAGGAGGGCTTTTTCCGCGCCGAGAAGTTGGCATAACAGCCGCTCCGTGTGGACATCCCGCTTACCCCGCTCTCCCGCCTCCAAGTCGTATTCCAGGTTCGAATAGCGGGTGGTCACTTCCGCAAGATGCTCCACCGCCTCACGCGCCAACGGAGCCCGGCCCAGATTGGTGTGCAAGATCACCCCTGAGGCATTGATGACAGGCCGCAGAGAATAGTGGGTGGCCGTCTCGGCCTCGGAGACAATTTCCTGCTCCAATGCCACCAGGGAGAGACTTGAAAGGCTGCCCCCAACGATTCCATCCCGGAGCCGCTGAACAACCCGGCGCGTGCACTCCGCCACAAGGCGGCGCCCTACCCGCGCTTCCAGTTCTTTCAGCGCGGTCCGATTCAACATTTCATTTACTGCCGGAATCTGGCGGAGCAGTGCGGTAACCTCCGGTCCGGCCTTAGGTTCAGAATGTTCCATATCAGAGCGTCATTTGAGCATAGTTGTACAGGAGCGTCAACGGCGTAGGGGGACGGCTTGCCGTCCCCACATTTCTGCTGGCCTCGGCGAGGGTAGGGCAAGCCCTACCCGTACACCTGTCGGATTGGGGACTTCCACTTTCCGGTTGACTGGCCTCACTCGAGCATGGGTATAATCCCCGCTTGCAGCAAGTTCACGAGGCGACTCTGTGACCATTGATGAGGAACTGATCAAACTCGAAGACGACATTCGCCGCCTGAAGATTGAGTGGGAAGTGTACTTCAACGGAAGTTCCGAGCGTCCCCCGCGCGATATGGTTTATCGTGTTGAAACCTACATCAAAAGGCGCACTGCCGATCAGTCTGACCTGAGCTTCGGCCAGCGTTACAAGCTCAACGCCCTGGCGCAGAAATATGCCGTCCAGAATGCTCTCTGGAAAAGAAGGGCGATGGAGAAAGAGGAAGGGCGGGGCGTGTTTGCGCAACAAAGGCAGGGGCTGGAGGCATTGACAGCCGCCAAGATGGTCCGCGTGGTTTGCTCGGATCCCGAGATCGAGCCGGAGAAGGCCGACCAGATCTTGCAAGCCATAATCAGCGCCCAGCGCGAGTTGGGGCGAAGAGTGGACGTCGACCCGCTGCGGTTTCAAAAATATCTCTGCGACAAGACCAGGCAGATCAAGTCGATGTTCCGTTGCGCAAGTGTGCAGTTCTGGATCAGCACCGAGGATGGCAAGTTGATCTTCAAGGCGGCCAAAGCCTGACGGGTTTCATTCCAAGCGAAGCAAGGAATTTCGGCAGCGAGCCGGCGGCTTGCGCGCCGGTAGCATCAACTACGGAAGTTTTTGTCCCTGCAAGGCGTAAATCAGAATGACAGCTTCTAATTGAGGAGCATCCATGCGAAAAGTCTCTCGAGCGCTGATCAGCGTTAGCGACAAAACCGGAGTGGTGGATTTCGCCGCCGGCTTGGCGGAGCTGGGGGTCGAGATACTTTCTACGGGGGGCACGGCCAAACTCCTGCGTGAGAGCGGCCTGACGGTCCGCGACGTCTCGGACGTGACGGGTTTCCCCGAAATGCTGGACGGGAGAGTGAAAACGCTTCATCCCAAGGTTCATGGCGGTATTCTTGCCATTCGTTCCAATCCGCATCACCAGAAGCAGGTTGTGGAGCATCACATCGAGTTCATTGATCTCGTGGCGGTGAATCTCTATCCCTTCGAGAAAACGGCCGCCAAGCCCGGAGTGACGCTGGAGGAGCTCATCGAGAATATCGATATCGGCGGACCTTCGATGATCCGTTCCGCGGCCAAGAACTTCCGCGACGTCACCGTGGTTGTGGATGCCCAGGGTTTCTCACTGGTACTTACGGAACTGCGCGCGAACCAGGGTAGCATCTCGCGCGAGACGCGCGCTCGCCTGGCGCGCAAAGCCTTCGCCACAACCGCGGCGTACGACGGGGCCATTTCTACAACCCTCCAGCGCTGGGCGAACGGCGGCTCGCTGCCGGAGCGCCTCCACCTGAACTATCGCAAGACAATGGATTTGCGCTATGGCGAGAACCCTCACCAGCGGGCCGCGCTTTACGTGGACCCGGGGGCCGGCGGGCGCGGTCTGGCCTCCGCGCGCCAACTCCAGGGTAAGGAGCTATCGTTCAATAACCTCGTGGATCTTGAGGCGTCCTGGCGATTGGTCAAGGAATTTGACGAGCCAACTACGGTCATCGTCAAGCACACGAATCCCTGCGGAGTGGGCTCCGCTGCCACACTTCGAGCGAGCTACGAGCGGGCGCTGGAGGTGGACCCCGTCTCCGCTTTTGGCTCCGTCATTGCCTTTAATCGTCCGCTGGACGCCGAAACCGCGGAAGCAATGTCCAAGTTGTTTGTCGAAGCCGTGGTGGCCCCTGGATACGAGCCCGCCGCCTTGGAGCGCCTGGGGGAGAAAAAGAACCTCCGCTTGTTGGACTTGGGGACAGCCTCCGGCGATGAGGAAGGATTGCAGCTCAAAGCCATCGGGGGAGGGTTGCTGGTGCAATCTCCGGACACGCTGGGCGCGCACGCTCAGGACTGGAAATGCGTGACGCATCGCCAGCCCACGGAAAGCGAAATGCGAGGACTGATCTTCGCTTGGCGCGTGGTGAAACATGTGAAATCGAATGCCATCGTCTATGCGCGTGAAGGAGTGCTGGTGGGGGTCGGCGCCGGCCAGATGAGCCGCGTGGATTCGGTGAAACTAGGCGCCGCCAAAGCGCGTGAGTTGAAGCACCCGCTGGAAGGAACGGTGGTTGCCTCTGATGCGTTTTTCCCCTTCCCGGATGGGGTGGAAGAAGCGGCGCGAGCCGGTGCTGTGGCCGTGGTGCAGCCCGGAGGATCGTTACGGGATCAGGATGTAATCGAGGCCGCGAATCGCTTGGGGCTCGCCATGATGTTCACCGGTGCGCGGCACTTCCGGCACTAAGAGAAGCTCTCAGCCGTCAGCTATCAGCTCTCAGCGTCCAAAGCGGAAGTAACTGAGAACCGAAAGCTGAGGGCTGAGAGCTGACAGCTGTACTTCCTACGACTTCGGCGCGTAATAGCCTTCCCGCGATACAACGCGGTATTTCACGACCTTCCCCTTGGGGTTGAGGATCCGCAACGGGTTGCCTTGATCGTCCACGACATCAACCTTCAGCTTGTGGAATTTCCCGTCCTTGGCCGGGTTTGTGGGAACGAAGCCCAGGCCGTATTGTGTGCGCAGTTGCCCGTTGATTTGCTCGATAATCCCGGGCAGTTCTCCTTCGAAGCGCGGGAAGTAAGCTTGGCCGCCTGAATATTTAGCGATCGTTTCCAACCCGTTCCGCGCTTGCAAGGAGCCAATGGAATCCCCCCTCATGGAGCGGACTGTCAGCCACTCCAGGATGCTGACGGGGTAAATCGCGGTGTCCGAGGATTTCACAATCTTCAGGATCTCATCGTAGGTGAGCTTGCTGAACGTATCGTACCCGGTACAGACAACGAGGATGGATTTTCTACCCTTGATGTCCTTCATGCGATCCAGCGTGAAGGCAATCGCATCATACAGATTGATCTCGCTGAATCCGGGGATCCGCAGCATGTCCAGCGCCCCGCGAACTTGCGATCGATCCTGGGTGAAGTCCGTCAGGATTTGCGGTTTCATATCAAAGGAAATTACTGCTGTCCAGTCCTTGGGCTGAATAAACTGCAGATAGTCGTAAGCGTACCTCAGAGCCAGGTAGAGGCGCACCCAATACTTATTGCTGAATTCAATGACCATGCAAGTGGTCATCGGGGCCTGCTCGGTGCCGAAGTTGGAGATAGTTTGCGGTACGCCGTCATCGAACAATTTGAAATTGCCGCGCTTGAGAGTGGGTATGGGGTTGCCGTCTTTGTCGACTACCATGACGTCGACGTTGACGAGATTGGTTGAGGTCGAGATGTTGAAGACTTCGTCGGGGTTGATCCGTTCCGGCTTCTTCTCAGGCTGCGGGGGAGCAGGCTGAGTCTTCTTCGGAGCGAGAACGGTCGGACCCACATCGGGAGTAGGTCCCGTCGATGGCTCCTGGTCAGTGGATTGGGCTTTCCCGCTCGGCGTAAGGCCGGCGAAAAGGAACAGGCCCAGTAGCAACAGAGTCAGTTTCCGCAAATAATGGCTTCGCATCGCGCATCACCCCCGGTCCGCACGGACCTTATAGAATGTATGATGCCACTCACCCCCCTTCGGGTCAACCGGCACAGAGAGCTGCTTTAGGGAGGGGCGGCGGCCTGTCCTGAGCTGCCTAGGATGCCGTCCTGCCGCAGGGTGTACCTAATGCTTAATATCTGCCTCGAAATGTGGTAGGATCAGTAAGCGTTGGCAACGGAGTTCACATTGTGGGGATAGCGACTCTCAGATGTAGTACTTAGTACCCAGTACCCTTGTACTGTTGCAGTCTATTTTGATTGTCATTATAACTGTCACGAACGATATGAAAGGAGGAAACTAGAGGAATCAAACGACCGCAGGACACAGCTCTGCACAGTGACAATATGTCTAATACTTCTGCGCGCAAAAAATGTGCAGAAATGTATTGACTTCCATGAAATGAAAGCTTAGGCTCTCCCGTATGCCGACCGCCTAACTGTCGGCAGATTTATTTCGTCCAGGAGAGTCTAATGAAGAACCTAGTCGTTACGTTGCTGCTTGCACTGCTCGTGGTCCTGACTGCCGTTTCGGTCCGACGGATGGTCGCTGGAAATGCGACATCCACGGGGAGCCCCGCATTAGTGGCCATCGGTGCCGATCCCGTTCCACCCTTGCTGCCTCCTCCGCCGCCGAAACCGAGCAACTAGCGGCCTCTGAGTCGCATGAGCGATCCGGAGGATGGTCGTTTGAGCACTCTTGTGCGGACCGCTCATGAGCAACAACCTGATCAGTTACCTGCTGCAGTACGCTGGAATCCTTCTTGAGGCGTGCCTGGTTATTTATGTGGCTCGCAGCCCGAGGAGGGGCCAGCTTGCCGGGGTGTCGCTCTACCTCTCCTGCCTCCTTGGCACGGCCCTCGGGCGAGGCTTCGCTCTGGGCACGTACGGCTGGCGTTCTCCGCAATACAGTTACGTTTACTGGACTACCGATTTCCTGCTGGTCATCTCCGCTTTCCTTTTGGTGTGCCACTTCTTCCGACGTGCCTGCTTAAGCCAGGACAAACTGTGGGGTTTCGTCCGCTTATTGCTGTGCTTCAGTTTTGTACTTGTGGCCGGCATTTCAGGCGTGTCTTTCGTCAGCCATTACGGCGGGCTCTCCCTTCCCTACGTTGTTGAGTTCAGTCAGGATCTGTATTTTACTTGCCTTGTTTTGAACACCTTGCTGTACCTGATGTTGCAGCAAATCAGATCGATTGACGACCAGTTGGGGCTTTTGGTGTGTGGAGTGGGCATCCAGTTTGCAGGCCCTACCGCGACTATGGCGCTCTACCACCTTACCACCGGGCAACGCTTTTCCGCGGCTTTGACGTCCTACATGATACCCATGTGTACAGTCGGAATGCTTGTGGTTTGGGCATACGCGCTCGTCTATGTGAGCGATCGAGATACCAAGGTTACTCCGCGCCGGAACCCTGTTCTGGCCGAGGTCACCGCAGATTAGAATTTCCTAACCCAGGGTGGAAGACCATGATTGTTGCTGTGGTGATACTGATCCTTTCGACGGCTTTGTTTTTCTTCTATTTCCAAGTCACCTGCCAGAAGCTTTTGGGCCGGCAGTTTGACCGGGAATATTTTCAATCCATCGCCAATGCCAATCGTTTGGAGTTCCCGTCCTTGCGAAAGTCGCTGGAGGAGTTCGGTGCGCCGGTCGATTATTCTCGCTTGCGCATGATGCTCAGGTGCGACTTCCTCGCTTTGACCTATCTTCTGAAGAACGCCGCCAACGTGAATCAACGCTATACCTACGACGAACGCCTCTTGATCCTTTACTTCCGGTGGCAGTTCCTGTCGTTGGCCGTGCGGCGTATGCTGAGGCTTGGCGAGAACACAGCGGTTTTGAGACTGACCGCGGTTCTGCAGTACTTTGCGAATGTGGTTGGCCAGCGCGTCAACGCCGTGAAGTTCGGCAACTTGACCGCCGCCGACTACCTTCTCAACCTTTAATTCGACTCGCCACGAAGCTCACCTGAGCTGGGCTTAGCCCCTCAGCGTGTACCCCTGCAGATTCTACAACCAGATGGAGAGTTTACCTCGCCAAGTGGCGGAGTATGCTCGCCTTGCTGTCAAACCCCTTACAGAATGCCAGTTGACCCGGGCCTGCGTTCGGTGTATGAACCAGAAAGGCGACGTGTTCAACCCCGAGACTCGAAAGGCCAGGTGCGACTGCAATGAAGACGGTTTGGCGGGTGGCTATTCTGGTGTTGTGCGTTTTGACGGGACTGATGGTGACCGGGCACGGTGTTGCCCAGGCGGTCTTAATTCACACGCCCGGCCGCGCCGACGTCATGCGGCATCTCATCGAAGGAAGCATCTCCATCGCCGGAGGAGTCTGTGTGATGGCGGTTGCTTATGACCAACTCGAGTGCTTACGCACGCACCGCAAGAGCGGCAAGATCCTGTAGAAATCGGGCGAACAATTTGTGATTGGCGATTGGTGATTTGTGATTGACTGCTGAGCTGCCGCTGGCTCTTCAATCACCAATCGCAAATCACAGACGTACCCAACTCCGAATCATTTCAAGGTCAAGTGCCCGGCGCACATGTGCGGCGAGGCGGTCCAGGCGGGATTGCCGCTCTGCCGCAAAGAAGGCTTTGGCGGTGTCAGGCGCCAGGCCGCAGGCGGCGCGCGCCGCGTCAAGAAATGCATGCCGGAAGTTGTCGTCGTCGAAGATTCCATGGATATAGGTGCCGAACACTCTGCGGTTCGCGCTTACGGCGCCATCCGCGATGACAGCGTTCGACCCCGCGCGGGTTATTTCGGCGAAGGGTTTGGTCTCATCCGCGTACATCGTCTCTCCAACGTGGATCTCGTACCCGTGAAAAGTGCATTCTCGCACGCCCTGTCCAAAGATCTCCGCCCTTAGTATGCGCCCGCTTGCCAGGCGGGTAATCTTCTCGGGCTGGAGCAAGGTCCACATGCGAAGCAGGCCGAGCCCCTGGCGGGCGCAAGGCACGCTGTTGTTCTCGGCGCCCTGCGGGTCGTCTATTTTGCCCCCCAGCATCTGGAACCCGCCGCAGATTCCGGCGATACAGCCGCCGCGCTCCGCGTGGCTAAACAGTGGTGAAACCAGTCCGCGCTGGTGCAGCCACTCCAGGTCGATAAGGGTTTGCTTGGTGCCCGGCAGAATCACGAGGTCGGCAGCGGACACGTCCTTAGGGTGGTCGACGAACGCCAGTGCCGCCGCAGGTTCCGCCGCAAGTGCATCGAAGTCCGAGAAGTTGGACATGTGAGGCAACGCGATAACCGCGATCCGCAAGGCTCGTTCCGCAGACGCCCTTGACCACCCCTTAGTCCCCTCCCCATCGAGGAGGGGACTCTGCACCCGGCTCCCCTCCTCTTTGAGGAGGGGATTAAGGGGTGGTGAGGCAGCCTCGACGTCCTTCCACACCCGTCCCGCACTCCGCCGGTCTTCGACGGCCACGCCGTCCTCCTCATCCAGGCCCAGGTCGTGAAGGAACGGAATCACTCCCGCGCACGGTATTCCCAGGCGGGGTTCCATCATTCTTAACCCGGGCTCCAGGAGCGAGATATCTCCGCGAAACTTGTTGATCGCGTACCCGCGAATCAAGGCCCGGTCAGAGGGGTCCAGCAGTTCGAGCGTGCCCAGCAGCGATGCGAAAACGCCCCCGCGGTCAATGTCTCCCACCAGCAGGCAGGCGGCGCCCGCCGCATGCGCCATGCGCATGTTGACGATATCGTGCTCTCGCAAATTGATCTCGGCCGGTGACCCGGCGCCCTCCAGAATGATGAGCTCGTATTCAGACGCCAATTTCTTATAGCTTTCAAGAACCACCGGGAAGAGTTCCTCGACTCGCCGCTGGTGGTAGTTCGCGGCCGTCACCTGGCCCCAAATCCGGCCCAGCAGGACGATTTGCGAACCCGTGTCCGAAGACGGTTTAATGAGCACCGGGTTCATTTCGGCGCAGGCCGGCACGCGGCAGGCCTCGGCTTGCAAAGCCTGTGCGCGCCCGATCTCTCGTCCATCGGGCGTGGCGGCCGAATTGAGCGACATGTTTTGAGCTTTGAACGGCGCCACACGGTAACCGTCGTCGGCGAAGATGCGGCACAAGGCAGCCGTCAAAATCGACTTGCCGGCATGCGACGCCGTACCCAGCACCATCAGCGCGCGCGCGGTCTTGTTTTCTCTCGACATACTGAACTTCACGCTCCCAACATTCCACCACCAAGACACTAAGACACTATGCACAAAAAAGCTAGAGAAGCCCCGTGCTTTGCTTGGTGCCTTTGTGCCTTGGTGGTTGCTTCCTACTTCGCCGGGAAGGTGAACTTCAACCCGGCGACAAAATTGAGCGGCAGCGCCGGGTAGCCCAGCACTTCCTCATATTTCTTGTCCAAGAGATTATTGATGTGCCCGTAGATTTCGAGGCCGCGGATCAAGCGATAAGAGAATCCGCCGTTCAGAACCCCGTAGCCCTTGCCGTTAAACAGACACTGAAGGCCCAGTTCGCACGCATAGACGCCGTCGTTCGGCTCGAGGTTGAGCGCCTGTCCGCGGAGATAAGCATTACTATTGAGGGTCAACCGGCCGCGCTGCCAGGTGATATTGAAACCGCCGGAATGTTTGGGCCGGTTGAGCAGTTCCTGTCCCACGCTGAAGGGCGCCTGAACCAGCGTCGAGCCATCCAGGGCGAGTATGGCCGTATCCACCAGCGAGTATTCTCCGGACACCTGCAGCGAAGCGGTGGGGCGCCAGCGGACAGAGGCCTCGAGGCCCTGAGCCCGAGAATTACCGAGGTTGTCCGAGACGAAGGTGCTGAGGTTCGTAAGTGACCCGCCGAGCGTCACAATCTGATCGTCGAACTTGTTGTAAAAGTAAGTGAGGTCGAGGAGCGTCCGGCTGTTGCAGAATCTCTGCTCGACGCCGCTATCGAAGCTGATGCTCTTCTCGGGTTTCAGAAGAGGGTTGTTCGTGGTGGCCAACTCGAAGCCGTCCGGGGCGCGAATGCCGGTCCCGAAGCTGGCGTGCAATCGCGTCGCCCCAAGCCACGATCCCGCGTCCGAGGCGCGCGGCAGGAACGCCGCCGAGGCGCGCGGGTTCAGTTTGGTGATGGAACTAGCCGGAATGAGCGGGCGGGCTCCGTAATCGCCGGGCGGGAGAGAGCCTGTGCGCAAGTCGTCCAGCCTCAAGCCCGCCGTCACGAAGAGCCGGCTCGAGGGGCTCCAGCGGTTTTCCACAAAATAGGCCAGGCTGGTGCGAGGCAATTCAAACGGATTGTTGTTCGCGTCGGCGACATACGTGTCCTTGAAATGCTCGTGGTTATATTCAAAGCCCGCCACCAGAAAATCCTTGTTCGATACGGTCACTTCACTTCGTATATTCACCACGCCGCGAAGAGTATCGGAGAACGAGTCACCTCCGTCGCTGGCTGGATACGAGAAGTAATAATCGTTTGTTGCCGCCGTGCCGGTCCCCACCAGACGGAATCGGGAGGTGACTTGCTCGAAGTAGCTTACTTCGTATCCAAACAAGTTCTGCTTATTGCGGGCCACCTGGCCCACCTGGTAGTCGGAAGGACCGCCAGGGTAAGTCGGTGCGTTATAGAGGTCGTCCGGGTCCGAGCCATAAGGGCCGGGATCGCCCACCACATTCGCATTGCCCAGGAAGTGGAAGTCCGCTTGGCGTCGCTCCCCGCTGCCGTAGCCAAGGCTCACAATCGCGTTCTGATTCCTGTAGCCATCGTTGGTCACCGTCCCGCCGGTATCGAGCCGGGAGAAGTCGTAAGCCCAGCTCAGGCCGTCGGTCAGTCCGCTCCCGCCGGTCACGAAGCGGCGCGTGGTAAAATTCCCGCCTTCGGCCTGGAAATCGAAATGAGGCGGGCCTTCTCCGCGCGTAGTGACGATATTGACGACGCCTGTGACGGCGTTCGAGCCGAACAGAGCGCTCTCCGCGCCCCGCGTCACCTCGACGCGGTCCAGCCCGTCTGCCGGCAAAAGCGCAAAGTCGAAGTAGCCACCAAACTCATTCAGAGGAATCCCGTCCACCGTAACGAGGTTGTAGTCGGAGTCACCGCCGCGAATGAAAACGCCGGTAACGCCGCCGCGCCGCCCCGTGTCGTCCAGTGCGACCCCCGGAACGCCGCGCAAGACATCCGTGACGTTCTGCGCTCCCTGGTCATCAATCTCCTGGCTGGAAATCGTGGACACCGACGAGCCCAGTTGAGGTGCGAGCGTGCCCTCCAGAGAAGCCGAAACCACCACTCGCTGCTCGACGGCGCTGAGCGCCAGATGCAAGTCCACGCTTGTCGTCTGGCCTTCGCCGACCTCCACATCCACGGGCGACGCGGAAAAGCCCGGCGCGTTGGCCACCAAGCGATACGACCCGCTGGCGACTCCCGTAAACTCGTACTCCCCTTTGGCGTCGGTCTGGCGCTCATCCAGCGCGGTGAGCGAGTGAAGCAGGCTGACCTGTACGTTCGCCACGGCCCGCCCGCTGGGATCAAGCACCGTTCCCTTGAGCGTAGCCGCCCGCGCCACCGTGGCTGCGAGTGCCATTGAGAGCAATCCGAAAACCAGCGGTAGCGCAATCAGAGAAGAAGCCCTCTCCCTGCGGGAGGGGGTGTTCTGCGACGGCGTTTTCACCAGCCGTCGCGGAACGGGTGAGGGATTATTTCCCGTCGCGAGTGCAACCTTGGGACTCCTGAATCCTGAATCTTGCATGCTGCTTTCTGATCTGTAGCTTTGAACTTCCAACACGTGTTGTCTCCTTCCTCGAGGTTTCGGCCACAGGAGCGGCTAGCGTGGCCACCCCTACCTTCCGAGCAGAAGGAGCCCAAGAAAACAAAAAAGCCTCCCAATCCCTCATTACGGAATCGGAAGGCTGAAGTCTCCCTCAGGACTCTTTCCGTCGAAGAGTTAGGCCGAGTTGCTGTTCCTGGGCAGGTTTCCTGGCTCTCGGGTTATCGCCCTTTCCTCCGCCTTCCCTTTCCACAGTGCGGAAAAGTGGCTGTCCGTCGGATGACGAACTGCGAGGAACTGGCTCGCCGATCACAGTGGCGGGACCACGGCCGATTCTCACGGCCTTCCCTTTTCCCCCGGTTTCTGCCGGGGCACCACAGGAACCAAAGTTTTCAAAGAACCATTACGACAAGAGAAATTAACACCAGGTTGAAAGGCTGTCAAGAACCGTCCTCGCGAGAGAAGCTATGAAAAAATCGCCGGCGCAAGAGGTAGCGACGGGTTTACCCCGCCATATGTTCTGTGTTTGCAGAACCGCGATGGCGGGATAAGCCCGCCGCGACGATCTTTCACACCTTCAGGCCGCTGAAAACTCCGATTTCCGCTTGAGACTCGCTCGCACTGGTGGGACAATTGGTTCGTCTTTGCTTCACATACCCCTTGGTAATGCGCAGGCCGCACCCGGACCTCTCCAGGCCCGGCGCGGCGCCCTTCAATGTTCATTATTCGCCGTTCGCCGCCCGCTTTCACCGGATCGGCTAGATCACTGAACCAACGGCTGCTTTTGACTTGACATCCTCTTGCCTTTGTAATAGCCTAGCATGGTGAAGAACCTCGCCGCCGGGGGAGTCCTTCCCCCGTCTACTCAACATCCCGATCCGAAGGAGGACTTATGTCCTTACGTAAATCACCCCGAATGACGCCTGCCTTGCTCGCCGCGAATCGCCGCAACGCCCGGCTCTCCACCGGACCGCGCACCGCGGCCGGAAAGCAGGTCGCCAGGTTCAATGGCCTGAAGCACGGTGGATATGCCGCTGACCGGCACCACCGCGAAACTATGCTTAGGCTGGGCGAAGACCCGCAAGTATTCGAACGCTTTAAGCAGGAAATCACGGCGGCCCTCGGTCCCGAAGACGTACCCTCGGCGGCCCAGCTCGAATGCGTGGCTAAGAAGTACTGGCGCCGCGAGCGCTTGGCGCTCGCTCAGAGATGCCGTGCCCGCTCCGCTTCACGGCGAGTTGAAAAACCACAAGTCCAGCCGGGAATGTCCGGGGCTGCTGTCGCCGCTTAAAAAACACCGATCAATCCGGATATGTCATTGAAAACAAAGGAACGGCTCCAAGAGATTGCGAACCAAGCCGGAATCTAGATGAAAACCCAGGGACTTATTCGCTGCGGTGGGGATGTCTCTCAAAATACGAGAGTTGTAAGACCCCCGGTCCCTTCGCGTACTTTGCGGGCTTGGCGTCTTTGCGTGAAACCGCCACGAAGGACACCACGGCTGCCCGCGCCACCAAGGTCAAATCGGTGCCCACGCTGTTCGCCTGAAGTTTCGGGAGAAACCCTGAGTTGTTCCGCTAAAGCCGCTTCAGACCTCGAACCACCGCCGTCAGCACGACAGCGCCGCCGATGGCTACCAGAATCGTGTAGATCATGCCGCCCTGGCCGGCGAATCCGAGTTGCCGCATGATGAAGCCGCCGACAAGTGCTCCCACGATGCCCAGGATGATGTCCCCGATAACACCATATCCGGTTCCCTTCATGATCTTTCCCGTCAGCCAGCCTGCGATGAGCCCAACTACGATCCACCAGATTACGTGCATAGTTTCCTCCTTTGAGCAGTCATCGGAACCAATGTGCGACTTTGCCCGCTCGCACTCGGCCCCGTTTCCGTGTAGCCGGTCAACTGTCCTGACGTGCCTTGAATTATGCCTGATATGGGAGGCCTCGCCTCCCCATGAGTGCAATTATACACCCTCGATTCGCACAAGGCTCGGCAGTAAGCAGCTTGGTAGCTTTGGGCGCCTGCAATCCGACGAAAGGCGGCTATTTTTGACACCGCGGTACCCCTATGCGATAATCTGCATCTAAACCTCTGAGACTTTGCGGGGCGGAAAGGGAACATGCGTAAATTTGTCAAGAAACTAGGGTTCGGAGTGGGTCTTGTCTTCGTGGGGGCCGCGACGCTCTTGGCGTTTCAGGAATCGAGTCCCACCACGACCGTTAATCCGTCTGCGAACACGGTTGCCCCGGCTTCGGACCACGCCGAAGCTTATTACCATTTCATGCTGGCGCGGAGATACAAGGAGCTGGCGGGTGTTTACAACCGCGCCGATTATGTCGACCGGGCAATTGCCGAGTATAAGCTGGCAATCGCTGCCGACCCCGAGTCATTGTTCTTGCGGGTCGAGTTGGCTGAGCTTTACTGGCGCGTGGCGCGCGTGGGGGAAGCGGTCAAGGAAGCGGAAGACGATTTAAAGACCGACCCTGACTATCCGGACGCTCACCGCCTGTTGGCGCGCATCTATTGGCACATGCTGGGTGAGAACCAGACCGAAAAGGTCAACAAGGATGCCCTCGACAAGGCCATTGAACATATGGAAGCCCTGACTCGGCTCCAACCCTCGGACACGGATTCCTGGCAGGTTTTGGGCCGCCTCTACAAAATCAACAATCAGCCGGAAAAGGCCGAAGAAGCCTATAAGAAGGTCCTGAACGTAGACCCTGAATCCAAGGAGGGCCTGAGCAGCCTGGCGCAGATTGATTTCGAGCAGGGTGACTACGCGGGCGCGGCGGAGCTGCTCAAGAAGATCCCGGAAGATGACATGGAGCCTCCGCTACTCGGCATGCTGGCCTACTCGTATGCTGAAACGAGGGATTACGACTCCGCCGTGGCCACCTACGAAAAGGCTATCGCTAAGGACCCTGAGAATCAGGACCTTCACCGCGCTTATGCGCAGGCGTTGCTGGGCACTGGCAACGCTCCGGCCGCGCGCGCTGAATATGAGAAGATTTTGAAGGCAGACCCCGACGACGCGGCGACCTATCTCAAAATGTCGGAACTTGATCGCCAGGAGGGCCGCTACGACGAGGCCCGCAAGGACCTCGAACACGCCAAGAGCCTTCAGTCTGACAAATCAGGTAACCAGCAGATTTCCTATCAGCAAGCCCTACTCGAGGATGCGGTGGGAAATCGGGATAAGGCTATCGAGATCTTGCAAGGGCTGATCAAGGGCTCGGTGGAGCCTGGGGATAAGTATTCGCCTGCGGAGGCGAACAATCACGCTCTCTTCTTGGAGAGACTGGGTTTGGTTTACCGCGAACAACGGAAGTATGACCTCGCCTTGCAAACCTTCAGGCAGATTGTGCCCTTGCAGGGGCAGATTGGGCTAGGCGAACAGCTTATCGTTGACACGCTGCGCATGAACCACCAATTGGCGCAGGCCGTTCCTGAACTGGATGCGGCACTGCAGAAAGCACCTGACGACCGGGAACTCCGCATTCTGCGCGCCTACGTGGTGGGTGAACTCGGCCAGGTAGACGACGCGGTCAAGCAGCTTCAGGCGCTGATGAACAACACGCCGGCTGACCGCGAGCTTCACCTTTCCATTGCCCAAGTCTACCTTCAGGCCAAGCGCTTCGACGACGCGGAACAGGCCGCCAATAAGGCCTTGGCCTCGAGCGCCAAGCCTGAGGAGCAGGAGTACTCGCACTTCTTCCTGGGCTCCATTTATGAACGCCAGAAGAAGTACGAATTGGCCGAAGAGCAATTCAAGAAAGTCCTGGCCACCGATCCTTTGAATGCCTCGGCGGCGAATTATCTAGGCTACATGCTCGCGGACCGGGGAGTGCGCCTGGATGAGTCTGTGAAGTACATCCAAAAGGCGTTGCGCTTGGACCCCAACAACGGAGCTTACCTCGACAGTCTGGGCTGGGCCTACTATAAGATGGACCGCTCCGACTTGGCCGCGCCCCATCTCGAGAAGGCCGCGCGCCTGATGTCCGATGATCCGACCATTCTTGAACACCTCGGACATGTCTACCTGCGGCTGGGAAAAGATAGCCAGGCCGAGCAAGAATGGGAGCGCGCCCTCAAGGAATGGCCCACGTCGGGTTCGAGCGACTTTGACGCTGATCAGGCAGCCAAGCTGCAAAAAGAGCTCGACGACTTGAAGGGCCGCCTGTCCAAGCAGCGTGCCGCCCAGAAGTAACGCAAGCGCTGTGTGCGGCTCTGCCGGCCCGACTTGCGGAAAGCCTCTGAGGTTGTGAGAATACTCAGGATGACAGACGGCCGGCAGAGAGCCAGTTGATTATCCCACACTCTCGGCGGCAGCCGCCTCGCCGCTTCTACCAACTTGCCGAACTCCATTCGTCTCCGCGCCTTCGCAAAGATTAACCTGGGGCTGAAACTCCTGGCCAAACGCCCCGATGGCTATCACGAAATCCGCACTATTTACCAAACCATTGCGCTTCACGACCGGCTGGAGATTTCGCTCGCGGATCGGGAAGAAGGAATCCGCTTCGAGTGCGACGATCCGCAGATACCGCGTGGAAGCAAGAACCTTGTGTATCGGGCTTGCGCGTTGTGGCGGCGCGCCACCGGTTATCGAGGCGGGGTGCGGGCGCGACTGGAGAAGTCGATTCCCGCGGGTAGCGGTTTGGGAGGCGCCAGCAGCGATGCGGCGGCAACGCTGGAGGGCTTGGAACGGCTCACCGGATCGAACCTGCCGCAAAGCCGCCGCCTTGCTTTGGCCGCCGCATTGGGTTCGGACGTCCCCCTCTTTCTGCTGGGTGGACGGGTTCTAGGGTGCGGGCGGGGCGAAGTGGTTTATCCGCTTTCCGACCTTCCGCCACGAAAATGTCTGGTCGTCTTTCCGGGATTCTCAATCTCCACCAAAGAGGCCTATCAACAGGCGGGTTTGCCGTTGACAACTCAAACCAAACCCCGTAGCATTAAGGATGTCGGTGCGTGGCCACAATTTCCCTTGCTTGATTGGGGACCGGCCGAAAACGACTTCGAGCGAGTCGCTTTCGCAAGGTGGCCTGAGTTGGCGCGCTTGAAGCGGCAGCTCATCCGGGCCGGAGCCGAGATCGCGTCCTTGACGGGGAGTGGTTCCGCCGTCTATGCGCTCTTCGAGTCCGCCCGTGAGTTGCTCCACGCATCCAAGCTAATCCCCAAAGGATGGCTCAAATTCCGGACCCGCACGTTGTCGCGAAGTGACTACTGGCGACAGCTTTGCGAGCGGTGAAAGGCGGAGCAGGCAGCCGGCCGGCGGCAGGTGATAGCGCGGGGGCAACCACGAGGGCCGCACCGACGCCGTCCAGTGTTGGGAGGTCGTCCAGTGGTAGGACACATGCCTTTGGAGCATGGAACCCTGGTTCGAATCCAGGCCTCCCAGCCAAGTTCGGAAATTCGAAAATCGAAAATCGTATCTCGATTACATCCTAAATGTTCGGATCTCGATTTTCGAATTGCGGTTTTGCCAAGGAAGTGACAGCCATGGACCCTACTCAGCACCAGCTCAAGGTCTTTAGTGGTAATGCTCACCCGGCCCTGGCCAGGGAGATCTGCCAACAATTGAAAGTGCCCCTCGGTAAGGCTTACGTTGGACGCTTTCCTGACGGAGAGGTTCGCCTCCAGATTCTCGAGAATGTCCGGGGCGCCGACGTCTTCGCTATTCAGCCCACCTGCAACCCGGTGAACGATAACCTCATGGAATTGCTGGTGATGCTGGACGCGATGCGGCGTGCTTCGGCCGACCGCATCACGGCAGTGATTCCTTATTACGGTTACGCGCGCCAGGACCGTAAGGACCGTCCGCGCGTGCCCATTTCGTCGAAACTGGTTGCCGACCTGCTGACGTCGGCAGGGGCCGATCGAGTGTTGGCGCTCGACCTGCACGCCGGGCAGATTCAGGGCTTCTTCAACATACCGGTGGACCACCTCTACGCTACGCCGGTCACCGTGCGTTATTTTCGAAAGCTGAAGCTGGCTGACCCCGTGGTGGTTTCTCCCGACCCGGGCGGAGTGGAAAGAGCCCGAGCCTTTGCCAAGCGGCTCAGCGCGCCCCTGGCGATCATCGACAAGCGGCGCGAGGACGCCAACGTCGTGGAAATGTTCAACGTGGTCGGCGAGGTTGAGGGCAAAACCTGTCTCATCGTCGATGACATGATTGATACCGCGGGCACCCTGGCGAAAAGCGCCGAGGCGCTGACCAGGAAGGGCGCCGCCAAGGTCTACGCGTGTTGCTCGCATGGCGTGTTCGCGGAGAATGCCGTCGCCAAGATTTGCGCGGCCCCAATCGAACAGGTCGTGACGACCGATTCCATACCGCTTCCGCCCGCGGCCAGGGGATGCGAGAAGATCCATGTGCTGAGTGTGGGCAAATTGCTGGCGCAAGCAATTCGTTCCATTCACGAAGAGACTTCGGTCAGCAAGCTCTTCATCTGAACGAGTAAAGGGCCGGCGTCCGGGCGCCATTGAAGACTACGTCATTCCCGCGAACGCGGGAATCCAACGTGTCCCGGTCCTATGGACCCCAGCTTGCGCGGGGGCGACAAGTGGTTTTGAGGAGTAGAATGTTATGACTCAGGTTCAAGCAGTGGAAGTCGATGCGCGGCAGGACTTCGGCAAGAATGCTGCCCGGCGCTTACGGCGGGCGGGGCGAATCCCTGCCGTGGTTTATGGGGGCGGAGGGCCTTCCATTCCGGTGGAGGTGGATCCGAAGGCGATTCTCCAGATTCTCCACTCCGAGTCCGGCCACAATGCCATCTTCACACTCGAGATTCGGGGCAAAGCTCCCGCTCGAGTCATGATTCGCGAGTGGCAATCTGAGCCGGTGGACGGCCATCTTCTGCACGTTGACTTAGTGCGGATTGCCCGCGATGCAAAACTCAAACTTCAGGTTCCGATTCAGATCACCGGAGAGCCCGTGGGCGTGAAGGTGCAAGGCGGGATCTTCGAGTTTGTACTCCGAGAAGTGGAAGTGGAGTGCCTTCCTGACGATATTCCGGAACGCTTCGTCGTCGACGTCAGCGGGCTGGAACTGGGCAAAAACTTTCGCGTTTCAGAACTGACAGTGGATCCGAAAGTAAAGATCTTGACGGATCCCACGCGCGTGATCGCTCATGTGATCGAGTTGAAGGCGGAAGAAGAAGTGAAGCCTGCCGGCGAGGAAGTTGCGGCTGCTCCGGCCGAGCCCGAAGTCATCCGCAAGGGCAAGGCCGAAACGGAAGAAGGCGAAGAAGCAGCGCCCGAAGGCAAGGAAGGAAAGGAAACCAAGGAAGCCAAAGAAGGCAAGAAGGAAGGCAAGAAAGAAGGCAAGAAGGAAAGCAAATAGGCTTCCGGAAATTCGAATTAGATTGCAAATTCCAGATCGCAAATTTCAGATCGCAAATCTGGGGCTCCGTTTTCAAATCACAGATTTCGAATTTGAAATTTCATTGTTTGCGCAATGAAGAAGATGATCGCGGGCTTAGGAAACCCCGGCGCGGAATTCCAGCGGACGCCCCACAACCTGGGTTTTATGTCTGTGGACCTCCTGGCCCGCGAATGTGGCTTGGAGTTGGCGCATCGCGAAGCTCAAGCGCTGACGGCTGTGGCGCGCCTGGAGGGCCAGGAGGTTCTTCTGGCCAAGCCACAGACCTACATGAATCTGAGCGGTATGGCCGTAGCCAGGCTGTTAGAGAAATACGGCCTCGAGGTCAGCGATCTCATTGTGCTTGTGGACGATGCGGCACTTCCCTTGGGCAGTTTGCGCATTCGGCCACGAGGCAGCGCGGGCGGCCACAACGGACTGAAGTCCATCATAGGCGCGCTCAATTCCAGCGAGTTCCCGCGCATTCGTATGGGCGTCGGCCCGGAGCAGCCCATCGGTGACATGGTGTCGTACGTGCTGGGGCGTTTCCACCGGTCCGACATGGAAACAGTGTCTCAAATGCTCGGCCAGGCCTGTGAAGCCGTGCACGTCATTCTGCGAGAAGGTTCTCAAAAGGCGATGAACCGCTTTAACCGGCGGGTTTCACCGCAACCATCGTGAGGTTCCATGCGTAATTACGAGATTATTTTCATTGTCCGGCCCGACGCCACCGAAGAGGACGTCGAGAAACTAATTTCCCAAATGGAAGGCGTGGTGACGGGGACGGGCGGCAAGCTCGAAAAAGTTGAGAAGATGGGCCGCCGCCGGCTCGCTTATCGTGTGGCGAAGCAACGGGAGGGTATCTATGTTCTCTTCCGGCTGCAAGGCTCCGGCGATACCGTCAAAGAGTTTGAACGCCGCTTGAAGGTGATCGATACGGTTATCAAATACATGACGGTGCGAATTGACGAAGACTTGGAGCGCGCAGAGAAATTCAAGGCTCTGCGGCTAAAACAGGAGTCGAAGAAGCGGCGTTCCAAGCCGGCTGCGGCTGCGGCTCCGGCGCCACAGCCGGCTGCCGAAGCACCCCCAGCGTGAAGAATTCGTTCTCGCGGCGCCGTCATGTTGCGGCGCGCGGAGGCGTGGGTTGTTCTCGCCCCACGGACGGCCGCCAAGGCCGGAATTCCTCACACCTACTGAAGGAGTAGATCAATATGCCAGTACCTCGAAACAATCCTGGAGACCCGGAGCGCCCGCAAGGCAGGCGGGAGGGCGGACTTCAAGGTCCCAAGAAGCAGTTCTTCCGGCGGCGCAAGGTGTGTAAGTTCTGCGAGGAAGCGATTGACGTCATCGACTACAAGGACGCCCGCCTGGTGGGCGGATTTATTTCCGAACGAGGCAAGATTCTTCCTCGCCGCCTCACTGGTACGTGCTCAACCCACCAGCGCTCTTTGAGCTTGGCAATCAAGCGCGCGCGCAACATCGCGTTGTTGCCGTTTTCGACCGGCGGCTAAAAAACAGGTGCTAGAGACTAGGGGCTAGGACTTGGGAACTTCGTGAAGCTCCCGCCCTAGCCCCTGGTCCCTAGCCCTTAGTCCCCGGTCCCAGAAGGAGTGAACGATGGATGTAATTTTGCTCGAGAATATTGACAAGCTTGGATCAAGAGGGCAGGTGGTGAAAGTCGCTGACGGATACGGGCGCAACTATCTTCTGCCCAAGAAAATAGCGGTCGCGGCCACTCCTCAGAACCGCAGGTGGATGGAGCAGCAGCGCGTCCGGTTTCTTAAGCTGGAAGCGAAGGAAAAGGGCGATGCGCAGGACCTTGCGACCCTGCTTCAGGGTGTCAGCGTAACCCTGACTCGAAAATCCGGCGAAAAGGGAACGCTCTTTGGTTCGGTCACCGCCATCGACATCGCCGAGAAACTGGCGGCCCAAGGCTACGTCATTGACAAGCGCAAGATCGCTCTCACAACACCGCTGAAAGTCTTAGGTGAATACGATGTCCCGATCAAACTCCACCGGGACGTAACCGCTTTCGTCAAAGTGAGCGTGGAAGGCGAAGGAGGGTTAAAGGCCGAGCCCGCACCTGAAGCCCCAGCAGCGCCGGCGCCGGAGCCCGCACCCGCAGCCGACAAGGAAGCAGAGCCGGCTGCCCAGTAGCTTCGGGATACACTGGAGGTGCGGGTAGAACCAACGGGCTGTCATCCTGAGCGAAGCGAAGGATCTCCGCAGTTTCTTATCCTCCAGATTCCCGAACAACTACAGGGATCCTTCGCTTCGCTCAGGATGACACATTTCGAAATTTCTCTCATCCCCGTAGTCTTACGCGTCTGCTATAATTCGTTCTGCAAGAATTTTTCTGTCATTCCAGGACCACTTTCCTTCCATGCCTAGCAATGCCGACCAGGAACGAGTAGTACCTCAAAATCTGGAAGCGGAACGGGCCGTGCTCGGCTCCATACTTCTGGATAATTCAGCCCTCAATCTTGCCTTAGAAGGAGTCGGAAAGGACGACTTCTTCTCGGAAGCGCACCGCATTACTTTCGATAAAATGATCGCCCTCTCGGAGAGGAACCGCACCATCGATCTGGTAACGCTCTCCGAGGAACTCTCCAAAGACGGCCAGATCGAGAAGGCCGGGGGGGCCGCTTACCTTGCTGCCCTCACCGATGGCGTGCCGGTCGGAACCTCCGTCGCAGTTTCCGAGTACTCCCGCATTGTCCGGGAGAAATCGATCCTCCGCCGTCTTATCAATGCTTCGCACAACGTGATTTCCCGTTGTCTGCAGGGAACTGACGACCCCGATATCCTGATTGACCTGGCTCAAAGCCAGGTGTTCGAGATCGCGGAGCAGAAAGTCCAATCGGGCTTCGCCAACATCAGCGACATTGTGCGGTCGAGTTTTGGGAGCATCGAGAGCCTTATGGAGCGGGGCCAGCGCGTGACGGGCGTTGAGACCGGCATCGTCGACCTCGACAACATGACCTCGGGACTCCAACCCGGTGAGCTGGTTGTGGTGGCCGCCCGCCCGTCCCTCGGCAAGACCGCCCTGGCGCTCAACATCGGAGCCCATGCCGCTATCAAGAATAAGAAGACGGTGGGACTCTTCTCGCTTGAAATGAGCAAGGAATCGTTGGTCATCCGTCTCTTGTGTTCGGAAGCGGAAGCCGACAGCCACAGGCTCCGAAGCGGGTTCGCGAGTCGCGAAGAATGGAAGAGATTGACCCTTGCGTTGGGCCGTCTCGCTGAAGCTCCACTTTTGATCGAAGACACGCCCGCCTTGAGCATCATGCAGATTCGCACCAAAGCGCGACGCCTGAAAATGGAAAAGGGCCTGGACCTGGTCATCGTGGATTACCTTCAGCTCGTGTCAGGCCAGGGCCGCTTCGAGAATCGCACCCAAGAGGTCAGTTACATTTCTCGCGGTTTGAAGAGCATCGCCAAGGAACTAAAGGTTCCGGTTCTGGCACTTTCACAATTGAGCCGCGCCCCCGAGCAGCGCCCTGGGCACGGACGGCCGCAGTTGTCGGACCTTCGTGAATCCGGATCGATCGAACAGGACGCCGACGTGGTCATCTTCATCTACCGGGAGCGCAAGCCGGCGGAGGATGGCGAAGCAGACGGTGAAGCGGAGCGGCGTGGAATCGAGATGAAATTGATCGTCGGCAAGCAGCGCAACGGCCCCACCGGCGACGTTTCCGTCGTTTTCATGAAACCGTACGCCAAATTTGCAAACCTGATCCACGATCAGGGCTCGAATAACGAATGAGAGGCCATATTTCTTTGCGGCGCGCGCAGAAAAGCAGATCCTTCGCTTCGCTCAGGATGACATGTCATTCTGAGCGAAGCGAAGAATCTGTATTTGGTTGCGGCGTTGCAGCGCTGTGCCCGCTATGGTGAATCCTTCCGGAACAACCGTGATCCTTCCCGCCGACAAGCTGCTCCGTCCCACCTGGGTCGAGATCTGGCTCTCCAGATTGCGCCGCAACTATGACCGCATCAGGCAATTGGCCGGCCCGCGCAAAGTGATGGCGGTGGTCAAAGCGGATGCCTACGGGCACGGTGCGGTCGCGGTGGCGAACTGCCTTGCCCAGTGCGGTGCGGACTGGTTTGGGGTCGCGAGCGTTGAAGAAGCCCTGGAACTGCGAGCCGTGGGCATCCAGCAGCCCATTCTGCTGCTGGGCGGCCTCTACATGAGCGATCCGGCGGACTTGGTGAAGTTTCATCTCACCCCTACGGTTTCCTCGACGGCACGCCTTGACACCTACGCCGAGTGCGCCCAGCGCTACGGCCGGCCCATCGAATTCCATCTCAAGGTGGATACGGGATTGGGGCGGCTGGGAGTGCCACCCGACCGGTTGGCGGCTTTTCTCGAGCATTACCTCTCGCTCGACGGGGTGCGCTTAACCGGCCTGCTCACGCACCTTGCTTCCGCCGAGGATTTGGTGGCCACCCATACGGAACTGCAAGCCGAGCGATTCCGCACCGCCTTTGCACAGCTCAAGGCGGCGGGAATCGAGCCGGAGTGGGTGCATGTTTCAAACAGCGGCGCCTTGCTCTCCCGGCGCGAGTTTCCCGAAAACATGATTCGCATTGGAGGCTTGCTTTACGGTTACTGCATGCCGCTGGTGCTGCCGCCGGACAAACAGATTCCGGACCTTCCCGAGTTTGAGCCGGTGCTCACCTTCAAATCCCGGGTTGTCTACCTGAAGGACGTCCCCACCGGCACGCCCTTGGGGTATGGCGAGGCTTTCTACACCCGGCGCCCCTCGCGCATTGCCACCGTGCCGGTGGGTTACGCGGATGGCCTCAACCGCGCGCTCTCCAATCGCGGCCACGCCATCGTGGGCGGCAGATTGGCGCGCCTGGTCGGCAACATCAGCATGGACCTCTCGCTTCTGGATGTGACCGACATCCCCGGCGTCAACGTCGGCGACGAGGTCATGCTGCTTGGCCAATCGCCGCTGGCCTCCGTTTCCGCCCTCGACATCGCCCAGATGCTGGACACCGTCCCCTATGAGGTCCTCTGCCTGATCGGCAAGCGTGTGCCGCGATTGTATGGAGAGTAGGTAGGGGCACGGCATGGCGCGCCGCTACGTCCTATTTAGCTTTCTGGCCTTTGATTATCTGGGTCTTGTGCGCGCCCTTCAGCGTATGCACGAGGAATCCGTCCGCGCCTTCCAGCCAGACTTCGGCCAGAACGTAATCCGTCACGTATTCCGTATAGGACGGCACGAAGTTCCCCACCACATCGAAGACCAACTGGGGCCCTGCCAGAGACGGGCTAGGCTGCGCCAGCCGCTTCGTGAAGGGAACCTGGAATTCCTTGCCGGTCGTTTCCTGCCGCAGGGTAAGCTGATTGTCGTCCTTCGGGCCGACCAGGTATACGCCGGCGGGAAGACTCTTGCCCCCGGCCTGGAAGGTGAAAGGGACTTTAAAAGTGCCCTGGGCGAATGCGTTCGCCGCTCCCAAGACGAGAGCCAGTGCCGTGGCCGCGGCCGCCCAAACCGCTATTCGCTTCATATGAGTCCTCGCTTCCCGAAAGTCACGTCATTCCCGCGAAAGCGGGAATCTATCGGACTGACAATGGGCCCCCGCTTGCGCGGGGGCGACGATGTGGATTTCGTCGCCCTAAGTGGGCCATGGCGCAGGGTCATTTACACGAACCACTCCTCCATGGACTTGTCGCGCGACGCCTGCGTAGACGGCACGCCATTCTTCACTGCCTCTTCCATGCCCTTGATGAACGTGTCGATTTCCTCGAGCGTTGTGTAAATGTTCGGCGACACGCGCAGGGCCTGGTAATCGAATACCTGGTTGGGCGGGGCTCCGCCCACCAGCGGTACGACGATGATCCGGTATTTGTCCATCAGGAACTTCGCGAGATCGCGGACATCGATTCCCTCGATGTTCACGGCCGCCACGCCCCAAGCCTGCGGAGGCTCACTGAAATCCGTCAGCACCTTGACGCGCGGATACGCCTTGAGGGCGTTGATCCAGCGCAAGTTCAGATAGCGCAGTCTCGCCGCTTTCCGCTCCGTGCCGATCGCCTGATGGTAAGCCAGAGCTTCACCGAGCGCCGCCCTGATGGCCCAGGGGTGTGTCCCGATGGCTTCGAACTTTCGGATGTCGTCGTCCTGCTGTTCGGGCGCAGCCTGGAGGGGCCAGAATCTCGGTATCATCTCTTTGCGAACATACAGGCAGCCGTTGCCGATCGGCGCCAGCAGCCATTTGTGCAGGCTGACGCCGTACGCGTCGCACTCGAGTTCCCTCAGCTTGAAGGGGAAATGTCCCAGAGCGTGGGCGCCGTCGACAATCGTCACGATCCCCTTCGAGCGCGCCAAGCGCGAAATCCGCGCTACGGGAAACATTTGCGCCGTCAAGTTGGTGACGTGGCAGCAATGGAATATCTTCGTCTTCGGCGTGATGGCCTTCTCAAACCGCTGGTAGAGATCGTCGCCCGTTGTGGGGACGGGGAATTGCAGGCGGGTCACTTTGATGTTTTCCCGCCGCATGCGCTGGTCCCACGTCGTCAGCATACGGGGATAATCCTGTTCGGTCGTGATCACTTCGTCGCCGGCTTTAAGATCGA
>Ga0326728_10007143_pt1 | contig 29173 bp, 26 predicted proteins | sample MB3enrmetagenome_FD_207602 | JGI IMG/M metagenome (GOLD analysis project Ga0326728, IMG submission 207602) | Lab enriched peat soil microbial communities from McLean, Ithaca, NY, United States - MB31MN | ecosystem: Environmental > Terrestrial > Soil > Wetlands > Peat | place: USA: New York... | reverse complement strand
GGGATGGAAAAGTTAGAGTTACCTTTGTCGGGGATGATGAGCAGGTTAAGGAGTTCCTTGAAAATAGAGGAGTTAACTACAAGGTGCTGTCGCTGACGGATGCCAAATTTTCGCTCAATTCACCGATCAGTCGCTTGACTGAAAAACAGCAAGAAGCTATTTCCTTAGCTTTTAGGCTTGGCTACTTTGATACGCCCAGAAAAGTAAGCGTGGATGAACTTGCCCAAAAGCTTGGTCTTTCGAGTTCTACCTTAGCAGTTCATTTGAGACGAGCTGAACGCCGCTTACTCGCCGAGACGCTAAACGAATAATCATTAATGCAAGGGCTCAAAAGCCAAAGCACGGCGCGCAACAAAGCGAATATAAGTATGCATCAATTCCTCAAATTCGTGAACTAAGGAAATAAATCTATTACTTAACGGATTGCTAATCAAGGATTCTTAAAGGTTATAAACGAACCAAGCGCAGTAGATTAAACAGCAGGAAGCCTAAAAAATGAGCAAATGGAACCCAATGGGTATATTTGTTGGCATCTTGTTCTTTTTTATAGGATTAATCTGTCTGGGTTTATCATCTTGGATATTCGGATTTTTGTTCCTACTGATATCTATTTCTGTGTTTGTTTTGAGCAAACCGTCACCTTCTACTTCAACGCCAGTGTCACATAAACTACCGCCACCACCTCCGCCTCAAACATCCTACCAATACAAACTGCAAAAAGCCGCAGAAATGCGTAACAATCCGACACCTGCCGAAAGACGAATGCGAGAAATACTAAATACAAGCGTTATACCAAACTTTCCAGAGTACATATTTGAGTCGCAGTCTGTGCAGTATGGTTACATTTTGGACTTTTACTGCCCAACATTAAGATTAGCCATTGAAGTTGACGGTGGCTCACATAGCAATCGACAAGGGTATGATTGGGAAAGAGATACGCACTTGACAAATCATGGCATACAAGTTCTGAGAACCACCAATGCACAAGTTTTTAACAATCCTCAAGATTTAGTAAATTCTCTGAACAAAATAATTCAAGAGAAAAGCGAGCAAGTGAACGATTATGGTTATCAGCGTTCACGAACCAGAAGCAGTTATTCTGCAATGAGGTACTAAATTTAATGTTAATAAAGGAATATGAAGCTCTTCCAGAAAGAAAAATGAACCACTCAGACCTAAAGACCTTGCTAAGATGTCGCCTGAACGCAAACGAATCGCCCTGGGTTTTCAAGAAGCGCAATTGATATTGCAATTGTAGAACTAGGCGCTAGTTACTGGACGCACAAGTTACTTTACTTTCGGTGAACTAAATGACCAACAGCCGTATTAGTTTGTCGGGGGGAAACAGCTAAAATAGTTTATATTGCTTAACTTAACAGGCAAGTTAACGGTCTTTTAGGCGATGAAAAAAATGGTTACACTTCGAGATATACAGCAGGCACAAAAAACCATAGCACCATACGCTATTCCCACTGCGCTGGCGCGTTCAAAGTTTCTAAGCGAGCTATGCAGCGGCGAGGTCTTTTTGAAGCTTGAAAACCAGCAGGTAACTCATTCCTTCAAAATTCGCGGAGTAATAAACAAACTACTCAACCTTTCACCTGAAAAAAAAGCTAGAGGGGTAGTGACAGCTTCAGCTGGCAATCATGGTCTAGCAGTAGCTTATGGTGCTCAAAAACTGGGTTTCTCAGCGCAAATCGTAGTGCCTACTAACACGCCGAAAATTAAGGTGGATGGCATAAAACAGTACGGTGCCGACCTCTTGTTGTTCGGTGAGACTTACACCGAGGCTGAAAAGAAAGCTAAAGAAATTGCAGCACAAGAAGGGCGCCTTTACATTTCCCCTTACAATGACGAGTTAGCCGTGTCTGGACACGGAACCGTCGGGTTAGAAATCCTAAAAGAGCTCCCAAACGTCGACGTCGTCGTTGTGCCGGTTGGCGGAGGAGGCTTGATTGCAGGCATAAGCATAGCCATTAAAAGTCAAAGACCCAACGTGCAAGTTATCGGCGTACAATCCGAAGCTTCACCCATCATGTACGAGTCTTTGAAGGCTGGCAAAATCGTTCCTCCACACAGACATGAACCCTACACCATTGCCGAAGGCTTATCCGGAGGGATCGAGAAAGGCTCCATCACATTTACCATAGCACAGCAATACGTTGATGAGGTAATGCTGGTTAGAGAAGAGTCGATTAGGCATGCGGTTTATCTGCTTTGGAAAAATGAAAAGCAAGTGGTGGAAGGCTCTGGCGCGGCGGGAGTCGCAATGCTGCTGGAAAACAACGACTCATTCACTAAGCAAACCGTGGCTATAGTTGTGACTGGCGGAAACATCGACGACTCCCTGTTGAAGAGCATAATAGCTTCAGAAGAAGAATAATCGGTGTTAGCCTAGTTTGTAACCGATTTTTCGCAGGAACTGCCGTCGCTCCTTAATGTCAGCGTCGGTTTCTATGCCGTTACTTTTTGAACCGTCAACAACACCAATAATGCCTCTTCCCTGAGCGGTTTCAGCAATTATTACTTCTAGCGGGTTAGCTGTAGCAGCGTAAATGGTGCACACCTCAGGCACATTCTTGATTTTATCAAGAACGTTTAATGGGTAAGCATTTTTTATAAAGATGAGAAAACTGTGTCCGCAGGCAATTTCAAAGGCTTTCGCGGCTGCCAGTCGACGCAATTCCTCGTCGTTTCCCTCGTGCCTAACCAAGCAAGGTCCTGAACTCTCGCAGAAACCTAGGCCAAATTTAATGTGGTTTGGGACAGAGTTAACCATGGCTTCATAGAGATCTTCAGCTGTTTTTATGAAGTGAGCCATGCCTAAGATGATGTTGCAGTCTTTCGGCGGGTCAATCTTAACTGTTTTAAACTCCAAATTTAAGCCTCCTCAACTAAAGACATCAGCGCTTTTAGCATATAACTTTTTTAAAACAATTGGTAAGTTGATTTTTTTGGTAAATCCATGCTAAAGCAAGCGTTTAACAATGTACATTGGGGCTCCTTTTTTAACGATAAATTTTATATGTTTCAATGCGTTGCATAGATGCATCGTGCAAGAAGCAGTTTTTGCACAATAAACAGATATAAGGAGTTGAAAAGTAGTGTCCGAGAAAGAAATGCATAAGGCAACTTGCTCTGAATGCGGTCAAGAATGTGAAGTCCCATTCAAACCAGACCCAAACAGGCCAGTTTACTGCCGAGAATGCTGGGCTAAGAAACGACCAGCAAGATCAAGACGATATTAAGCTTACCGCTTAACCCATTAAACCTCTAAATTTATTCATTATTTTTTTTATATTTTTCATCATTTTTCTGCGTTAACCCTGTTTTTGCCCGAACAAAAGCTAAATATCATTGAATTGTTAATCAATTGGAAAGCTAGGGCCGGTAGTTCAGCTGGTATGAACGCTTGACTTGCACTCAAGAGGTCGGGGGTTCAAATCCCCCCCGGTCCACCTACTTTTTGATTTTGACAAGTCTTTGATATTCAAGAGGCCTAATAATTTTGACGTTTCTAATTTTTTTCCAGTCTGCAACATCTTCCGTTATTATGGTGTCCAAACCCTTCGTATTCATGCACGCGGCATGGACGGCATCATAACTTACTCCCGAATCGCGCATCACGCTTGCAGCCCTTTGGAGAACCCGCTCGTCGACTTGAATCATGTTTATCGGCAATGAGAAGAACGCCATGAGGGCGATGGCTGCTTTTTCCCTGTCTATTCGAGCGAGAGACCCGAGGAGTTCTATCGGAACGAGAAAACTGCAGTATGCGTCAATCTTTTTATTTTGAATATCCTCGATTATGTGTTTACACGCTTCGCCATAAACTGGATGTGCTAAAGCAGAATAATCAAAAATGTTCGTGTCTATGTAGAAGCTCAAATCAAGCTTTCCTTCCCTTTTTTGCCCGCGCACTCTTATGTTCCGAAGGATAGGTGTTATTTTTCCAAGATTCTTCGACGAGTTTAACCGCATCAACATCGATGGGTTTGCCAAAAAGATTCCAGAGTACAGCAGAAGGGTTAGAAACGTGCGTGGTGGCTTCCATTATTATGCGTTTATCTTCAGACTTTACGATAAGTTTGTCGCCGATTTTCACGCCGAGCTTGGAGCGCACGCTTTCGGGTATCGTGACCTGATACTTTCGAGTTACTTTGACCTCTTCATTCAAGGCAAAATTCCACCAATATAGTAGTGCAAGCGTAGTACTTAAGGACTTCTGCATACTTTACGTGGGGAGTTCAGGCAGCATGAACGCTTGACTTGCACTCAAAAGGTCGGGGGTTCAAATCCCGGTCCACTTTGTTTTGTCAAAAGTAGCTTGATTTGAGTTATTTCGTTTTCTTGAGTCTTATTGAATTCCCTAAGACTCTTAGAGTTTTCGCTAAGACTATTCAAGAATCCTGCATCGCTAAGAAGCACGAGTTCCCCTGATAGAGACTTAACTTTGTTTTTAATTTGATGTTTCAAGAAATAACTACAGTTGGAATTGAAGCTCTCTGGCGAACTAAATATTTAATCTCTTTTTGGCTAAGCACCGTGTTTTCAGCCTCCGTTAGTAGAAGCAATGGTAATTTGGGCTTAAAATGGTTTTCCAATTAATTCCTCTGCCGAAGTATCTTTACTTTTTTGGAAAATTAGATAAACAAGAAACCCAACGTTTAACAAGAATGATTAAATGAGGGATAGAAATTTGTCAATAGATGTATTCCTTCAGAATTCGCAGTTACATGTGACTTACAGTAATATTACAGTAGAGCCATCACCTATTTGTCCAAGATTAAATATTTGTTTGGAAATCGACCAAGGTGCAATAAATTTTCGTCAAGCTGCCCCACCTATAGCTACACAGTACGTAAACCTAAGTAATTTGATTGCAGAACTAAAAATGATTGGAGCTAACGGCGAAGAGCATTATGTAGGTCAGCTTTTCCCCAATCAACCTTCAGTAACTATATACAGCAACTCAAGAGCGACACTTATATTTAATCTTAATTTAGACCATTTTACGCTGGCACAAATAGAAAAGCTGAGAGAAGCCAAAGATCTACAACTTGTGGTTCATTGTGTTTTCACGTACACTTTCGCTTTCCAGCCTTTTTCTAATAACAACACAGTCTCAGCTAATTTAAAATTCAGCATACCCAAAAGTGATTGGGTAGAAAAGTATCTACCAGCATTGGGCTTCAAAACTGTTTCACCGATTGGGGTTCCTCAGCCTATCGACTCTGCGTTTGCTGAAACCATTAGTCATGTTAATGATGCTTGGAAGCAGTACTCAATTGGTGAATACCACAGAGTGTTGACTGATTGCAGAAAAGCCATAGAAAGTTTATCGGACATGATTAAGAGCAAAGGCTTCCAAAAAGAAGAAGTTACGGAAGAAGGCAAAAAGATAATTGTTCCAGACTGGGATAAATTCCTTGATAACGAAGAACTTGGCGAAGTAGCAGCAACAATCAACGAAATATCGAGGATAACTGCAACTGATGCTCATCCAGGAAGAATAATTGGCAGAGTAGACGCCGTTTTCGCTCTCATGAATACCACTGCGACGGTAAACTTGGTAATACACAAATATGAGCAACTACAAACTTAGAAATTGGTTCCCCAGTGAGTGAAGCAATTCGCTTTCTTGAAATCATCAGTCCAACCATAAATTATAATCGCTTCGTTATTCCCAAATCATTCAAGCCTGCAAACGCAATTATGCTTTAGTCAAAGTCACCTAGCTAAATCTAAGGACTTTTAGGATTTCTTATTGACGTATAAGTAAGCATGCGCTAGAAAGCGAAAAAAAACAAATCAAGAAAAACATGCAAAGGACAAGAACCCAAGCCGAACTTGGGCACGTTGAAAAGCCAAAGGGAAGAAAAGAAGGGTTATGCGGGTGATATCTCAATCAGATAGGGGTTCAAATCCCCCCGGTCCACTCTCAATAGGGTTCAGGTCTCAACGACATTTTTTTATAAGCTCGCTTAGCTGTCGTAGCGTTGAAACCACGGAAACCGAAAAATACCAAAAAAGAAGTGCGCTCAATCGACCCACAGACTATGCTTCTTTTGGCCTGTACTTTTGTTTCTGCAAACGTGGACAAGAAGAAGCGCTCTCAACATTTTTGAGAAATCGAAGCTAATCCTTAAGCAGTCTGCAGCCAGATTGAAATGAGCTAGTTGTAAATGTCGACTCCGAGTACTTGTCCAAGTTGCTTGCATATATTCTGAATACCCGGAATTTCTGATTTCAACTCGTCAATTGCCATCTTCTTTTTGTCCATTTCTTTGGCGAGTTTACTCTGAAGATTTTGTTGCGTTACCAATAAACCTTGTTTTATTTCGAGCAGCTCTTGCTCTTCTGTTCTCATTTTTTGAAAAGAAGTCAACATGTCTAAAACGTCAGGCGAATTCGGTAGCTTTTCAACTTGCGGACTATCTACTTTGTCGGTTGTTTCAGGTGTTTTGGGCCCTTGAGGCATCTTCTTTTTGTCAATTTCTTTGGCGAGTTTACTCTGAAGATCTTGTTGCGTTACCAATAAACCTTGTTTTATTTCGAGCAGCTCTTGCTCTTCTGTTCTCATTTTTTGAAAAGAAGTCAACATGTCTAAAACGTCAGGCGAATTCGGTAGCTTTTCAACTTGCGGACTATCTACTTTGTCGGTTGTTTCAGGTGTTTTGGGCCCTTGAGGCATGTTTTGTTCGTTTTGGACTGATGCTATATTATTTGTTTCTGGAGCTGGGTCTTTTTTGAATAAAGTGAGCACGTATTTCACCATGTTATATCAAGTATTAATATATAAGAGCCGTGTTCTGGTTCCCGCAATATTCCCAAAACCGACATACTGCGACACAAAACATGCAAGCGTGCGCTAGTAGTTACAGATCGTAACTTTTCTGATTGAATTGCAGAATGCGTAAATGTCGATTTTTAGGTTGAGGTCTCAGTGTTTTTTTTCTGCAGGTCCTTCTCCAGCGGTGTTTTTTTGCTGTTGGTCTATGGGCTTATCGCAATAGGGGCAGTGTCTGATTAGCTTTGGCGTTGACGCTTCATAATCTAGCGTAAAAAGGGGTGTGCTAAATTCTTTTTTGCAAGTTGGACAGGTCAATCTGCCTTTCTCTTCTCTTACGCCTACTTGGTTGATTGTTGTATTTTTGACAACGTATGGTTGGCTGGCTGTTTGAACTGCTGATTGTTTAGTTGGCTTTTTCTCTGATTCAAAAGTCGGATGGGCAGCTACAGGCGCCTCAAGTTCCTTGATGCCACCATTGACCGTTGAGTCTCCGGCTTCAATTGGCTTTGAAACTGAATCTTTAATTTTTAATTCTGGCTCGCTTTGAAGAGTGGTTTCTTTCAAGCCTTTTTCGCCCTCTAAGGATCCTAAATCGTAGCCGCATTCGGGACATGCAAGACCAACTTCTTTCTTGGTTGAAAAATCTTTAACTTTCATGGGCACTTGGAAAATTTTTCTGCACTGAGGATTCGGGCATCGGTAATTTGAGGCTTTACCTATCCAACCGTTCTTTTTAAGAATTGATAGGTAAACCGCCAAAATTGCGACGATTAAGACGATGGTTATGGCGGTGACCAAGCCAACTTCAAACGGAATCAAGGGTTTCCCTAAACATATTCGATTTGGGCATTAAAAAAATTTGTTGATTCAGCGTCAATATTATGATTATGCTGAAGCAACAACTGCGGTAATTTGGTATGTTCCTCCAGTGGCTATGGCGCTCCAGTCAAAAGCATCAGTTAAAAGCCCGTCGGTTGATGCATAAATGGTCTGAGAACCTCCGGTTAATGATATACCTGATGTAACTATAGGTGAGCCAACGTCTACCCACGAGCCTGTAGCATCAGTTTGCAGTTGCCAAGTTATAGTTACAGCCCCTTTATAAGCGCTGTTGCTGCCTAATACAAGCTCTGCGTACCATGAGCCAGTCGGTTGAAGAGTTGTAGTCCAAGTTGGGCTTCCAGTGTTAGTGGTGGCGTATTCGATTGTTCCTGACGCGACACCGACGACTGTTACGTTACCTCCTGTGAATGTTACGAGGGTGACGGCGTAGACTAATAAAACTGTCGCTAATGCCACTATTGTTAGTACAGTTGCCACAAAAAGCAGTTTTCGAGATTTTTTTCCCTTGTTCATTTTTTCACTGCGAGTTGATTTACGAATAGCTGAACGCGTATATTAAACATTACGATTTAAGAATAATGACTAAGCGTCTGTACTGCACCTAAACACAAAAAAACAAGCCAAAACCACAATTCACTTTTCAAAGTTACGGTTCAAACTTTTGAAAGAAGACAGGATGGATGCAATTTCTGTTATTTGCGGAATTGGAACAATTGGAACAATTGGAACCCCCAGAAATAACCTTTGAACCTACGAAAAGAGCTGCCTTTTTTTCAGATATCTCCTTAAAGGTTAGGACTCATGCCCGTCGGGGGTAAGTCCAGTCCGACTCAGCCTTGTGCCCCAGCACGTATAATGCAGCTTTTCGAACATTTTTACCTGCTTTGGCTCTTTCAGCGCTATGTGGTTTGAACCCATTACGGTTCAAAGACCCTCCCGGTCCACTTATATATCAATTGAATTGATTCCTGTCAATTCGCTAAGGCTTGCCACTCAATTATCCACATGAGGTCTTGAAAAAATCGCACGCACAGGAAAAACAGGATGCGAACCCAATTCACTGGTTCGAATTTTCCCGCCAAGTTAATGAGCATTTATTTCAAGCTAGCACATAACATAATTAAGCGGAATAAAGCATTAAAATAGAATTTAGCGTGTAGCGAGACCGTAAAATGAATAAAAAGAAATTAAGATTACTGGCGATTGGATTAGTTATCCTGCTTGTATCATCAGGAATAGCAACATTCTATATTTTAGCTGGAAATAAAAAAACCTCAGCAGATAAAATCCGTGTTGCATGTGTCGGCGATAGCATCACGGAGGGAACCAAGTATCCAGCTGACCTTTCGAAGCTGCTTGGTGCAAACTATACGGTTGGCAACTTTGGTGTTGGCGGGTCCACGGTCTCTCTTAATTCTCAGAACCCGTACATGAACACGAGCGCATTCCAAAACGCTACGGAATTCCAGCCTAACATAGTAATCATTATGTTGGGAACCAATGACGCTCACCCAGACCTTAAGCAATACAATGGAAGTTTTGTGGACGACTACATGAAGCTGGTTGCCGCGTTCCAAGCGCTTGCAAGTAAACCGAAGATATGGATTGTATTGCCACCGCCGGTTTTCAACAATGGAACTGGCATAAGCACAGAATATTTCACGTACAATGTAATTCCCAGCATCGAACAGGCGGCAAAAGAGACTAATCTGCCAGTAATTAATGTGTATTCGGCTTTAGCTAACTATTCTGATTATTTTCCTGACGGAGTCCATCCCAACAGTGAAGGCGCAAAACTAATCGCTAACGAGATATACGAGGCTCTAATCTAACAAAAACACATCTGGCATAACGCCGTAGCTTTTTGTATCAACATTAAATACGTGTAGGTGCTGCGCATTGAAAGAAAACTCTCTTTTTCATACGTTGTAAGTCAACTTTTATTAGCGTAAAAAGCTCTTAGAATGTGATTTGGTTTAGGTGGAGAAGCTGAATCAGCTGAGAGGGCGAGCTGTTCCCGTTGACTTAATTCGGACGATAGCTATCGTAGCGGTTATCCTGCTTCATGCTTCAAATGACTTAACAATTCAACAAATGAACCAGTTTGAAATCATCCGTTGGACCACGGTTGATATTTACCAATCTATTGGACGAATTGGGGTTCCATTATTTGTTATGTTGACAGGCGCTCTTCTGCTCCAACCCTCAAAAAATGAAAGTCTAAGCGTTTTTTTTAAGAAGCGATGGGCTCGAATAGGTTTACCCTGGATATTTTGGGGCGGCGCCTACTTTGCCTGGGACTTTTTAGTTGAACATCAAGCATTCACTTCAAACGCCATCATCCAAGGCTTACTGAATGGTCCTTACTACCAATTTTGGTACCTCTATATGCTCGTTGGCCTTTACCTTTTGACTCCAATCCTGCGTATTTTTATAGCTCATGCAGATCAAACGATTTTAAGATACTTTGTAGTGCTGTGGTTTTTGGGTGTAGCCATTTTACCAGTTTTCGGCTTGTTTACCACTTACCAGTTGAATAGTGATGTTTTCATACTTACTGGGTATGTCGGATACTTCGTTTTAGGCACATACCTTCTTATGGTACAGATGCGTCGCTCAACTCTTTCGATTTTTATGATTCTTGGAATAGCTTTGACTGTAATTGGCACTTACGTGCTGGCTGCGACCGTTGGAGGGACGGAAATGTACTTCTTTCAGCAGTATTTTAGCCCAACACTTATTTTAGCCTCAGTTATGGTGTTTTCGCTGTTACTCACGGTCAAGCCGCCTTCGGTTCAGACGGTGACCAGCATTTCCACAGGCAATAAACTGATTAAAGTAATTAGTGAGAACTCTTTAGCGTTGTTCCTGTTTCACGTAATGATACTTGAATCCCTTCAAAGAGGCTATTTCGGTTTTGCAATTAATGGTAACACAATCAATTCCATCATTGGGATTCCATTGATGACAGCAATTGTTTTGTTTGTTTCTCTTGCAATAATTCTTTTGCTGAAAAAAGTACCATACTTGAAGAAATTAATTGGCTGAAACAGTTCAAATCCCCGTTCACTTTGGGAAGGCTAAGCATGTTTTCTAAAAAAAACAATTAGGGACTGATGATACCTTAGCATTTAGGGTTTGCTGAGGCTCTGGAAACTTTAGGGAGAAAAGGACGCAAATGCAAATGCACTATCACGATACTGATTTAGTAATCGTAATTAACCAGAGCCTTTTCAGCCCATATTCTCTTCTCTAATGCTTTTTAAGACTAAAAAAAGGGGAAGTGAATTTTTTTGTTTTTGCTTCTTTAGCTTATGGTCGTTTTCTGAGCATCAGCATAATTATTACAGCGCCGATTATGATTATAACGATTATTACTGCTACGATTCCGTATTCTACCGTCGATGTGGATGCTAGGCCTGTTGGCGGTGAAGCTGTTGGTGCCGCTGTCGGTGCTGGACTGCTTGCGTAGATGTGTGTTTCAGCGCATGATCCGTAGTATGCGTTTGAACCTGCAAAGGTGGCTACTACAGTGTAGTTTCCTGGTATTGGAGGCGTCCAATTGTAAGCCCAGGTGCCGCTGCTGTCACTTGTGGTTGTGCCGATGGTGTAGGTGTTGCCGTTGTGGTCAGTCTCAGTCAGCGTGACTGGTACTCCCGTGATGTTGGTTGGCATTGGCTGCTGCTCGTAAACTGCTTCCATAAACTGGCTCATGCTTGCATCAGATACACATGGCAGCCCGTTGGGGAAGTTGGCTGCAACTGCTTCTTGGGAAGCACCGGCTGAGATGTCCATCACTGTGCCAGTTATCGTTATTGGCGTGGCTGTGGTGACTCCGATGTCAGGGGCGTTAACGGTAGTTCGGGTCGGTCCCATGCCGTAGGCGTATATCTGGTTGTCATAGTCGTTTGGAACTGTCATTATGCCGTCTGAGATGGCTGGAGCCGAGTCACAGTCGAATGCCTCTATACTCCAAACCACTTTTCCATTAGTCATGTTCAAAGCCAGTTGTTGACATCCTTTGTATAGCGGCGGACTGTACTCGTGACCTTCAGAGCAGAATAGCATGCCACCAGCGACCGCATTATCCGTGAAAACCCACAGAGAATAATAAAGGTAGGGAGACTCTAAGCCACCGCTAGGCGTATCATATTCCCAATTGAGATTTCCAGATTTCAAGTCATAGGCGTAAACATTTCCGCCATACGTTACCAGATACAGCGTTCCGTTAGCAATGATGCCGCGGCCTCCGAGGCTATCATAAGGACGAGCATTTGGAATTACATGTGACCATGCTAGGTCGCCCGTAGAGAGGCTGAAACAGCTGACTTTCTCCGCGCCGCACTCGTAGTAAGTATAGTATCCGTCACCGAGGTAATAATCAGCACCAGTGCCTAGCAGCGTATTCGGTACTCTAGTGTCGTTCTTTATCCATAGTAGTGCTCCGGTGGTTGCGCTGAAGCCTGCGTCGATTTCCCAGCCTGCGTTAAAGAATATACTGCCATCCCCGGGTACGAAATACATGAGCACTACGTTGCTCGATATTCCGCCGCCGCCGCTGCCAGTAGGCATGTTAAGTCCGTAATAACCAAATCCTGGTGGACCTTGGGCTATTGAATTGCCATCATAAGTAGTGGGTAAATTAGCTGCCCACATTATTCCGTCAGCAAAATTGTAGAGTCCGTTAAAAGTGGGTCTCCATGCAAAAGTACCTGGCGGATAAATGCTTAGCGTCGAGTTCCAACACTCAAGTGATTCGCTGCCAACAGGGGTAGTAAAGCTTGCGCCTTCGATAGTTTGAGTGCCAGCAGTGGTGTTAGTGTAGTATACTAGTAAGTCGCCCTGTGAATCATCCACGAGAGTAAAAGCTGGAAAAACTGACGACGCTGAAGTGATTGACGTTGACGTTGTAAAGTTAACGAAGCTTAGCAAGTATTGTCCATTCTCTGCGTTGAATAGGTTGAATGTCCCATATGAATTAATTCCAGCGGGTGTTCCTTCGCTCCACAAGTATCCGAAGAATCCGTATTGGCTGGGGTTCTGGAAATCGAGCAGTTGACCGCACATGAGACTCGTAACTTGACCATTAGGCATTAGTGCGCTTTGAGCTGGAGAACCGCCGCCGAGGTTGGCTGCATTGTCAGTCCACAGTGTTTGTCCCGTGTCCAGGTTTATAGCAACCCAGTCTGATGGGTTAGTTGAGCTGCTTGGAAATTCTTCCAGGTAGAGTATGCCATACATGATTATTGGCGCCCATTTCGGTTCGTACTGGGAAGTTGCATAGAAGTTGCCGATTTCAGTGCCACTTGAAGTGAATTCCCCTCCTCCAGCGATGCCTCCCCACGTAAGAGGTCTGGTCCACAAGACATGGGCGGTGGTAGGCGCTGTAGTGTACGGATTGTAATCACCCGTGTTATTGTACGTTCCAGTGGTTCCAAAGTTCACTTCGCCAGTCCCGAGCCAATTGCCAGAAATCGAGTACCAGTTATTGTTTAAAGCGTTAATGGGCCGTGTCCAGAAGCTTGTTGGAAGCGGGGTTGTTGGGAAGCCTGTGATTGGTGTTGACTGAACAGTGTCTGTCGTCGTTGCATTACTGGGTAACCAATAGACTCCATTTAGTGCTATTTGTCCTGGAAAGATAAACTGGAAAGTATAGTTTCCGGTTGTAGTAGGCACGTAAGTAGTGTGGGTTCCGCCCGTGAGATCTGAAGTAAAGGGTCCAAGAGTTGTTTTATCTCCATTGGGATTTGTAACAATCACTTGCAGATTATTCCATTCACCACCGTCTGGTGCTGGTGAATCGACCCAGAAGTTCACATCGATTGTTTGCCCTACTCCTATAGGATTAGGTGAAACTGCACAATAAGCATATGTTATAGTTGTACCTGATGTAGCTCTTGCGTTTGGTATCAGCATCAATGAAGCTGCCATTGAAAGCATCAGTAACATAGAAAGCAAAATCATTACTCTTTTATTTAGCATTTTCATTTTGTTTTCCTTTCCTTAAATTTTGTTTGAGCGAAAACACAAGTCATTGCGAAAACGCAAACGTAAACTTGCAGTTTCGCTCAACAGTTTTTATATCAGGTGTTTTTTTTATATGGCTTGCGAAATGGTTATATAAGGCGAGAAGCCTCGTTTTTCGTTTTCATCTTTAGCGCGCCGCGCAAACGAGTTTCGAGACAGCCACTCTGGGTGCTAATCAAACAGTCGATGTATCCTTCAGCTCAAAAATTACGCGCCCGCAATTTAAGTACAAAAACGACTTGAAGATGCAAAATTGGGGTACAAACAAAAGAAGGGTGGTTGATGGGAAGCTATGGCATGACTACTGCGCCGATTAAGGTCACGGGTGTTATTGGTTGAGAGTTTTCCTGATATGTGGCGCTGTATTCTACGGGCACTTGTGAAATTGCCATAACAACGTTTTGGCCGTATATTACTTGGCCGAAGACCGTGTATGAAGTGTCGAAGCTTGGGTAGAGATTATTGTTGTTTGCTACATTGATGAAGAATTGGGTGCTAGCCGTGTTGGGTCCAGCGTTAGCCATGGCTATCGTCATGTTGCTGTTTACATTGTCATTGCCTATCTCGTTGTTGATCTCTGGTTTTGTTGTTTTGCCTTCTCCGCCCTGAATCATGAAGCCAGCGATAACCCTCATGAATGTAGTGTCATTATAGTATCCTTCTTTAACTAAGTTTACGAAGTTAGTTGTGGTTATGGGTTTGTCGTCTCGCATCTGGATAACTATGTCACCCATAGAAGTTATGAAGAGAACCTTGGTTCCGCTTGCACTGTACTCGCCTGCTGGTGAAGTCAGCGGAGTCACGGATGGAAATGGACTAGTTGAAGAAGTTGGAGACGGCGAAGGAGTGTTTACTGCCTGATTAGGACTAGCCTTATGCGAGCCGCTTTGATCAACCACGACGTAGGCGACAATTGCAATGGCGATAACCGCTATAATCGCTACTGCGGTCAGCTTTCGGTTTCTGCCTTGCGTTTTAGGATTGTAAGTTTTAACTTTGCGGTTTCTTTTCGAGCTCATGCCCAGAATTATAAAGCATTTTTTATTTAAACATTTCAGATTTTCACTTCCCCCCGAGGCAATTCTGCTTAAATCTGGGGAAACATGTTCGCAGAACAAGTGCCAGAAAGTGTCATCTTAATTATTATTTTGGATCATGATTTTCGGGTCATAACTGTTTTATTAATTTTTAATCAAATAAGTAATACTTTCGGAAAAATATGGATGAAATTGTATGCGAATTGGATTTTTCGTTTGGGAATATCCGCCTTCAATTGTTGGCGGTCTGGGCACTTACGCGGAAAACATAACGCGTGAATATGTTTCTATGGGGCATGATGTAACACTTTTTACGCTCAATCCAGGCAACTTAAAAACAAGAGAAGTTATAAGGGGCGTAGAAGTCCACAGACCACTTATTTCGGATGCAAGTAATGTTTTTCCCATGTTTGTAGTGGATGACCTAAAAAAATGGGGAACAAACATCCGCATGTTTAATGACATTTTCACCTACAACATTTTGAGTGCATCAAAATTTCTAAACAGCATGCTAAAAAAGGAAAAATGCCATTTTGACGTTGTTTGCGTGCACGACTGGCTAAGCAGTATAGCAGGGATCATGGTTAAAAACGAAACGAAAATTCCAGTGGCGTTTCATGTCCATAGCACAGAATGGGGAAGAGCCGGGGGGCCAGGTTCAGGAGTTGTTTCTCATTTTGAATGGGCAACAGCTGAAAAGGCAGACAGAATCTTGACAGTAAGTCAGGCCATGAGGGAAGATTTAGCGAAGCACGGTTGGTCAAGTTCAAAAATAAGCGTCGTTTGGAACGGCGTAGATAGTGAACGATACAATTTAAAGAATTGCAAAAGCGAAGAGATAGAAGCTATTCGAGAAAGATACGGCATCAAACCAGACGAAAAAATGATACTCTTTTTGGGTAGGCTAACATGGGTGAAAGGGGTTATGAACCTCGTTCAAGCAATGCCCATTATCTTGGCTGAATACCCAAAATCAAAACTAGTAATTTTGGGCAAAGGAGAACAACAAAACGACATCTTAGAAACCGCACATAGACTTGGAATAGCAAAAAACGTTATTTGCAGATTTGATTTTGTGCCAGAAAAAGAGCGCATCCTACATTATGCCGCATCCGACCTGTGTATCTTTCCTTCAACGTATGAACCCTTTGGCATAGTGAGCCTAGAAGCGATGTCAATGGAAAAGCCAATAGTTGTAGGTGCTCACGGCGTGGTCGGCTTCAGAGAGCAAGTCATGCCCGATGGTCCTGACAAAAATGGCGTACACGTAAATGGAGAGAGCCCAAGCGATATCGCATGGGGAATAAAAGAAGTATTATGTGACGACAACAGGGCTAAGCAATGGGGCAGAAACGGTAGAAAACGGGTTTTACAATATTTCCAATGGAGAAAAGTTGCAGAACAAACGTTGGAAATATACGAACGACTGCAACATCCAAATGAGCAAGATCAACAGGTAACTCTTGGATTAGTAGAAAGACCACTTGTTCCATAGGTCTCTGCTCGTTTCTGCACAAGCAAATCAAACAAGCAGGTTCAATTTTCCCCTTTTCCAAGGTCGGTCCAGAGCAGGGTCAAAAAGGGCGGCTTTTTCCGTTTCGCATATTAATGGGAAATGCTACATGAAATTGTGATGAAGAAGTCGTTAGTCACAGCAATCTTGCTTATAGTGGTCATTATTGTTTTGAGTGCATCAATACTGGTAATTTTAAACAGCAATAACGCTTCAGCCAAATCCACTGCAACATATTACACTTACACCATAGTTAACGCTTACCCGCACGATACAAATGCCTACACCGAGGGACTCGTGTACTCAGATGGTTTTCTATACGAAAGTAGCGGCAGTGGAAACCCTAATGGCATTTCAACTTTACGCCGTGTAGACTTGACCACAGGCAATGTACTGCAGGAGATCACTTTGCCAACTCAGTATTTCGGCGAAGGCATAGCCATCGTCAATAACACCATCATACAGCTAACTTGGCAGTCTCATATCGGCTTCATCTACAACAAAACCACATTTGCCGTGCTGGGAAATTTTACTTACCCTACGCAGGGTTGGGGCTTAACCTTTGACGGCAAAAACCTAATCATGAGCGACGGCACAGACCATCTCTACTTCTTGAATCCAACAACGTTTCAGCAGACAGGACAAATCCAAGTCCATAATGGAAAAACGCCCGTAGAAAACGTCAACTCTCTGGACTACATCAACGGTGAAGTTTACGCCAACATCTGGCTAACAAACACAATCGCCATCATCAACCCAGAAACTGGACAAGTCAAAGCTTGGATAAACCTCGCAGGGCTACCAGACGAAAACAATTCAAACCTGAACGCCGTGCTAAATGGCATAGCATATGACCAACAAAACAACAGACTCTTCGTAACAGGCAAAGATTGGCCAAACCTCTACCAGATAAAACTAATACCGCAAACCAGCCCAACACCCTAAAATTAACTGCCGGGGTTTACTTTCAATCTTGAAAGTTTTTTCCGCATTTTCATCCAAGTTTAAATGGTTAGTTTTTTTGTTATCGTTTAGCTTCCATTAACGTTGCGCCATGTAGTAAGATAAAATTGCTAATGGAGCCACAAGGGCATAGGAAACCAAGGTTCCAAGCCAGATTCCTAAACTCGGATACAAATACCTCACAGCTACGCTGAAGGGAATAATCGTTAGAATACCAGACAACACCAATGGTTTAGTCATAGCTCGCGAGAATTCCGTTCCTCTACTCCTGTTCAATATTATTAGGGTTGAAGTGAAAACCGCTGGGAACGCGGCTGCAATGCCGCCCAGCACAGGACCGCCAATTTGGCTTAAAAGCACTGAAATCAAGACAAGGGATCCTGCACCGACTCCACGCAAAACAACCTCACGAATCTTGTATATTCTCATTTCCCCCTTTAGGTTTTGGAGTTTAAGCTTTTTAGTGAAAAAATAATAAGTTAAAACCGAAATCGCAGCGCCCCCGACCAAGGAAAACCCAAAATCTCTCAGTCCAGACGCAACAACTAAGCTAGAAAATGCGAACCATATGAACAGAGAAACAGAGATTCCGCGGCTGAACCCTTTCTGGGCGAAAAAAGCAAAAAAGAAAAGATAAGCACTCGTAATGCCGAAGGCTAATGGAAAAACTGTAGTCGCTTGAACCGCGGCGGCTGAAGATTGGTTAATCCCGATGAAGAAAAATGAGAAAGCCGATGTAGAGGGAAGACCGCCAAGGATTCCGCCTAAGGCGCTTCCTTTCTTTTCTGCAATGATTGTGATTATAGACACCCATAAGCTTCCAACAGCAAACGCCAGAAAAAGATGCAAGAAAAAAGAGTCTGAAACCATGTTTTGAGCCTTTGCATCATATGGCAAATCAGAGACTAATTAATTCTTCCAATAAATTTGAAAAAAATATAACCTTATCTGCTGAAATCTTGAAGTTAAAGTCAGGTTGAGCTGAGATAGCGAAAAATAGAAATCTTGGTAAGATAGTTTTAAGGAAGTATTCGGGAGATCTTGGCTTGTCGAACGACGTCGGTGTGGAGCTTGAGGGGACCACCTTCAGTGTTTATTTGTTTGTGGCTAAAGAAGGCAAGCCTGTCGGCCCAAGAGATGTGATGCGTGGTGCGCATCTTAGCAGCCCAAGCGTGGCTTATCGGCATCTTCAGAAACTTGAAGATTCGGGACTAGTAAAGAAAAACGAGTACGGAGAATACTTGCTTAAGAAGAAAATGAGGGTCAATGGATATCACTGGATTGGTCGACGCCTCTTGCCAAATGCAATGTTCTATTTCTATTTTTTCCTCGGACTCTTCATCACTGAGATTGTGGTTTTAGCAATTCATTACGCGGTCGAAACCTACGAGTTCAAGGTCTTCTTCGCGTTGGGTCTTTCAATAACGGGAATCGCAATGATCCTCTTCCTTAAAGAAGGATTATCGTCGATTAAGAAAATAGAGAAAACGCCTGTACATAGCCAAGATGAATAATTTCTGTTTCAAAAAGTTTCTTGCTAGATGAGGGAGAATCTCATTTTTTAGAGCGTGACAAAAAGAACTTTATTTAACCGTTACCTGCATTTTCCTCGAGCATCGGGACCTGAGGAGTTAGCGTGTACAAAAAGGCAATATTGATATTTTCCGCAGTTATTCTGCTGTTAAGTTTGTATAGGATTCACGGTGCTTCAGCGCTCTTGGATTCTGGTTCTGTCAATGCTGAGGGTTTGGCTGTTGGCATATCGGTAATTGTTACCGTAAGCGCAGGATTGGCCATGTACTTCGGAAAAAGAAAACCTCTGAGCAAGGTTTTTTCGGCGTTTCTGATAGCCGTACTCTTGGTTTCGGCGTTATCCGGAGTAGCACTCGCGGTTTCAGGAGCGGATATCCCCGTCAAGTTGTCATCTCCTGTTGAGTTGCAGACTAATTTGGCGGGCGAAAGGGGGTACTGCGTCTTTCAACTTGCGGATGGAAGTTTGATTTTGAACACGGCTAACCAATCCTGCACGTTTCTCATTAAACTTGACTCTTCAAATAATGTGTTGTGGACGAGGACAATTCGTATCGGTCAAGAAATCACGAATCTCACTCGTCTTTTGCCTACAAGCGATGGAGGCTTCGTTTTGGCGGGGCTCGTTGATAACAGGTACGTGTTGGTGAAAACTGATTCTCAGGGCAACATTCAATGGACCAAAATGTTCACTTCGGGAGCTCCGATTAACTATTTTATGTCGATTATTCAAACCAGTGATGGCGGTTTTGCCATTGCTGGTTTCGGCGAGAAAGTTTTAGAAGGGTTGGGCGCGATTTGGTTTGCCAAAACAGATTCATCCGGAAACCTGGAGTGGAACGAGACGCTTTCGGGGCGGGTGGCTGCTTGCCCATCGACTATCATCCAAACGCCGGATGGAGGATACATTATGTCTGACGACAGCTATTCTCTTGTTCCGAATCAGGGTTTCTTCACGCTTACCAAAATGAACGCGACTGGAGATGTACTTTGGAGCAAAAATTACGGCGGCGAAGGCTACTACTTTCAACCCGAATGCAACCTCGCTATAGCCACGGAAGACGGCGGGTACTTAATGGCGGGTTACCTTTGGGACAAGTGCGCGTGGGCAGTCAAAACCGACGCTGAAGGCAATATGCAGTGGAACCAAACATACGGCGCCAAAGACAGCTCAATAACTTGTGCCCTTGAAACTCAAAGCGGAGGATATTTGTTCCTGGCCATTTCAAACCTAACGGATGTCGGATTAATCATGATCGATAAAACTGGCAACGAACTTTGGAACATGACCTTTTCAGGAGCCACCTTGCCATGGGGATTGGAGGCAAACTATAATTCTCTTATCTCTGCAAAAGACGGCGGCTATATCGTGGTGGGTTCAAAAAATCAGTCCGTGTGGCTTGCAAAACTTAACTATCAGGACAACAGATCGACTGCGCTTCAATTACTATCGATTGCAGATGTAGTTTTGGCTGCTGTTGCGATTGCGACGCTTTTGATTGCGCTGAGGAAAAAAAGACAACCGACGATTAACTTGAGCTGAATAAATAAAAAGTCCATTAATTGTGAAATTAGAAAAAAGGACACGCGCCGCTTTTGGTTTGCCTCTATTTCTTGCAACAGGACAAAACCAAAACACAGAAAGCATGCTAAAGGCTGTTCTTCTTGCGGAACACTCTGTTCTTTGGGGAGAGCTATATAGCACATGCGTAGCAATACTATTGGTTGGGAAAAGAAAGTTTATGAAATCCAACAAAAAACGGTTCGTCCCTGCTCTTCTTCTTGTAGCTCTGCTCACGATGATGGTTCTGCCAGAATGCGCGGTGGCGTTTTCTAACTTTTCTCTCGGCTCTTTGGTTCCAAACGTGTCAATGGTCTCAGCGAACCTCCTGACAGCTACGAAAACAATAATCGTTCCTGTTGACTACCCGTCCATTACTGATGCTATCGGAAACGCTTCGGCAGGCGACACAATACTGGTTCGAAGCGGAACTTATTTTGAAAATCCGATAATTGACAAACCATTGACGCTGCAAGGCGAGAACAGTGCGAACACTGTGGTGGTGGGAACAGGCGACTCTGTTGGAGCCAGCGTTTTCACGGTTGCGGCAGATGACGTGAAGATTTCAGGCTTCACCATCACAAGTGTCAACTATTCAGTCTCTGCCAACTACGCTTACGGCGTTATAATTGAAGGAGACAATTGCACAATAACCGGCAACAACATAGTGAATACATTGTCAGGAATCTTTTGTTCAGTCCAGTCCTCCACCTTAATCGCCCAAAACAACATAACTGAAAATCAGAAAAACGGCGTCCGATTCTACGGCGGCTTCGACAACACCATCTCAGAAAACAACATAACAGACAACGCGGCTTCCGGCATCACTATGGAAGGTTATTCAGACAACATAACAGGAAACATCCTAACTCAAAACACCATAGGAATAGGGATGGCTGCGACTTACTCAGTAATCTTCAGAAACAACATAACTCAAAATAGCAACTCAGGCATTTACCTCCCAGGCTCCAACAACGTCATATCCGCGAATTATATGGCAAACAACAAATACGGCATCTATTCGCTTCCGAGTTTCGGCGTATCCAGCAATAACACGATATTTCATAATGACTTCGTCGACAATCAGCAAAACGCGTACTCCACTTCGCCCTACAACATCCAAACTTGGGACGAAGGCTATCCTCTGGGAGGAAACTACTGGAGCAACTACTCGACGGTTTACCCTAACGCAAAAGAGATTGCTAATTCTGGAATAATGAATCTGCCTTACACAATTTGCGCCAACAACACTGATAGGGATCCCCTCATGACGCTTTTTGACGCCTCAAACGCGGGCACATCGCCGGGAGAAAAAACTCCGCCTGTTACAGGCTCCGACCACGTTGCCGGTTTATGGAGTTTTGACAGCGTTGAACCCAACTATGTCACAGCCGACTCGACGGGAGCTAACCCGGCGGTTTTAGGGACCGTGAGCGATAACATTTCGTACACTCCTCAGTTGGTTGAAGGCAAGTTCGGCAAAGCCCTATACTTTAATGGAGTTGCGTACGCGTATGTTCCAGCCTCGCCCAGCTTAACAATTCCCGGTGATATCACCATTGACGCGTGGGTTAAAGTTAACCAATTCAAAAACGTTACTTACAACAATATTGCAATCGAATTCGTGAGTACGACCGCCAAATATCCAACTAGGATTCTTGGACTTGCGATAAACGGCGTCGCGCCGAGCAACAGCGCCTCCCCGGCTTTGGGAGTTCTGCGCGGCTATGTAACAACTGACACGGGGGGCTTCAACGAAATAGACACTACCCAACCGCTTTCTCTAAATGAGTGGTATCACGTTGTGTTTACTCGCAGCACCCAAACAGGCATGCACATCTATGTTAACGGAGTAGAACAGAATGTGACAGTCTTCGCTGGAAATCAGAATCCTGCTGGCTCAATAGAACCGGCTACAGGCCTGTACTTTGGGCATGACTCAATAAGCACCTTAGAAAATGTCCAAATCCTCAACGTTGCAGAACCAACAAGCACACCTATCTGGCAACAATGGTGGTTCTGGACCCCGGTAGCTGCCGTTTTCGCAGTATTGGTTGGAACGGTTTACTATGTGAGGAAGAAGGGCATTAAACAGCACCGCAATTTTCAAAATTTCCTCATATACTTAGCTCTGTACATTGAGCGAGTTGGGAATTTAGGAAAAAACCTGTCAGCACCGCATAAGGGCATGAAAATCAAAGCTAAAATTAGTTTATGAAAATTAAGATAATTAAAAACGGAAATTTTAGCCTATTGAAAGCCAATTTTTGAAAAAAAATTTTGATGGAGATATTGTTGAAATTTTGTCGAAAAGCATTAAATACTGATGCATCTGACTAAGAGAGACGGGGATTCATTTGAGTGGGGAAGGAAAGACAGTATCTAATACAAAAAATAAGTATCCTTGGAGCAACTATACTTTAAAATTGGGCAGGGGCGAACCGGTCTCGACAACGCAGTACGTGCTGTATGCGGTGCAGATAGCAGCGGTAATAATTCTGTCATACCTAAGCGTGGTGCTACTCGGTCCACTAAGCTACTCAGGCATCTCACTGTTCTACTTCGTGTACCCCTTCTTCCTAGTATTCACCATGTGGTGGGGAATTTGGGGAATTCTGGGGGCATACATTGGATGCGTCGTAGGAGCTGGTCTAATGGTAGGTTTGGGACCAGTCGCATCTGGAGCTTACGCAATCAGCGATCTCATTCCGCCTTTGATCGCGTTCATAGTTTACCGTGGATTGCTCGCAAATAGAGGCATCGACTCTTTATGGAGGGACTTGACAGACAAAGAAGTTGCAGGATTCAAAACAAATAGAGTGGCCGCTTGGGTCTTGTTCATCGCGATAAATGGAGTTATCATAAATGCAGTAAGTGCAGAGCTGGGCGTTGGAATAGAGAACTACCTTGGACTTATTCCGCCAGGCGCATTCTGGGGATGGTGGGCAGGCTGGTTCTTCGGAGACTTATTAGCGATGATAATAATTACTCCAGTGCTAGTCAAAGGACTTACCAACCTTGTCGAACGCCAAGGGCTCATCAACCGCGGCTGGATAACTTAGCAAACGACAGACAAATTGCAATCTAAAAGGGAACCTATTTGGCAAAGGATGACGTAGAAGCACGTACTTCAAAGAAGTATGTGCGTACCTTTATTTTTTCTATGAAAACTGGAACTCCAATTGAAAAATTACATGTAATTACAAAATTTTTCATGATAGCAGCAATGTCGGTTTTGGCTCTTTATATGTTCGATATATCGGTCTCAAAGGGAGGCCCGGACATCATTGGCCTGATATTTCTGCTTATAATCGTTTTCGCACTATTGATAATTTCTGGGACTTCAAAGTATTTGGTCAACTCTTACCTTCTGCTAGCTTTGCCGGTGCCAATAAGCGAATTTATTTGGTGGCTCTTCTTTGATGGGGGGCTACCCGGGGCAAAGGTGACATTTTACTTATGGCCAGGATTTTTTCCGTTTGGACTTTCAACCGCAGTGTTAGTTCTCGTTTTTGGAGTAGTTTATTACCGAACAAGAAGTTTTATCATAGCTGTTATCCCAGCAGTCCTGCTATGGTGGCTCACTGCCATGCCGGGAACACTTGATTTTTCTCCATTAACAACTTGGTTTAAGCTTCCAATCGGAGCGACCTCCAGCTTTACGCTTCCGTACTTGTCAGTAACTGTTGCGTTATCAAAGGCCTTGGGATTTGCAGTGTTGATTTACACTTCATTCCTCTTTCTGCTCACAACAAGAGATACGGAGATAGCGGGAGCAATGAGACAACTGGGTCTTTCGTTCAAAAAATCCTTCTTTATCGCGCTGATTTTCAGAAGTCTAAATACACTGTTGATAGATTATGAAAATATCAGGATGGCTCAGACAGCAAGAGCGGCGGGCGTAAATAGAAAAAGCGTTTTTTCCAAGATAATTGATCTTGCCTACGTCTCGATACCCCTAGTCGCGACGATGATCCGCCGGTCAACAGAAATGGGAGTTGCCCTCTACGCCCGAGGTTTTGAAGCATCCAAGAAGGTAACTTCATTCAAGGAGACGAAAGGAATAACGTATATGGATGTAACGGTAATAGCAATTTTGAGCGCTTTCCTAATATACGAGGTAGTCCTTGGGCACAACATAAATAATTTGTTAATAAGGTGACAAGGACGCCAGTTTTAGAGGTTAAGGATTTCTGGTGGAAGTACCGATCATTCGTCGGAGTGGAGAACCCTTACACATTGAAGGGTCTATCCTTCACCGTTGAAAAAGGCGAATTCTTAGGTATAATTGGTCCAAGCGGCGCAGGAAAAACAACTCTGTGCTATGCTCTTACTGGCATCATACCGAAAGTCTTCTCTGTTCCCTACGGCCAAGAAAATGAACATATTAAGGGTGAAATAAAACTTTTCGGCCAAACACTAACCAAGGTTGACAAGGTAAAAGATGAAAAGACTGGAAATATGGTTGATAGAGTAGTCGGGATGAAACAAACGGCGCCGAGAGTTGGGCTGTTACTTCAAGACCCCGAGAACCAATTTTTGAGAATGGATCTCCTGCATGAAATAAGTTTTGGCATGGAGCTTTTAGGTCTCTCTGAAGGAGAAATCGAGAGCAGAGCTAAGGAAGCCCTAGAATTAGTCGGCCTTGGTCCTCTATGGCCAATCGCGGATCTTGTTCATCCCTCCGAGTTATCAGGGGGGCAGAAGCAGAGGGCTGCCATAGCTTCCTTCATTGCCTTACGGCCTGAAGTTCTAATTTTAGACGAGCCGACATCCAATTTGGATCCCGAGGGAAAACTCGGAATAATTCAAGCTATAGACAACATAAAGAAAGAATATGACATAACGATAATCCTCGTTGAGCACAACCCTGAAGTAATACAGAAGTACGCAGACAAAGTGTTGGCGATAAACGATGGACAGGCAATTGCGTATGGAACCACAGAACAAGTTTATTCCCAGTGTAAACTATTTGATGAAAATGGACTCTACTCCTCAGACATAGCGAGGATCGGGTGGAAAGCAGGTCTAAGTTACAATGGAAGGGTTCCCTTCACTGTCGATGAAATGCTTGAATCATTCGATGGCAGAAACCAAAAATCTCTGGCGCCCACCCTTGAAGATGACCCAATAGACCCATCAGCTCAGGAGATAATCAGCGTTAAAGACCTCAGCTATTCGTATGAAGATGGAACGCAAGCCCTAAAAGGAGTAACTTTCACCATAAAACAAGGAGAATACGTAGGGCTCATAGGGCAAAACGGAGCAGGCAAGTCGACAGTATCCAAGATAATCAGCGGCTTGTATAAGAAGTTCCAGGGCGAAGCAAAAGTGATGGGAATGGATCTGCGCGACAAGAAAGTGATTCAGAAAATACCTTGCTACGTCGGATATGTATTTCAGAACCCTGACAACCAGATTTTTATGAGGAAAGTGTATGATGAGGTAGCTTACGGTCTGAAGAACCTTAAGGTGCCGCAGCAGGAGATTGATCAAAGAGTCAAGGAAGCTCTGAAGAGCGTTGGATTACTCTCAAAGATTGACGAGGACCCCATGTTCTTAGGCAAAGGTGAAAAGAGAAGATTAACCGTGGCGTCTATTCTTGCCATGAACCCGAAGATAATGATAGTGGACGAGCCTACTACTGGTCAGGACTTCAGGATGTCGGAAGATATAATGTGCCTGCTTGAAGAATTGAACAAGGCTGGCACCACAATCTTAGTTATCACACATGATATGACCCTGATTTCAGAACATACCAAAAGAGTCATAGTAATGCATAATGGAGCTGTACTGTACGATGGTTCCACAAGAGGCTTCTTCTCAAATGAAGAACTACTCGACAAAGCCGACATAATCCCCCCTATGGCAGCAAGATTTAGCCTTGAATACAAGAAAAAAAATCCTGCCGCGCCAAATCTAATGAACGTAAAAGAGTGGGTCACAGCAATAAATGATGTCAAACAAACTGAAAGCAAATAAAAATTAAGAGGTTATGGGCATATAATTTGTCCAGATGTATTTGAACAAATCATAAATATTCCGATTAATCATGGTTGATTTGTCGCCTATGTAACTATGCATAAGTATGAACGGAGAAGAGGTGGAAAAATGGTTTTTGAAAAAGTCGCTGAAACTCAGGAAATATCTCCTGGACAAATGAAAGCAGTCAAATTTGGAGCAGAAGAAGTTTTGCTTGCAAACGTAAATGGCGTATACTACGCTATCGGAAACGTATGCACTCATGAAGGCGGAAACCTTTCAAAAGGAACATTGCAGGGAAACATTGTATCTTGCCCCAAGCATAAAGCACAATTCGACGTAACAACGGGCAAAGTGGTTTCTCCTCCAAAAATGCTCTTCATGCATCCTAAAATCAACAACGAACCCACTTACCCGGTTAAAGTTGAGGGAACAGCCATTCTGCTTGAACACAAGTAGCACCGATGCTTTCATTTATCAAGCCTGATTTAGCGACTATAGATAAGTTAGCTCTCGCTAAAAAATTTTCGAGAAGACTTGTTTGGGTTTGAGTTTAAAATTATATATAATGGTTGTTACAGTCTCTTGAAAGTATTAGTTAGCGTTGATGGGGGAGAATAGGTTGGATGAAGTATTAGAGTTGCTGGATAAAACTGGAAAGCGTATACAGAAGGCTGCTGATGAAACAAAAGAAGCAGCTTGGAAACAATCAGCCGTTTACGATCAAATTATGCAGTCATCTGAAGCGTCGCAAGAGCAAAAAATCATGGCGTTTATTCGGAAAACTCGTTATTTAGACCAGCTGGAAGCTTTAAACTCCCAGCTTAGTTTGCTCTATACCCTTCAGATATTTGCGTTTAAAGTCAAAGTGCTTGAGGTAACGGTTGGCAACATCAACGAGCAACTCATAAAGTCCGGTGTTCTTCTAAAAAACGCAGAGTTAGAGGACATAAAAAAGAATATCGATGCTCTAAAAATCCTGATTGAAGCGCAGTATGAATCGATGAAGGAAATCCGAGAAACAGAAAACAAAACCCTAGAATACATTCATTAGCAAAAATAAAAATAAAATAAAAAGGGCAGCCTGGTGGTTTTCACCACTCATCAGGTTGTACTGCCTGCAATGTGTCAGTTTTTTGGAGGCTTATTCTACGATCTTTTCCCAGCTTGTAACTAAGTCAAGAACTTCTTGACCTTGCTTGCCGCCATAACTCTTCAAGCGCTCACGAACATCGGTCTGAGCCACTGCAGCTTTCTGGAAATCCTGCATTTGCTTTGCTTTGTCGGTTAAATAAAGAATGTTGTCTACTCCTGCGCGTGCCATGCGGACTGATACTGTTAAGAGTTCACTTGTGGTTGGCGTTTCTCTTGGGTCATCGCCTGGACCGATAACGTACAATGCAATGTTGAGGGGTACGTCCTTTAAGAGTTTCTTGAAGTTACGGGTAAGCATTTCCCAATACCACGGTGTAGCATAGTTTTTGCTGAACATGACTACGAGGAATTCGTCTGTAAGCGGGGCCAGATCATCAAAGTTAACTCCGAAACGTTCATAGTTGGTGACTGGGTCTGGAAGGATACCGATGACAAATTTTTTCTTAGCTCGGTCGCGTACTCGTTCGCTTACTTGCGCCATGTAATCGGTGATTTCTTTTCTTCTCCATTCATACCAGCTTAAGCCGCTTTTTTCATGGAGTTCCTTACAACGCGGGCATATGCAGTGTCCATGGTCTGCGAAGTGTATGCTGTTTAGCCATATTCCTGGGCTTTTCCTAGCGACGTCTTCGATGTAATCTAGTTGTTCTGCGCGGTGTTCTGGTTGGGTTGCACAGAGAATGTCCCAGCGAACATTGAAGTTGTCGTTTGTTCTCCATGCAGGACCTAGGTCTGATTGTGAAATCCAATCTGGATGGTTACGAGCAGTAACGTTGTCTCCGAAAATCGCAATGTTGCTATGCATGTCAGGTTGTGGTGGTAATCGTCTGCCTACTTCTGGTTTAACGCGGAAAAGGTCAAAGTCGAAGCCTGAAACTTTCTTTGCTTCAAACATGTATGTGCCGAATTTCAATTTTCTTCTACCTTTTTAGAATGCAAAACGTTTGGCGCTGTTATAAAGTTTTGCATAATTAGCGCAGTATCGGTTACGAAAAAAAGTTGCATGTTTTTGCAATCGCTTATCAGGATCACTGCATGTTTTTGTTTTGGGATTGAGCATCAACTATGTTTTTTAAGAAAATACTTCAAAGAAGCACGTAACTTTTAAACCCAAACATTGCTATACAATGCCTTAGGAGAGAGTGAGGACTTTGCCGATAAAATATTTTGAAGCCCCAGAGATTAAAAAGCAGGTAGACCAGTTGGCAGAAGAATGCGAGTTCTACCATGTTGTTCCACAATTCGTTTTCTGCGTAAGAAGCAAAGGCTCCAAAGCCAGACGCACAATCGCACGAATTCACGGTTTAGGCAAAATCTGGCAGGGAGTTTTGAACCTGCCGCCTTCATACACCATCGAGGTCATTTCAGAGGTCTATGACAGAATGTCTAATGAGGATAAAGAGAAAACTTTGATTCATGAACTCATGCATATTCCAGGCGGGTTCTCCGGCGGTTTCCGCCCGCATAAAGGGTATGTTGAAAGAAAAAATGTCGAGGCAGTTTATAAGAAGCTTCAAAGTGATCGGGCTGCGAAAAAACAAAAGACGCTTTTCTTCCAGTAATTGCCCGAAATTATTTGCTTAATGTTTTTAAGCCTCGGAAAGAGGGTAATAGAAAGTTGCAGCCTTAACAGAGAAAAGCAAAAAAACATGCATAGTTAAATATTTGGCGAAGGCTTAAACTGTGAAAAGTCGTTTGCCTGAAATATTGAGGTTTAGTGAATGAGACACGTTATGAAAAGTTTAAAGCATAACGGCATATTCGTTCCA
>Ga0326728_10007140_pt1 | contig 29185 bp, 26 predicted proteins | sample MB3enrmetagenome_FD_207602 | JGI IMG/M metagenome (GOLD analysis project Ga0326728, IMG submission 207602) | Lab enriched peat soil microbial communities from McLean, Ithaca, NY, United States - MB31MN | ecosystem: Environmental > Terrestrial > Soil > Wetlands > Peat | place: USA: New York... | reverse complement strand
TTTGAAAACACGCACACCGCATTCGAGAGCCGTCAGGACGTTTGCCAGCGCCAGCCCACGGTTTTCGTAGAAATGCACCGCCAGCTTCGATGAATCCACCTCGCCCATGCACATGCGAAGGTGTTGCCGCACCGTGATCGGGTTTGCCATGGCAGGCTCGTCGTTGAGACAGACCAGACAACAGCCGAGCTGGACCAGCTTTGCCGCCATCGCGCATAAGTTCTTGTGGTGACGATTTTCCTCTCCCGGATAACCGAAAGCCGCTCCGATATACGCGCTGATCCTAACGGAATTGGCTCGGGCGATCTCTGAGATCGTGCTTATCCGTTTGAGCGTTTCCGAAACGCTGCGGTTAAGAGTGGAGTGGCTCAGCCGATCGGTTAGAAAGACCCACACCACAATCTCATCCGCCTTGCATGCGATTGCGCTGCGGCACCCGGTTTCGTTTGGCACCAGGACCTGGCAGATCCTGCCTTCCTTCGTCGGGTCCCGGTTGCGCTTGATCTCCGACAGGACCTCGACCGCATCCTTCATTTGAGGCACGGCCTTGGGATGCACGAAGGAAGCGACTTCCACCCTGCGAAAGCCGCAATCGAACAGCATATTTGCCAGTGCGATCTTCTTCTCGGCCTCAATGTATTTCTTGTGAAACTGCAGCCCTTCTCTGGGACCGATCTCGATCAGATCAACATCTGTTTCCATACGGCCATCTCTTCAGCATGGTTTGGTGCACGCGGACCTGAGGGAAGCTATCGGCAAGAAGTATTCCAGAAGCCTTTCGTAAGGCTGACGGACGCTCGGAATATAGATGGATGGCAAAAAAGCGGGGATCTTGCTCAGTGCGGAGCGTGTCAGAAAGGATTCAAAACGGCGGACTGAGTGTATACTTTAGGTAACAATCACCTTGATTTGACATTTTGTATACAGCCCGGTGTGGCGATTCATGAAAGACCGTACTTTTTAAGCTTGAGGTAAAAGGCCCGGCGGCTCAGCCCCAGCGCCTCCATGGCCTTGGTTCTGGTCCGGTATCGATGGAGGATGACTTCGATCAAATCTTTTTCGAAAGCATCGATTATGTCCCTGTAGACGAAGCCTCGCCGGGAACCATTGGGCTCATGACCATTCGGCCATATCCTGTCATTGATCGAAGCCTTCGCATCCGAAAGCAGCAGATAAGCAGGCAGGTCGCTGGGGGCTATCACATTGGTATCGGTCATGTTGAGCGCGTAGTGGACCACGCTGCGCAGTTCCCTGGCGTTGCCCGGCCAGCCGTGGGCATAAAAAATGTCCATGGTTGCCTGGCTGAATTTGGCTGATTTTCCGGATTGTTCGCCAAGCACCGACAAAAAGTGTTCCGCCAGTAGTTCTATGTCGCCTTCCCGTTCACGCAGCGGAGGCACGTGAATGGTCATTGTATTGAGGCGATAGTAGAGATCTACCCTAAATTTCCCCTCCACCATCATTCTTTCGAGTTCCCTGTTGGTGGCGCTCAAAACCCGTGTATCAACAGGTATACACTTCTGGCCTCCGACCCTTCTGAATTCCTTTTCTTCAAGCACCCTCAGAATTTTGGCCTGTGTGCTCAACTCGAAATCGCCCACCTCGTCAAAGAATATAGTTCCTTTGTCGGCCTGATCGAACAGCCCCTTCTTTCCCTCCCGCCTGCCGCCGGTAAAACTGCCGGATTCATAGCCGAAAAGCTCGGACTCGATCAGCGTGCTGGGAATGGCGGCGCAGTTGATGCTGACAAAATCATTGTTGGACCTGTGGCTGGACTCGTGAATGGCCCGCACCAGCAATTCCTTTCCAACCCCGCTTTCACCCATCACCAGGACGGGAAAGTCCGCCTTGCTGGCCTTGGAAGCCATGTACAGGGCGGTCCTGAAACTCTTGCTCATTCCGACCAGGTTTCGGAAAGGGGCGGGAAGAGCGGCTCCCTGGGCTATTCGCGCATCCAGATAGGATTCAACGTATCGCTGTTTCGCCTTGAAATTCTGGCGGGCGTGGTCCTGGTTTATTACATTTATTATGGTTACCGAACATGTAAAATTATCGGGCGAAGGCATGAGCAGGACTGAACAAACGGCGCCGACCTCGAGCGTCTCCATCAGTTCGCACACGTTGTAGAACTCGGTGCCGTTGGCCATGGCTTTAAGTGCCAGCGAATTCGGTTGCACACTGGAAAGACTGCGGCAGACGATTAGATCGGCAGGAATGCCCAGCATCCTTGCGTAGGCGTCGTTTGCGTAAACAATGGTCCCGTCCCCCGACGTGACGAGAACGGCATCGCAGAGATTCTTGAGAATGCGGAACTCGCTCTCTGAAATAACCTTGCTCACCAAGGCGTCTTCTGAGACTGTTTTCATATCCGTACCAGCATCGGATTCACATAAACCGCATTCAACAGAAGGTTTCGGGATGTAAGCGCAAATCGATGAACAAGGCCCCCGCGCCGAGAACGCAACACTCGAGATCAGGGGCCGGGACCACCGTTTTGCGCGCGCTATCTGCCCTTAAAAACCGGTCTCCTTTTTTCCCTGAAAGCTGCCAGTGCTTCCAAACGGTCTTCCGTGGGGACGGTCACCCAGTAGGCGTTCGATTCAATGGCCAATCCCGAATGAAGGTCCACCTCGCAACCATGATTTATCGCATATTTGGCTTGGCTGATGGCCACCGGGCCGGTTTCACAAATCATCGCCGCCATCTCGAGGCATACGTCGATCAAGGCTGCCGGTTGAGCAACCTTGTTTGCCAGACCGATCTCCAGGGCCTCCTTGGCGCCCACTCGCCTGCCGGTGAAGATCAACTCCTTGGCCTTGCCGCGGCCCACTATCCGGGGCAGCCGCTGTGTGCCGCCGGCCCCCGGAATTATCGCCAGCCGGGTTTCAGTCAGGCCCATGGTCGCGCTTTCAGAAACTATGCGAATGTCGCAGGCGAGGGCGAGTTCCGTTCCACCCCCCAGCGCTATCCCGTTTACCGCTGCTATTACGGGCTTGTTCATCGATTCGATGAAAGTGAACAGGTCGCGGATCGTGTATATGAATTGCTTTACCTGATCTTCCCTGAGCGTGGCCCTTTCTTTGAGGTCGGCTCCGGCGCAGAACGCCTTTTCTCCGGCCCCGGTGATGATTACAACCCGTGTTCCCGGGTCCCAGTGAAGCCCTTCGACTTTGGCTCTAAGTTCACGCAGAAGAGCAAAGTTGAAGGAATTCATGACCTCGGGCCGATTAAGCGTCAGTATGACCGCTTCCCCACGGCGATCTTCCAAAATCAGTCTCTCATCCATTCTCCCTGCCTCCATTTGACGGGACGGCATGACCCGCAAACACCGCCATTGTCTAGCAACACTTCATGAGATGCGCCTGTTGTCACCTAATTTTGTGGCGCCGTTTGCTGTAACCCGAGCGAAACCAAAAGCAGCGCCGATGACAGGGACACCTATTCAAAATCCGTGCTGGAAAATGGAGCCTATCTCTGAACTGAGGAGAGGGGTCGGGAATCCAAAGGAATCCCAAAACAGGATTTGTTGGTCTTTAATTGATAAGAACCATTACTAACAGTCGCAATAGCGTGACCACGAAGTCTTGCTCAGATTTGGGCTCGCTTGGATTGGAATTGAGAGAGAATCGAATCGGGACTTGAAGCGCAAACAGTTTACCACCACCCTGGCTCAATCCTGAAACCGCCTCTGTAAGTAACTGTTTCTACAAAGGTTCTTGCATTTCTTCTGACGCTTTATGGGACAAACCGAAGCCTTTGGTACCTTAGTCCACGATTCCGGCCAAGTCAAGACAAAACTTTGCTCACTGGAGGCCTTCGCAGTCCGCGGTTCCACCATCCCCACGCCTGTGATCCAAAGGAAACAGGTCCGTAAAACGGCCCCGAAAGTTGCCGGCGCCGGCAACCCTCACCGCTGAAGTCTTGGTACGCTTATTGTATCGACCTCCCGGCGGCTCCCGCGCCGGGCGGACCGGGGGTCCTTTCCGGGCCGCGCTTCCTTTGAAAAACCAAACAGGAGCCTCAGCCGATAGATCGTTCTCCCGCGGACCCAATCGCAATGCCGGGGGCGAGCTGCGCCGCAGGCGCAACCCCCATAATCTCGACCTCAAGCGGTTCAATTTCGACTCCAGTCTATAAAGAAGGGACCGTTTTCATCTGAAGGCCGGCCGATAGAGCAACAACACCATGATAACCGAGAGGAGCATATAGTCATGGGAGAAAACGACAACTGCTGCGAGCTGTGCTGTCGCCGGACGCCCGATCATGACCTGACATTTCTTTCCCTTCGCGATCATCACAAGTTTTATTGCTCCCGCTGTTTCAACCAGGTTATCGCTCGCATGTATGGAATACAATTCGAACACCCCTCATTTGCCCCCGTAACCATGTACGACCTCGATGGCGTTCTCCATACTTTTTCCTTTCGCACCCTCCTCCTGCCCACGCACATAACGATCGAAGCGATCGAAGCTGCCGGCTGGAGGCGGGGATACGCCTTCCAGGTGGTAGGCTCCGTCGACGACGACATCCAGGATCTTTTTAGCCGGCTTTGCGGCCAGATGGACAAAGCCCTTTGCATGAAATACATCGAGGACCACCCTGACGGACCGCGGATTTCGAGCAAGGGCGTCGTGAGAGGCAGAATAGCGTGGGATGAGGAGGCGCAGGAGAGTTTGCCCATGATGGTCATAGACGGCAGGGATGTCCGCTGGATGGACTTTGGGCGGATGGTGGCTTCGTTCAACGGCAGCAATTTTAGAATGGAAATCTGTGACGGATCGGAAATGAGGTGAAGCTGTCGGGAAAGCCCCATGCCGGGGAGCGGTGATGTTTTCCTGTGACCGGACGGTCTGAAAAACACATGTTCCGCCGAAAGCGCCTTAAACGATATGAGGTTTCACTGAGCGCCGTTAGACAATTCCATCGGGGTCTGTGCAGGCGCCTCGCTGCGAATCAGGCTTGAAAGGAGATCGGTCATGGTGCATTGCGACGACGATAAAACCGGTGCCCTGGAAAGAGAAATGAATCCAAACGGGCATGAGCTTGACCAGACGGTCACATTTTACTTTTTGGACCCACACGGCAAGTTGCACAAGACACAACAACTGCCTAAAGAAGTCGAACACTTTGTGTGGGAATCACGAAGAACGCTGGAAACCGACGAATACCAGTTCACACTGGCTTATTCACATTCCTGCGAGGGCTACGAAACTATTCTGGCCGGCCGGACCGATCTCAAAGAAAACGAAAGAGAAAAGATAGCCGGCGGTTTTTTGGGAATCGAGGCATCAACGACGTCCGTGGACACCCCGGCTGTGCGGGCGGGCGGGCGCAAGCATTCAATCGACTCTATTCTGAGAGAAATCCGCAAGTCTCTATCGGCGGATTGTGAGAAAATCGCAAAGTCGGTTGTTGTAGACACAGGATTTGCTGGAGTTTTTCTGCTCAACTGCAGGCGAGCCGGAAACATGCCTGCATTCAAGCTCGTCTGGCGGGATGACGCCTATCAGATTTATGCAAAAGAACGGGGAGAGGACCAGGAGGTGCGGTTGGGCGCTATTCGCACGGTGCGTGATGCAGACCTCTTCTGTCAATTGTATGAGAAGCTGCTGCTCCTGAACTGGGAGAATGGATGAAACATTTGAGCTGTCAATATGCCGATCGGTAATTCTTATAATCAATCGCATCTTTCCGCCGGCGGATGTATTAGACCAAGTGCGGGGTGGAATTATCCCATATCCTGCCAATATTCTGAACAGAAAGCCCGTTGCAGATAGAAACGCCCTGGTTAGCCCGGAGACGCTGGACTTATACGAACAGGTCGCGCTGGAGCTTGAAGACTGGCGCCAAATTGTGTTCATGCAGGCAACAGGCCTGTTGGAAACCGGTCACATTTCCCCGCGTTGCTTACTGCGTGCGCAATTTGATATGAGTTGAGGTCGGAGTCTGCCCGACGCTCTGGAACTTCGAATCGAATGACTCAAACCGGGGTTGGGAGAAATGGTCCCCTGGGAGGAGAAAACCCATGGAAATCGAGCATGTTCAAGAGCCTAAAGCGCGGAAGGAATCGGTTTTCGAAAGGTTTGGCCTGGGACTGGCGGCATGGAGCGAGAAATGGTTTCCGGACGCCTGGGTGTTCGCGCTGGTGGGGATCGTATTCATCTACATCTTCGGAATCGCCATTGGAGAAAGTCCCGTAAATCTTGCTCTGGCCGGCGGCAAACAGTTCTGGGTGTTGATTCCTTTTACCATGCAGATGGCCATGATCATCATAGGCGGCTACGTGGTGGCTTCCACCCCGGCCGTTTACTGGCTCATTCGCAAAGTGGCCACAATCCCCGGGAACGGCAGGACGGCCATCGCCTGGATCGCTTTCCTCTCGATGGCGACGTCCCTGATATCCTGGGGCTTGAGCCTCATTTTCAGCGGTCTGCTTGTCCGCGAGATGTCGCGCCGGTTCGACGACATGGACTACCGGGCCGCCGGCGCGGCGGCTTATCTGGGGCTTGGCGCGGTGTGGGCGCTCGGGCTTTCTTCATCCGCCGCCCTGATGATGGCCACCAAGGGCTCGATCCCGCCAAAGCTTTTCGAAATCAGCGGCCTCATACCTCTAAACCACACGCTGTTCATCTGGGCAAATTTTTGGACCATCGTGGTGCTTATCACCGTTTCGATTGTGATCGCCTACCTCTCGGCTCCCAGCCCCGAACGGGCAAAAGCCGTCAAGGATTTCGGCATCTCCTTCGAACAGATGGACATGACCATCGAACCCAGGAAAAAACCGGGCGAATGGCTTGAATACAGCCCTCTTCTGATCATTATCGTGGGCGCGATCCTCGTCTACTACCTGATAGACGTATTCCGCACCTCACCCACCGGGGCGATGGCGGCGCTCGATCTGAATACCTACAACCTCATTTTCATCACCGTCGGCATGATCCTGCACTGGCGGCCCAAAAGATTTCTGAAGGCAGTCGCCGAGGCGGTGCCCGCCACCGGCGGGGTGCTGATTCAGTTCCCGTTTTACGCCGTTATTTTCGGGATGATCGTCGGCACCGGGATAAATTCTTGGCTGACGGACCTTTTCTACAAAATAACGACCCAGGGCACCTATCCGCTCCTGGTCGCTCTCTATTCGGCTATCCTCGGGGTATTCATTCCATCCGGCGGATCGAAGTGGGTCGTGGAGGCCCCTTACATTCTCCAGGCCGCCAATCTGCACCATGTAAACCTCGGGTGGGTAACCCAGATCTACAACGCCTCGGAAGCCCTGCCCAACCTGTTGAATCCTTTCTGGATGCTGCCCCTGCTGGGCCTGCTGCGCGTCAAGGCAAGGGACCTGGTCGGCTATTCGGTCCTGCAGATGTTGCTTCATGTTCCGCTCGTCTTCTTTTTGTGCTGGCTCTTCGCCCAGATCATCCCTTACGTACCCCCGATAAAATAAACCGGTTTTAATGTGGCGGCGCCCCCGGCGCCGCCTAAGCATCTCATTACGATTTGTAGCGGCGGGGTTTGTCCCCGTAAACGCTAACTTAAGCATTTCACTACGATCTGTAGGGGTGGGGTTTATCCCCGCCCGCACCCTCCGGAATTCGGAGCCGCGAAGCGGCGAGGGGCTGTGTTGGTCCGTAACCCCCGCGCTTCTATGGTTTTGATAGGTTAAATAAAATGCGCCCTTGCCTTCACGGACGTGACGACCTAAAAAACTTCGTTGACTATGTACTACGGCCGAGTTTACTTACCTGCGGCATTTATGTTAGACTATGCATACAATTGTAAGACCTTAATTAGGAGGTAATACGTAAATGCCAATAGCAAGAACCTCATCCAAGGGTCAAATCGTCATTCCGAAGCAGATCCGAGAAAAACTCGGGATCTTACCGGGCAAAAGGGTGCTGTTTCGGCTGGTCGGAAATCACGCGGAAATGGTCCCTCTTCCCGACGAGCCTGTCAAGGCAATGAGGGGGCTGCTCAAGTCGGACACCTCGCTCGCGGAAGAATTGCTCGAAGAAAGAAAGAGGGACAGGCAGATAGATGAGAGATATAGTACTTGACTCGCATGCCGTCCTGAAGTTCGCCCAGGATGAGTCGGGCGCGAACAAAGTGGAGCAGTTTCTTACAGCTTCGCAGGAAGGCAGGATTCGGGCTTTTATGTGTGAAATCAACCTGGGGGAAATCTACTATATCACAATCAGGATGATGGGGGTTGATCCGGCAAGGGAATTCCTTGAACAATTCTACGACCTCCCGATTGAGCTGGTGCCGGCATCCTGGGGAATCATCGCATCGGCATCGGAGGTGAAGGCAAAGTACGCTCTTTCTTACGCCGACTGTTTTGCCGTGGCATGCGCATTGGATCGCGGCGCGTCCGTCGTGACCGGCGACCCGGAATTCAAGAAGGTTGAGCGCATGGTTGAAATCGATTGGATATAGGCGGCCCGGCCCGGTGGTATTTATCGAGTGTGGAACAAATGCCGATTGCTTTTAAACGCTGGAGACGGCTGCAATATAAGGACAAACGAGCGTAAATGGACTACACCGCCCCAAACAGAGACCATTCGGCCCTTCTGACGATAGATGTTCAGAATGATTTCGTACTGCCCGGCGCGCCGGCGGAAATACCCGGCAGCCTCGAAGTACTGCCGGCGATTCGGGATCTGGTCCGCGCATTCAGGGAAAATGAGATCCCGATTGTGCATGTGGTAAGGCTTTACGAACCGGACGGTTCGAATGCGGAACTCTGCCGGCGCGGGCTTCTCGAACAGGGAAAACCCATGGTGACTCCGGGTTCCAGTGGAGCGGAACTGGCAGCCGATCTCAAGCCCAACCGGGATCTGAGGCTGAATCCGCCGCTGTTGCTCTCCGGCGCCCTGCAGGAGATCGGAAAACGCGAATGGATTATCTACAAGCCGCGATGGGGCGCGTTTTACAAAACAAGCCTGGAATCCCACCTGCGGACCCTCGATGTCGATACCCTGGTATTTGCCGGCTGCAACTTCCCGAATTGCCCCCGCACATCCATCTACGAGGCGAGCGAACGGGACTTCAAAATAGTGCTGGTCACGGATGCCGTCTCGGGCCTCTACGACCAGGGCATAAAAGAAATGGCGAACATCGGCGTGAATCTCATGACCGCCGCCCAATGCGGAGCAGTGATAAATGCGGAATGATGAATGCGCAATGGTGGAGATTTTAGGTTTATTCCTTCAAACCGAAGATTTTCAAATCTAAATTCTAAAATCTAAAATGAATTCCAATGATGATGGAAGCGCAGGATAAAGTCTTAACGATCGTTCAGGCGCGCATCGGGTCAACTCGGCTTTCTTCCAAGGTGCTCAGGGACCTTGCAGGCAAGACCGCCCTCGAACATGTGATCCACAGGGTCAGCCGGAGCAAACTCGCCGGAGAGGTCATTGTGGCAACCACCATCAACAAATCCGACCTGCCGATCGTTAAATTGTGCGCGGACATGGATGTAAGCGTGTATTGCGGTTGCGAGGAGGACCCCCTGGAAAGATATTACCAGGCGACCAGACTTTTCGGAGGGGCGCATACCGTAAGGATCAAGGCCGACTGCCCGCTGATCGACCCGGAGATAGTGGATGAGGCGATCAGCCTCCACCTTTCGTCGGGCGCCGACTACACCACCAATACCATTGAGCGCACCTATCCCGTCGGCCAGGACGTTGAAATACTCACCCGGCAGACATTGACAAAGCTCTGGCAAAGCGCTGTTCTTTTTTCCGAGCGGGAACACATCACCATCCATATGCCAAAGCACCCGGATCTGTTTAAGATCAGCCACCTGAAATACGCCGAAGACCATTCCCGCAAGCGGCTGACCATGGATTATCCCGAGGACTATGAATTGCTCCGCATCATCTTCGATAACCTCTACCCCGAAAACCCCGATTTTCGCATGAAGGACGTGCTCGATTTCCTGTCGGCAAACCCGGACCTGGAAAAGATCAACAGTCATATTCCCGTGGACGGCGGCGTACAAAAATCGCTCATGGAAGACCGGCTCGTGACACTCCCCAACTAAGGGCTTATCCGTAAATAAATCCTTTGTGCCCGCATCCCGCTTTTGGATCGCTTCGGCCGCTCCTCAATCGCAAAATCCTCAACGTAGGCCGGCTACGTTTGCGGTTTTGCTCAATCGTCGCGACCAAAATCGGTCTCAAAATCCGGCGCGGTCCCTAAAAGGCCTATTTACGGACAAGCCCTAAATTGGACGTCTTTCATTGATGTCCGGTAAATTGGGTAAATTCTCGCGGCCCGACACCGTTTGTATGTGGCCCCGCGTTTGGAGCACAGCCTTATGCAATTTGAGAGCATCCTGCGGGATATCCGCCAAGAGTTGGCGAAGAACAGCGATCCAGCAACGACAGAGGGCGCGCAACGGTTTTTCCGGGAACCGATAAAACAATATGGAGTGCGCACTCCAGTAGTTGCAAGGATTGCCAAAAGCTGCCTCAAGCAGTTGAAAGGCTTGCGTAAACCGGAAATGTTCGCGCTGTGTCAAGAGCTTTTTCGCTCCGATTATAACGAAGAAGCATGGATTGCCTGCGAAATGGCATACTCTCTGCGCAAGCTTTACGAGCCACAGGATTTCGAAGTTTTTGAGGCGTGGGTCGCGAACTTCGTCAATAACTGGGCAAAATGCGATACGCTTTGTAATCACACGATCGGGGAGTTTGTAGAACAGTACCCACAATACCTGGAGAGACTCAAGCAGTGGGCGAAATCCGATAACCGCTGGCTCCGACGCGGTGCTGCCGTGGCGCTCATCATACCGGCCAGGCGTGGAAAATTCCTGACCCATATTTTCCAAATCGCCGACATCCTGCTGACCGACAAGGACGACCTTGTCCGAAAAGGCTATGGCTGGATGCTTAAAGCCGCCAGCGAGTCCCACCAGACTGAAGTTTTCGACTACATCGTCAGGAATAAGAAACAAATGCCCCGCACTGCCCTTCGTTACGCCATAGAAAAAATGCCCGGAGAAATGAGAACCGAAGCGATGCGGCCTTAGAGCAGACAATCAAGCTATCATGAGAGGTTTTCCATGCGGGGCCAGCCGAGTTCGAAGAGGACGTCCCCAGCTCGGCCTTCGGAGGGCTATTCCATGGCTGAGACCACGGGGGACGGGACAAAGCGGGGTAAATCCACACCGGGAACTCGGCCGATTGCAGCCGGATGAAAGAACTTCATGGTAAGAGACACGGCGAGAGTATTGTCGAGATTTCCGGTTAGAGTACTCATCCCCTACACTTAGACGGTCATTTCTAATACTGAAACGGCGCTTCACAGGCCCATAAGCTCCGTGTTTTGGGCAATAGTTCCAGTGAGCCTGGTGCATAGTCCCGGTCAGACCCGATGCCGCCAACTTAAGTAAGCTGCCGAATTACAAGGACTTTTGCCTCCGTTCCGTTGGCCTAACCACTCAGATGGCGCGACACGGCCCTGATAATTCGACCACAGACGACTCAGACCTGGACGCTTATGCAAAACGATGGGTTTCGCTTCACTCCACCCATCCTGATTTCGATACGTAAGTATGCGAAGAAACAGCCTTTTCCATTACGTTAGCGGCATTGGGTCCGCCCGGTCCGCCCTTGTTCGACACGACCTTGTTCGACACTTGACCTGGAGCCCGCGGCCCTGGGAAATTTTTTTCACGGCCTCAATTTTTCCCTCATTTTTCCTCCATCTGTGAGTCATCTGTGGGTAACCATAGTGTATCCTCACAGTTTCCAGTTTTCAGTTTTTAGTTTTTAGTTGAGGAGCCAAGAACCAGGCAATCACCGTGGCAACTCATCTGCCTTCGGAAACCCCGGGCGATGAAAAGCTTCGGTGATGTTAAGCCAAGTGCATCCCCACCGACAACCTTTCGAGAGGCGATTGGAGCGAAACAGGAAGATTAGAGGCGGGGAACGGCGGAACTTGTTAAAGGAGGGCTGGGAATGGTGAACAGGATATCGGTATCGGCGGCTCTGTTTTTCTTCTTCCTTGCCGCTTCCTCACCGGGAGCGGACGGCGGGGTTCCGGGCACGATCTACTATCAGAAAACGCTCAAAAAGGCGCTTACTCACTCGCCGGCTTCACTTACTTTCACTTTCAGCATCTACGATGCGGCCGAGGACGGCAACCTGTTGTGGTCCGAGACAAAACAAATCGAGGTGGCCAAGGGCGCAAAAGTGATCGCCACAGACCTTGGCGACACCAGTCCGCTCAGTAAGCAGGACCTTGGCCCTCAAATGTGGGTGCAGGTCTCGGTGATGGAAACCGGGGACAAAACGGTGGTCCTGCCCGGCCGTGACATGCTTGCAGGGGCGCCCTACGCCGTATTCGCCGCAAATCCGACCTCGGTGGGTCCAACCGGACCGACGGGGCCGACGGGACCGGCAGGAGCAACCGGAGCTATTGGCCCCACAGGACCACAGGGCGCGCAAGGCACACAAGGTCCAATCGGCTTAACGGGACCGGCAGGAGCAACCGGAGCTATCGGCCCCACGGGACCACAGGGACCGACGGGAGCTGATGGAGCTTTGGGCCCTACAGGGCCCCAGGGAGCCACCGGGCCTGACAGCTTTGCCGCCCTGAACGGGACGGCCTGTACGGCGTTTGACGGAACTGCCGGCACTCTTACCATTACGGTCCCGATCAGCGGTACTGTAAGCCTAAAGTGCTTTTCATCCACCACCAAGATAGTGTTTGTCACCTCCGGCATATACTCGGGCAACTTGGGGGGGCTATCCGGTGCGGACGGCATATGTCAATCTCTCGCGGCAGCCGCATCGCTCCCGGGAGTCTACATGGCCTGGTTAGCAACGAATGAGGGGTCACCAGCAACACGTTTTAACCGAACCACAGGTAACTACGTCCTTCCCAACACCCAAATCGTCGCACACGGTTGGTCGGGCCTATCGCAAACCTTATTGACACCCATCAACGTTACCGAACAAAACCAGACGCTCGATAGTTGGGTATGGACAAACGTTAATTCAGACGGCACCGCCATTACAACTGATTCGGCAGGCCATGACTGCTGCGGGGCGTGGTCCGGGACGGGGCTAGACGGGTATGTGGGGATTTCTTCGGAAACCAGTTTTTGGAGCTTTGGAGACACTGGATTCGGATGTGCAAACCAGTTCCCAATTTATTGTTTTGAGCAGTAATTCCACCGGCACCGGTATATATGGACCCAATAATGATGTGTTTCGGGCGATGGAGGTTCACTTAAAGAGGTACGGACAGCCCACGCGTTCAGTTACGGCAGCACCATATCCACGTGGTGCGATGCCGCCATACAACCACCTTACCCACCGCCGCACGGTCAATCCAAGCAAGGGGGAGCCGCAAGGAGGCTGTGTCGTAATGGGGAAAACAGCCAAAAACCGTTAGAAAAGTGGAAAGAAGACCCTGGTTCCCGGCTTTCGCCGGGAAGACGGGCTCTGATTGACGCCAGTTTTCCACTTTTGAGTGGGAATCTTTTAACAGCCCAACAATTGTGACACAGTCTCAAGGCTCCTCCCGCTCCTGCTCGTAAAGCCGGACCGCGCGCGCAAGAAGCTTCTCTATCGTCTTTTCAGCCACTGCAAGCCCTTCAGGGCTGAAGTGACAGCCAAGGAAGCCAAACCCCTGCTCTATCCTGCCGATGAAGGTCTTATCCGGGTGTTTGTCCAGCCGCAGGGACCCGAACACCTGCTTGACGGCCTTCACCGCTTTTCTCAAATGCCGGCGGGTGGGGCCGAGCACGAGGCCTCCCGCTGCCGCCCCGTCTCGCGGAGCGTCGAGAATGGCGGCGGTCGGCCTCCCCGCTAGGCGCTCGCACGACGCACAGAGGTTAATTCTTTCGGCGGGGAACTATATAAGTCTGTCATACAAGGATGTCGTCCATGGACCGGACATAAGACAACCCTGCTCGCTCCATCCGGTCATCCAACTGCTTGAGGAAGAACGCGCCGATGAGCGGGCTTAGCGGACATCCCCTTAAGATGCCGCGCTCGTAGCCCCAAAACAGGCCACCTCCCTCGGAAACACGGGGCTGCCGATGAATCTAAACCGGCCTTAGTCCTGCCTCCTGCAATACTTTTCCCGGTATCTGCCGCGTCCAAGCAAAGGGGGCCGAAAGACTCCTCTTGCTTGGATGCCCACCCGAGACCATCTTCGAGTTCTCTTCCGCGCAGTTTACCGGTTGTTGTTATTGGCGGCCGGCGCCGTTACCGTGAAGCTGAAGGCCGTGCCCGCGGCTGCCGAGGAGGGCGCTGAGACGTTGAAATGAGTGGCGGCACCCGGAAGATTGTTTAGGGCACGATCCGCCATGACTATGCCGTAGCCCTGATAATCCGTCCAGACAGGCGGTGACGGCAAGACCGACTGAATTATGGCTGTCCTCAGAGCGGCAGGCGTCAGCTTGGGTTGGGCGGAAAACAGATCGGCGGCAATGGCCGCGGCGTGCGGCGCGGCAGCCGAGGTGCCGCAAAACGGATCGAATGCGCCGAATGCCGCGCTGGTCTGTACACAATCCGCCGCCATGATGTCGGGCTTATATCGCAGCTTGCCTCCCGTGTGCAACAGGTTGCCGGGAGTAATAGCTTTGCCGTTCGGATTATAGAAGACCCTTCTCGGGCCGTCACTGGAATAGACTTCCACCGGCTCTGTGCCGGTAAAAGGCGTTGTGCGGCCTTGCGCAGAAGTGGCCGCGACACCGAAGGCCGCTTCAACGGTGGCATGCCCCCTGGTGCACCCATCGGTGGCATAATTGAACTGGCTACGGAGGACTTCCAAATGCAGGAACCTGGGGGCCGCCTTCGAATTTTTTACAATCACCGCATAATAGCCCGAAAAGTAGTCACTGCTTTCGATGTATTGATACGGGTCCTGGGTGCCGGTTATGGGATTGGTTGAGGAGGCCGCGATATTCCCGTTGGCATCGACCAGGTATAGATCATATTCGTTGGATGAATGACCCAGGGGATCGGACCAGAAGAGAAACACTGCTTTGGTGCCCTTCAGGATTTCGTTGGCATAATCGGTGCCGCTGAAGGCATGGGGGACACCTCCCTGAAAAGTCTTGCCGCTGTCGTTAAAATCCCCTTCCCAGGTGCCGGAATTGCCCGAGTGCAGATTACCGCTGTTAGCGGCGGATGAGAAATAGGCCACCCCGGCATTGGTCACAGTGGTCACGGCCCGGGAGATGACATCGTCCTGAAAGGGTGATTCATTGAAATAGCTGCAGTCGTCAACGATAACCTTGCAGCCGGCTTTCCTTAAACCGTTTATATTGTTGGCGAAAGCAGCAGGGCCGCCGTTACAGGTGGCAAAGTACAGCGGGGCCTTCGGGGCCAGGTCGTAGATTATCTCCAGCATGGCCACGCCTTCTCCGGTACCGCTACCTGCCTGGCGTGCCAGGCACTTCACCGTCGAGGGCAAATCCCCGGTATTTTGGTCAGCTTTCAGGTAATCGAGGGGGTTCGAGTTACTCGATTGTATGGAATCAGAGAGTACTCCTACCTTGATCCCTTGCCCGTTGTACCCCTTATTTTGCAACACTTCAACGTTGTGGGCCACGAGACCCTCGGAGACGGTCAGTTTGTTGTTGTAACTTTTGATAGCCTTATCCAGGAAGGTGACATCCGGATTGGCGGCAATAGTTTCCACCTCGGTTATCGGGATGAGGGCGCGGATGGCATTATATTGCGGGAAGGCGTTGATTATGGCGCCGCCCTGCTTCTCGATGGCGGCAATTAAGGAATCGCTCACATTGGCCTTGATATCGACCAATACTTCGTCGGCGTCGTTTAATTCCACGTTATGCTGCAAGGCCGGCAACAATACCCTGGTGTCTTTCAAGACCACCTCGTGAAGATAGTCGTCCAGGTCGGCGTTGATCTTCTTCTGAACAGCGGTGCGCGCCGCCTTCCCGGCCTGAACCACGGCCAATTGACTCTCGAAATTGGCTTTCGCCTCGGCAGACAGTGACGCCGCGAGAGCGCCGGAGGAAAACATCAATAAGAAGATAACTTGCAGGATTATGCTGATAATTTGCATCTTTCCTCTCCCGATCCATGATGATATGGCCACATGACCAATGACAGACAAATTACCAGGAATAATGCCTCAACCTCTGCGCAATTCCTCGGAACCGCACGTTGAAATCCGATTTTTGTCCGAAAAACTTCCTCTGCACCCCTGAAGCCCCGACAGCATACAAGCTTACCCATAAAATGCGCAACTGAAACGTCAATGAGACTGGTTTTTGCAGTTTCGGATACACCTTCCCCCCCCCCGGGTTGGCGGATTCGTTCCGCCTCGCCACAGAGTGGCAGGCTCAGGCGAATAGGATTCGATAGTAACGGGCGAGGGGAAAAGCCGACGCAACGTGGACGTGCCGCTTCCCGGCATGATAGACCACTCCGGCCCCAACCTTTACAGGCCGACTGATGCCAGAGTGCGCGCATATAATGTGTTACGAATGGCGTCTTCAAAATCACTGTTAAAATTTAGTACCTTGCCGCCAATCCATGAGTCCAAGGAACAGAGCGGCGCATAGCGCCTTATGATCTTACAACAGATGCCTGCCTCCATTTGAATATTCCCTTGAACATTGCGTTGTAGCGGGCGCTAAACGATCTCACTTCATCAAGGCTTATCAGTGGACCCTTTCCGGTCAATTCCTCATGGATCGAATATTCCGATCTTACGTAGCTCAGGCACAGCACTATGGTTTTGGCGATCTTTCCGAACTCTGCACAATCCTTTCCGTTTCCTCCGATAAAGGCCTTGGCCATCTCAAGACAGAACAGTTTATGGCGTCATGTTATGGAAGTATTCCCATGCGATTCCCATCGCAAACGGGCAATAGAGGGCATGCTTCATGCCGGGCAAGTTGTCTACCAGCCAACTGTCGATCGGATAGTAGTTCACATGAGGCGCCTGGAGTGTATTGAAGTAGGTCTGCGCCGCAGTGAGATTCCCGTAAGGCACGCAGTCATCGTTCCGACCGTGGATTACCGCGGCAGGGGCCTTGGGGCACCACGCGCCCAGCGGGATATTTATCGGCACCAGGTCGTTTCTCTGCAATTGAGTAAATATCGGTCCGGTGTACTGGTCGAGCTGTGCGGCGACCGAAGGCAGAAGCGCATCGCGTGGCAACTGGGACTGCGGCATCTGGCTGTTCACAATGCTTTCCGAAATATACCCGTTTATAAGAGGGGCCACCGTCATGTTGTAAGGAAACTGCATGTAGTAAGAAGCGTCCGGGTAGATATCGCAGTCTTTGTTATAAGCTACGAGCAGATACGGCGCAAAATAGAGAACCGGGAACTTTTGTGTTTTCGACATCAACCTGTCAAGCATTACCTTGGCCAGGGAGTACGGGCCGTCCATGTTCGCGGAAGCGATTAGCGTGGGCATATCGTTGTCAGTCGTTTCCACCTCTCTGTGGAGCGCCATCGTGGCATAGCCCCCTTCGGAGTAGCCTGTCATGAAGAGTTTATCCTTCAGAGCAATCTTGGGATTTTGTTGTGCAAGGAGGGTTTTGAGCGCATCCATCATATCGATGGCGTTTTCGGCAAGCGGTACGGCCTCGCAATAAGGATGCGTCAGGCTCATCTGGGTTCTATATGCCGCCTGGCCCAATCCGAGATGGTCGGGCACGGAAGTTACATAGCCGTCCGTCGCCGCGAACGTGGCGGCAAAAGCGAGTTCCGGTCCGTCTGAAAGGGTGGGCGCTTCGACTTTCATCAGCATGGTGCCGTGCTGGAAACTCAAAAGTGAGGCCAGTTGGGTTCCCTGTGGCAAAATGACGACTCCCGACGCCACTACGAGGTTGCCCGAAGTATCGATCGTCCAATAGTTCATATTCCAGAGCTGAAGGTCGTAGTGATAGCTTTGGTTCACCAGTTTGGTGGCCCTCAGGACGAGATCCGTTACAATCTTATAGAAGAAGTTGTCCGCCAGGGACTCAACCAGATAATTCCACACTTTGCCTTTTTTGATATATTCCCCCTTGGTCGCGCTGATAAACTGTCCCCGGCTTGGTTCGGCATTTGCGTCGTAATTGAAAAACGCGCTTCCATTGGGACTTTGGACTTCAAAAACGCAGGAGGTGGGGTTATTGGTCCCAAGACTCTGCACCTGAACCTGAACTTGGCTCAAACCCGTTTCAGGGTCCTGCACGGCAGAGGCGATCTTCAGGCTCTGACTGATGGATTGAGGCGCTCCGACCTCACCCGGCGCCAGGTAATGAACGGAAACCGTGGGCGAGTTGCTGAAATAAAGACCCTCCAGTGTCACCTGAGATGATGATTGGAGGTTGCCCCCCGGCACCGAGGCGCTGAGGACCACCGGCGCCAGGACCCTCACGAGAGTGTCCATTCTTACCCATTTTTGGCCTTCAAGGACATAGATGCTATAGTGTCCGGCTTCAAGTCCGGAAGGAAGATCGCAGTTGACCTGTCCGCCCGTTCCGGGCACGAAAGAGGTCACAGTCAGTGGAAATACGTTCCCGTAGTCGTTCCCTAATCTAAGGTCCGGGGCCGTCGCGGCACCGGGGTCCAAGCCGAGGACCTCGTTAGGAATTGCCAGAACAAGGTCTTCGCTTGCCTGCAAACATGCTTCGGCCGCACCCGCAAAGACACAAAATAGACAAATGATTAGAATTCCCCCTCCGATTGTTCCTCTCATAAAAGTCCTCCCGGCAAATGAATTCGATTCGCAGTCCGGTGTGGGCGGCACCTTTCCAATTGTCGCAATCGCCATTGGATGATTACTTCTCTGGAGTACACCGGTTTTTGCCCCATCGCCTTGCATTGATTACAAATGATAATATCGGTGTTTTCGGCTGGAACATTAACATGGAAAAAGTGGCCAGCTATAGGAAACGGCAGGCTTGAATTAAGGGCTTGTCCGTAAATAGGCCTCTTAGGGACCGCGCCGGATTTTGAGACCGATTTTGGTCGCGACGATTGAGCAAAACCGCAGGCGTAGCCGGCCTACGTTGAGGATTTTGCGATTGAGGAGCGGCCGAAGCGGTCCAAAAGCCGGATGCGGGCACAAAGAATTTATTTGCGGACAAGCCCTAAATCCCGACTTTGACAGTTGCCTCGTAAGCTACTGTATTTCCAGGATAACCTTTCGGATTTCCAGACTACTAACGTGGCACCTTGCTAATTATTAAGGATTTTTTCAGGTTTCCGAACACCCAGTGCCTCCAGCAGGCTTTCTATTTCAGGATCAATTAGATTGGTTACTGTCAGTTTCCATGATGAGCTTGTACAGTTCAGAAAGATGCACTGCCATGTAATCATCAGATCAGCAGTGATAACCCTATGCATGCCAGACAATTAAAACATGTGTCGCAGCATATGAGTCACTTGTAATATGACTTAATGCTTGGTTTAAATTGCTAGTCTTGTGCTATAAGATGGAGAGATATAGAAATTGAGTTATATTTATTTAAGTGGATCTGTCATATCTACTGAAGTAATCACTGATACTGAAGTCATTTCCATACCTTTTTTAGTATGAGGAAGTGATATATAAATAAAGATGGATTTAAGGTTCAGTTGGTTCAGTACTTCAGCGATTTCATCTCACTCATTCTTCCTTCCCCCCGATTCGCGGGCCAGCGGGGTCGGGCCCAATGCCGCCAACTCAAGGGAAAAGGCTTTGTCTTCGCATACGTACGTATCGAAATCTGATGGGTGAAGTGAAGGGACTGTGTCGTAATGGGGAAAACAATCAGGAACCGTTAGAAAAGTGGAAAGAAGACCATGGTTCCCGGCCCCTGGATTAAAAACTTCCGGGGCAAGCTTCGCCGGCACAATGCCGAGCGCCTTCAGGACCAGGGCGTCTCCAGCCGACCACAAGTCAATGTCCTGCTGATCCTTCTTAATTCCTTTCATACCCCAAGCGCGCTCACGGACACTATCGACGAGAAGCCTCGCCCGATTACCCCTGGAGTATCACCCTGAGGCCGGGTTCAGGATATTCCCGTCTAACTCGGCTGGAGCTTGTAGATCCCAAAATTCATAAGATGCGCTCTGTATATCCCATTGACATATCCTTCAAAAATATTATTATATGCGGGAAAAATAACATCTTTTATGGGGGTAGCGTTATGGCTTGTGTGAAAACCAGAATTTTTAAAAGCAACCGGAGTCAGGCTGTTCGCCTGCCCAGGGAGGTTGCTTTTCCGGAATCCGTGAAGGATGTTGAAATCACCGCGATTGGCAACAAACGCCTGATTGAACCTGTGGGCCAATCTTGGGATGAGTGGTTCGATGCACCGGGGGTTTCCAGTGACTTCATGATTGAGCGAAAACAACCGGAGGACCAACGACGGGAAACCATGGAATGCTGAAATACCTGCTTGACACCAATATTTTCATCTACACCTTGAAGAACCGTCCTCAGCAGGTGAAAAGACGCTTTCAGGACCATCACGGCCGGATGGGCATTTCCGCGGTAACCTTGGGAGAATTGGTGTTCGGGGCGGAACATTCACAACAGGTGGAACGGAATCTGGCCGACATCGAGGCCATGGTCGCCCGGCTTGAAGTGCTGCCCTTTGACGAAAAGGCCGCATACCATTTTGGACAGATACGGGCTGCGCTTTATCGGACGGGTCAGCCCATTGGACCTTACGATATGATGATAGCCGGTCAAGCCAGGGCGTCCGGCCTGATATTGGTGACCAACAACGTCAAGGAATTTGACCGGGTGCCGGGACTGGTGCTTGAAGACTGGAGCAAAGCATAGGACTGTGGAGAAGAGCAAACTGTTCGGAACATTTGAACCGCATGCTCGACGCCTTCCCTTGGATAGTCCATGCCGGCTACCACTTCTTATATGGCAAGAATTTCCCTGACATAATAACACGGACCCGATCCCCTTTTGGGTCTTCTTCTTTTTCCACTTGCAATGTGAAGTCTATGGCGCTCATGATCCCATCACCAAATTTTTCATGAATTACCGATTTTAGCGGCATACCATAGACCTGCATGATTTCATAAAACCGGTAAACCAGGGGATCCGTCGGCACAACCGGGCCCAGGCCCTTGACGGGAAAATCCATCAGGGCTTCGGCAGCTTCCGGGTCAAGCCCCAGGACGGTCAGGAGTTTTTCAGCTTCCTCGCGGGAGGCCCTGGCCTGCCGATAAAACAAAGCCGCGATCCAGACTTCATCCCTTCCCAGCACCTTTCCCAGGTCAGCGAAACTCAAGTCTTTTTCTTTCTTGGCGGAAAAAAGCATCTCGGTAATTGTCATTTGGTTCCTCCCGGCGATCAGGTTTTGGCAAAGATTGACCCGGAATAATGCACCGACTTCAGCGCCGGGCATCCCAACCGCATTTTCAGGTCAGGTCTTTGCCCCAAAATACTTCAATTACACGCCTGAGACTGAAAGAACTATACAAACTCCGGCTGGAATACGCAAGTTAAGCGCAGGTGTTCCAACCTCTCCTCAATCTAAATAATGCCGCGTTCGCGCAAGCCCCTCCGCGCTTCCTCATCGATGCCGATGGAAGCGAGCACCTCATCGGTGTGTTGACCCAGCGCAGGACCGGCGGCGCCAACCCGGCCGGGTGTATCGCTCAACTTAGGCAAGACGGCCGGCACCTTCAGAGATTTGCCCGACGGCAGATTGATCGTCTCAATCATTTGGCGTGCCCGGTAGTGGGGATCGGCGATAATATCGGCAACTGAATACGGATAGCCGGCCGGCACACCGATATGGTAAAGATCCGCCAAAATGTCAGCCAGATCGTGCCGCATGGTCCATTCTTCAATGGCGGCATCCAGCAGCCCGGCTTCCCCGGCGCGTCCATCGTTATGCGCAAAGCGCTCGGCGTTACCGAGGTCTTCTCGTCCGATCAAGGTCATCAAGCGTCTGAAAATGCCGTCGCCGTTGCCGCCGATCAGAACATACTTTCCATCGCGGGTGCGGTAGGCATTGGTTGGCGCAATGCCCGGCAGCTCACTGCCGCTGGGTTCTCGGATGTAGCCGAAACGATCGTATTCAGGAATAAGGCTCTCCATCATCCCGAAAACCGATTCATACAAGGCGACGTCGATACACTGCCCTAAGCCGCCGTGTTGATTGCGATGATTTAGCGCCAACAAAGTGCCGATAACCGCATACAAGGCCGAAAGTGAATCGCCGATGCTGATGCCGCAACGCACCGGAGGACGCCCCGGTTCTCCGTTCAGATAGCGCAATCCGCCCATCGCTTCGCCGATCATACCGAAGCCCGGCCGGTCGCGATACGGACCGGTCTGGCCATAGCCGGAGACCCGAACCATGATCAGTTTTGGATTAAGCTGGTGGAGCTTCTCCCAACCCATATCCCAATTCTCCAGCGTGCCGGGGCGAAAGTTCTCGATCAGGATGTCGGCATCCGCCAGCAGCTTGAGCAAAATCCTCCGGCCTTCCGAAGCTTTCAGATCGAGCGTAACCGATTTCTTATTGCGCGACTGCACGTGCCACCACAGTGAGGTGCCATTCTCCATTTTGCGCCACTTACGCAAGGGGTCTCCCCCATCCGGAGGCTCGATTTTTATGATCTCGGCTCCAAACTCGCCTAACAACTTCGCGGCAAACGGACCGGCGATCAACTGCCCCAGTTCGACGACCTTCAGGCCTTGCAGGGCCATTTCTTCACTGTCCACGTTTTCCACCATATCGCGTATCCTTCAATGTCAATGCCAGCCAGGATCGATCCATGTCTGACAGTTCTCATCACTTTCTGCTGATCGGCCTCGTTTATAAATCAACAATACGCGCACACCCTGGATACCCCCTGCCTTTTTAATTTCATTCCGACCCGGAGTAGATATTATCGGGGACAGTGGCTACTTGCCTCGGATGTGCGGCACGCCTGCCGCCAAACCCAAGATCGCGCACAACGGCTTTTTCCCGGTGAAGACCAGCGTCGCCGGACAGGACAAAACAGGGCGAGTCCATCTGAGCAATCGCGGCCGCAGCACATTATGACTTCCACTACGCTGTATATCCCGCACCCTCCGCATTGGGATAGCGTAGGTTTGAAACGCAATTGCGTCAATAGAATGTTCTCGGTTTGTTCCAGAGATTTTCGGCAGAATTCAACCTGAAAATGCGATTCGGGTGCATGATACACACATTTATGCGTTATTATGGACGGACGCTCTTTTGTGCGGCAAACATTCCCGAACGCGCAAGGATATGGCTCGAAAGAAATTGCAGGATTTGGAGGCGCCCCATGCACGATTGTACCAGGCACTGGAGACTGATTTACCTTATGACAGCCCTTTTCATAGCGGCCGGCGTATTTGGCTGTGCAACCACACAAAGCACTGCCCCCACAGGTTCTTCCGCCCAGACGGCAGCTCAGGCAGAAAAAACGGCGGCGCCCGGACAAGACCAGGGTCCTGTGTGCCGGGGCACTGTCATGGTCACCTATTATCCTCCGCCCGGCAGGCTCGATTTCTGCGGGGAGGCGGTCCCCCTGCAAGACCAGGAAGTCCTGGAGCGATTCGACAAAGAGTTCACTCTCGTCGTGTACAACCATGCGCAGGTTTATCGGTGGTTAAAACGCAAGGAGCGCTATTTCCCGTGGATTGAGGAGCGCCTCCGGCGCCTCAACCTGCCCGAAGACCTGAAGTATGTCGCCATTGCGGAAAGCGAGCCCCCGCTAAACGCCCTGCAGAAGAGGAAATCGGCAGACACGCGCTATGACTTCGAGTACTCCCCCGACAGCGCTTTGCAGTATTTGGGTGATCTTTACCGCAGCTTCAAGAGCTGGTCTATCGCGATAGCGGCTTACAACTGCGGTGAGAAATGCATCCTGGACGAATCCCAGGCGCCGGGCGGGAGGGATTTCTACCAAATGATGCTGCCGCAGGAGACCGAACGTTTCGTTTTCAGGATCCTGGCGATCAAGGCGGTCCTGAGCAACCCGACGCAGTACGGGTATGAGCTGCCGAGAAGCGCCGGATGCCGCTGAGTCCGGCAAGGGTATCGGGAGGTCAACACCTTTCTCCTCTGTCCCTGAAAAAACTATGTTCAAGGTCCAATTGAGACTGGAAAAAAGCGCTCGGATTGCAAGCGTGTGAGACAGACCCTTACCTACAGCAGCAAGATCCGAAGTTAATGAGCTCCCGAAGTTCTGCAGAGCAACTTCTTCGAGTTGGAGACAAACCCACCATGCCAGATTCAATTTTATCCCGGAAACAGGTATCTGTTAAGTTAACCCGATTACATGTTGTTCCGCTACTTTTTATAGGTCTATGTCTCCTCTTTTCCCGAGAGTCGTTAGCTGCCCAAGGAATGAGGCAGCCACTCGCTCCGCAGGCGAAAGAATCTCTGCCTTCACGCCTTTTCCCCGATGGCTCGGTCTGTATTGTCGATGAAAAAAAGCCTAATGTTTGTGCCAAACAATTGGTAAAGGTTGATCCGAGCGTCATGAAGGCCCATTCTCATACCTTTTATGGCGTCTTCGACCTGGACGCTGATGGATCCTCGGAAATATTCCTCGACTATTGGTCACCCTCCTCTAAACGCGACGGGGATAACGTGGTTTTGCTTGTGTACAAGAAGATTCGGGGAAAGTATCGTCAATATCTCAGACTCAAGGCTCAGAGCCAGGGGTATGCCCCGGGAGGATGGTTTCTTAACGAAAAGCCCCACCCCAAAGCCATCTTTATGACCCGTTATGGCGGGTCCTCCGGGACAGGTTTGTTCTATCTCAACCTCAACAAGAAGTCATTGGACCTTATCAGTGGCGATATCTACCTTGAAGGCCGGCCCGTCTTCGAAGACTTGGATGGAGATGGAATGGCCGAAATCTTTATACCTGGTCGAGGTCGAGACCGCACCTCTGAAGCAGGTGCAGCCATACTCCATTGGAACGGCGATGGCTATGATCTCTGGTGGCCGAACTGGCATTCCGGGCCGTATGTGATTCATGCACAACTGACTGATTTGGACAAGGATGGCCGTAAAGAAATAGTGGCGGTGCTTGATCCGGAAGGTGCCTCCGGAAACCGGTCAGACGTTAGGGTGGGCAGGCGTGAACTGGGAATATGGAAAATAGAGAATGGCACTCCGATCCTTGCCGCAAAAAGCGAACTCCCTGAATCGGAGTATCTGGCAGAGCCTCATTTTAGTTGGATGCCCTCGGGCAAGACAAATGATATCAACCTCTCATATACACGGACCCTCGGATGCAATTATGCGGACGGAAAGGTGATATGTCAGGACGAGAAGGTGCTCGATTTGCAGACCATTGAGAGTCGGAAAATCCCTTGAACCGTGTATTGGTCATGCCAGTGTCCTGTTTCGGAAATCGTGTGCCAGGCGGGGCAGGAATCCACGATAGCGTTAAGCTTGCGGTGCGATAAGTTAATGATGCCTTGCTATGGTCTGGTAATTATATGAAATTATCGGATAAGTCAGTTGTCGATCAAGTTAAAATGGGCATGCATCCTGGGCTAAGCAAGATTTGAAACGTTTTCATCGCTTTACTCATGCCGCAAAGCTTCTATGGGGTCGAGGCGGGCGGCTTTCAGTGCCGGAAAGTAGCCAAAGATTACACCTACAGCGGCTGAAAAGAGGAACGCAACGATGACAATTCCTGGGTTGAAAACGAAAGGAACACCCAGTAATTCTGCCAGCCAGACCGAACCAGCAAGGGCCAGCACAATTCCAAGCAACCCGCCGAACGAGGAAAGAACGACCGCCTCTACCAGGAACTGCATGAGTACTTCGCTCTCCAGTGCGCCGATGGCCAGGCGAATCCCAATCTCACGGGTGCGCTCGGTCACGGAAACCAGCATGATGTTCATGATGCCGATCCCGCCGACCAGCAGACTGACGGCCGCAACCGCGCTCAGAAGGGCAGTAAGGAGTTGCGTGGTCCCGGTGAGCATCTTGACGATCTCCTTCATGTCCATCACGTTAAAATTATCATCATCGCTTGGCGAAAGGTGCCGACGAACCCGCAGCAACCGCCAGATGTCCTGCTGGACTTTCTCTGTGGCAACCCCTTCCTGGACCGAGACCTGTATGAGACCGACATCCTGATTGCCCGCAATACGCCTCTGATAGGTGTTGAGAGGGATGACGACAATGTCATCCTGATCCGTGCCCATTGTGTTTTGCCCTTTGGCCACCAATATGCCGATCACCTCACAGGAAACCTTACTGCTGGTGGTGCCGCTGCCGGAGCTGGTCGTATTGCTATTGGTCCTGCTGCTGGAACTAGTGGAACTACTGCTGGTATCGCTGCTCGTGCTGCTGCCGTTTAAAAGGATTCTTTCCCCAATGGGGTCCTGGCAGCCAAAGAGCTTTTTGACAACTGTTTCCCCAATAACGCAAACCGCTGCGCCGCTGCGCGCTTCGCTCTCAGTGAATTGCCTGCCGGATTTAATGGACCTGTTTGTAACAGTAAAATACTGGTTATTGCTTCCTGTTACCTGGGTCGACCAGTTCTGGTTACCGAATACGGCTTTGCATGACTGGGATGAAATTGGAGCCACAGACGTCAACGAACCGATGTCTCTGGCCATGGCTTCGGCATCAGACCGCTTAAAAGGAACATTCGTGGTAGACTGGCCTGGACCTAGCCGCTTACCCGGGCTGATCATCAGGAGGTTACTGCCCATGCTTGCAATCTGCTGCCGGACCTGCGCGGTGGCGCCGCCGCCGATGGTCACCATGGTAATAACGGCGGCTACTCCGATCACTATGCCGAGGATTGTCAGGACCGAGCGCAGAACATTGCGCCTGATCTCTCGCGAGGCAAGGAGAATTGTATTCCAAAACATGCATCTCTCCTCAGTTTGGCTCATCCGATTCGACATGGCCATCCAAAAATCGGACGATGCGCTTCGCATAAGCTGCCATATCGGGGTCGTGAGTGACCATGACGATTGTGACTCCCTGCTCCCGATTCAGTTCGGTCAGCAAATCCATTATTTCACGGCTTCGGGCCGTATCGAGGTTACCGGTAGGCTCATCTGCGAACAGTACTGCGGGACTGGTCACAATTGCGCGCGCAATGGCTACCCGCTGCTGTTGTCCCCCGGAAAGCTCACCCGGCGTATGGGATTCCCAGCCTTTAAGACCCACTATTTCCAGAGCCTGCAAGGCGTGGGCCCGCCGCTCATGGGCATGGATACCGCGATAAATCAGGGGGAGTTCAACGTTTTCCAGCGCTGAAGTGCGGCTCAACAGATTGAATCCCTGAAACACAAAACCAAGATAGAATCGGCGCAGCTTCGTGCGCTGGTTTCGGCTCAATTTGCCGACTTCGACCCTCCTGAACCTGTAAGCCCCCGTCGTTGCTGTGTCCAGGCAGCCAAGAATGTTCATGCAGGTGGATTTACCCGATCCGCTCGGTCCCATTACCGCCACGAACTCGCCTTCGCCGATGAGGAGATCGATGCCGCGCAATGCGTGCATGGCTGCCTGGCCGGTACCGTAAACTTTTGTCAGGCCCTGCAGTTCTATGAGAGGTTGGTTGTCCGTTTGACCAGTCATTTTCATTCCACAGAACTATTGGTGTCAACGACCACTGCCATCCCAGGTTGAATTTCACCGGCCAAAACTTCGCTCAGCCCACCGTTTGTTGATCCGACTGTGACGGGGACAGCCGAGAGGCGCCCATCCTTTAATGTCCAGACGCGCTGCTGTTTCTTGCCGCCGGTATCATCGGGTTGTCGCGTTTCAGTACTGGGTGGATGGGGAAGCAAGGCGCCTATCAAGTCGTTTGATGACTTCTTTGTTTCCTGGACCGGTGGAATGAATCTGAGCGCAGCACTGGGTACAAGAATGGAATTTTCAACCCTTTTTACGACGATGTCCGCGGTTGCCGTCATGCCCGGCCTCAGCAAAAGATCGGGGTTCTCTACTTTCAGTACGGTTTCATATGTCACAACCCCGGATGTCGTCGTTGAAGCGAAATGGGCCTGGATAATTCTTGCATCGAAAGCCCGGTTCGGGTAGGCGGCAACGCTGAATGCAGCACTTTGGCCATCTTGTATACTGCCTATATCAGCTTCGTCCACATCCACATGCAGTTCCATTTTTGTCAGATCTTCAGCCAGCTTGAACAGTACTGGCGGGTCAAGGGTCGCGGCCACCGTCTGACCCGGCTCAGCCTTGCGTGTAAGAACAATCCCGTTGACGGGGGACCTGATGACCGCTTTCGAAAGATCGGTCAAATTAGCATCCAGGGTGGCTTTCGCCTGGGATACCGATGCCCTGGCACTGGCGACGTCAGCCAGCGCCCGCTCAAACGAGGCTTCCGCCGCATCGATTTCAGTTTGAGAAGGGATCTTGTTGCCGCTTAACTCTCTTACCTTTAGTAGTTGCGCGAGCTTACTGCGGGTTTCCTTGACGGTAGCCTGTGCCTGCAGGACCTTTGCTTTTCCCGATTCCAATACGGCCTTCGATTGAGTCACCTGCGCTTCGAGCTTAAGTGTATCCAGTTTTGCCAGGGGTTGGTTGAATTCCACTCTGCTGTTGTAATCAACTTCAACTGTCTTGATGATACCCGAGAGTTCGCTGCTCACATCCACCTTGTTGGTTGGCTGCAGAGTGCCTGTTGCGGTAACGATGACGGTCAGGTCTCCACGAGTCACTTCCTGGGTCTTGTAATGCACGGCAGATGAGGAATTTAAACCTCTCCAGAATCCAAGAGCGATAACGGCCGCCGCCGTAACCAGAATAACTGCAATGATCCGCCGCCTTTTACCTTTTGTGTTTTCCGGGAACCGGTCTGCGCCCAATGTCCCGGCAATCTCAGATTTTTCGTTCAATGTCGCTTTCATCCAACACCTCTAAATAATATCATGTCAAAAGCAGCCCATATTCATGAGGGGCCCAGCCTTTGAATCTTGAGGATCAGCATCCTTAGCAGGCGATGCCCATCCACCTCCCAACGCTTTGTACAGGCGCACAAGGTAGGAGATTACGTTCCCGTTGCTAACGGCCAACTGCTCCTGGAACGACAGTAGCGAGCGCTGGGCGTCAAGGACATTCGTGAAATCGGTCAGCCCGGATTCATACTTGTGCCACGCCAGCTCTGCGGCGTTTTTTGCCGCGACTGTCGCTTCGCCCAACGCTTTCGCCCGCTGTTGCACCTCGACGTAGGCCACAATTGCGTTTTCCACCTCTTTGAGGGCATCGAGTATT
>Ga0326728_10007138_pt1 | contig 29193 bp, 25 predicted proteins | sample MB3enrmetagenome_FD_207602 | JGI IMG/M metagenome (GOLD analysis project Ga0326728, IMG submission 207602) | Lab enriched peat soil microbial communities from McLean, Ithaca, NY, United States - MB31MN | ecosystem: Environmental > Terrestrial > Soil > Wetlands > Peat | place: USA: New York... | reverse complement strand
GATCGTCAGCGAGGCTGAGCAAGCGGCCATTGGGGATGGCCACGCGATGGGTATAGCGGGCCAGATACTTGAGGACGTGCTCGGGACCCCCAAAGGGAGGCTTGGCGTAAGCGACCCACTTTTGCTCGCCGAGTTGATGGAGCCAAACATGAAAGGTAACGGGGACCGCGAGCGCGGTCAGTTGCCCGCTGAACTGCAGTTGGCCTTGAGCAAAAGCTGCTTTCAGAAAGGCCAGCAGCTTCTTCTGGAACATACAGCTAAAGACTTTGACGGGCAGGAAATACTTCCGCCGGCAGGGTATCCAGCGTGATCGGACGAGGGCCAATCCTCCGGCCGGCACCAAGCAATGCAGGTGCGGGTGGTGCAGCAAGTTCTGACTCCAGGTGTGCAGCACAGCCAGAAAGCCAAGGCACGCCCCTAGACGTCGCGGATCGGCCGCGAGGGTGAGCAGGGTCTCAGCCACAGCACGAAACAAGAGAGCATAGAAGCGGCGTTGATTCTCGCGAACCAAGTGAGCGAGGGCCTTGGGAACCGTGAACACCACGTGGCAGTAAGGGACGGGCAGCAGTTGCTGGGCCTGCTTGGCCAGCCAGCGATCCCGCGCCGTTGATTGGCACTTGGGACAACTGCGATTTCGGCACGAGTTATAGGCGATGCGGCGATGGCCACAGCGGTCACACTCCTCGACGTGACCGCCCAAAGCGGCCGTGCGGCAGACGCTGATCTCCTGGAGCGCCTTGCGCTGCTGCGGAGAAACGGCGTGACCCCTGCGGTTCAGGAACTGCTCTCCATAGCGGCGGAAGACCTCGGCCACTTCCAGCCGAGGGCTGCTCACCTCCTGCGACCGTCCCCGTCGGAATACCGAATCTCGCGAATCGGAAGGGCTTCGAGAGGGTTGGGGGCGGTTTGGAAGTGGCGCTCCGAGACGTGAAGATAGCGGGCCGTAGTTTTGAGGTCCGCGTGGCCAAGCAAGAGTTGAATGGTGCGCAGATCGGTACCTTCATCGAGAAGCCGAGAGGCAAACGAATGCCTCATGACATGCGGGCTAAAGGCTTTCGTAAGGCCAGCCTTCTTCCCCAATTGCTGAAAAATCTGGCGAATGCCGGACAGATGCATGGGGAATCCCGGCTTCTTCCCGGGAAACAGCCAGTCCTGCGGCTTGCGCCAGCGCCAGTAGATGCGGAGTAGATCCAGCAACTTGGGGGAGAGCTTGACTTGGCGAGGAAATTTGCCTTTGCCTTCCCGGACGTGGACGAACATTCGCTGGCTGTCGATGTCGGTGACTTTGAGCTGCTGCGCCTCGGCACAACGAAGTCCCGTGTCGTAAAGCAGGGCCAGCAGAGCTCGATGCTTCAGGTTCACCGTGGCATCGAGCACGAGCCGCACCTCTTCGGGGCTGAGGACCGTAGGGAGCTTACGTCGCACTTTAGGCTTGGCGACTAGGTGCTCGAACCAGCGCTGGTTCAGGGTGCGGGTGTAAAAGAACTTCAGGGCTGACCGGCGTAACTGGAAAGTCGGCCAAGCCAGCTTCTTCTCGTTCAGCAGGTGAAGTTGATATTGGCGGATGTGCTCGGAACCGAGTTGGTCCGGCGACTTGTGGAAGTAATGCGCAAACTCGGCGACTGCGCCGATGTAATACCGGATCGTTTGCTCCGAGAAGTTACGGAGTCGAAGATCCTCGATCATTCGTTGGCGCAGTGGGGTCATGGTGACCTCCTTTCGGTCACCGATTATGACCAAACTACGTCGATGTCGGGGCTTGTCCCTGCCGCGCTAGCGGCTTACTGGAAATCCCCCTCCCACCAGTGATTCTCAGGTGATTAATGGCCCTGCGAGCGGATTGGGCCTGGGAAGTTCTTTTTCTTGCCTCTATCAGAAACCAGTGGGGACAAACCAATAGGATGCCTGGAAGGTCTTTCCCGGCTTAAGGACGGTCAGACCTTTGATTTTTCTCTCATGCTTCAGGTTGAAAGCATTGGTCGGGCCAGTCTGCGGCTCGATACAAACAAACTGCATGTCGAGGGGGGCAAATAGGACCGCTGTGCTGAACTCTTGATCGAGAACAACCTCAACCCTCTGCGTGGTTCCGCTAACCCAGAAGTGAGCCGCTCCTTCTTTATCACGGTCGAGGTCCGTAAATGCTGCGTCGATAAAAGTTGTCCCCAGAGTCAGAGCCCCCGTGCAACCGGTTAGATATTGCTCAGCAGGTTCTAAGTCGCCGGTCGGAATCAAGGTTGGAGTCACGATCCAATGGGTCTTGGCCGCCACGTGCAAGGTCCATTCTTCCCTCGGTCCATCTGGTACGAAGTAAGGGTGGTAGCCGAAGTGAACAGGCATTTCTGAGTTGCCTACGTTAGTGATCTTCGTGGCGCACTGCAGCCTTCCACCTTTCAAGCGGTAGGTTACCTCATGAACGTGCGCAAACGGAAACTGAGCCATTAGGTCAGGACACTTGTAGAACTCAAGCCGGGAAGTCATCGTCGCCCCTGCAGAATCTGAGGCTCCGGTCCTCATCACTTCCCAGCGCTTGTCGTAGGCGAGCAGGCCGTGGATGGGATAGTCACTGGGAGAAGTGCGAAGGAAATTCCCCAGATCGCCGTTCAACAGATACTTCTTGCCATCGAAAAAGTAATAGTCCCGGTCAATCCGGTTTGCGAACGGCGCCATAAGGGGATTGCCGCGACCGAGCGCGCGCTCCTTGACATACTGCTCGAGCGAATGCGGAGGCAACAAAACGTCTTTCCCATTGACTTTGAAGCTGTAACCCCAGTTGCCTATGTCTGGAACGACGCTGAAGGTCATTTTGCGGCGGCCATCCGTCAGGTGAAAGGTTGTGTGACCTTCAACAAGTTTTTTCCTGACCGTGAAGTTTCCCATGGTGAAACCTCCTTAACTGGAATTTCCGTTTTCATTTTTCGAGTGACCTATAGCCTACAGTGCTGTGAGAGGCATTATCGAGTCTTAACTTAACTCGAAATCCTAACAGGAAGAATCAACCGAGACAATAACGATGGGTGACATTTTAAACTTCAAGACGATCCCTTGCTTCCGGGCTGCCAAGGTGCTGCGATCGTTCCCGCTCGCCCTTTTGAAGTTTGGCAAGGAAAGCCTTGAGCAGCGGAAACAGTTCACGATAATCTTCGAGTTTTTTGCTGATATGTCCGATGGCGGATTGGATTCGGCTCAAACACCTTGTCGGGTTTGACGAGTTGGCCTACCCTTTCTGCGGGATGGTGAAAGCCTCCTGTGGCGATTCCCGCGAGGATGGCAGCCCCCAGAACGCTTGCATCCTCAGTTTATGGTTGCAGGGTCGGCGAGATCCTCCTCCGCCTTGACATCCCTCACGCCGGGGATCACGTAAGGATCCGTCAATTCCTTGTAGCTCTGAAGGGCAATGGCATCGAGCAGAAGCTCAGGCGTGGAACGGGAGTTCGGCACAGTAAACACCAGGGTGTGCTTGCCCTTGCTCAGACGCATGTGCCATCCCGGATACCAGGACACGGCAGGCGGATTGTAAACATCCCGCGTAAGGTGCTCGTTGGCATCCAGCACGGTATAGGTCTCCAGCTCCGCTTTCTTCCCGTCGATGAACAAGTCGAGTTGGTGAGCTGCTCTACCGGAGCTTGCCGATACCCGAATGAAGTAAGCGCTACTCTCCGGGACGTCTGCCCAGAACTCGATTTGGGGCTTGGCGCCGCTCGGAGCCGTTTGCAGAAGTTCGTGACTGTAGGTCCCACCCTCGCTCAGTTGTTTATACACGCCGCGGGCGCTGGTAGCTTGTTCGACCGCCACAATGACAGCATTGGTGGGCCGGACGGGCGCCAGCGGATAAACCGACGTCACAAAGGTCTGAACTTCCCATTCGGTCAAGTCATAATGATTTTCGCTAAGTAACCTGCCATCCGCGTCGGCGACCGTCAGATCGGCGAAGAATCCACCCGGCACGTGCCAAACATCTCCCGCCTCTTCCCGGGTGAGAACTGGTACCGTCGAGTCAGGCGGAAGATCGAAGGTTCGCTTTAAATTCACGACCGTCTTACCGTCGCGCGTGCGCAAGCGGTAAGCCAGCGTGGCATTCTTCCACGACCTGAACCAATAGTCATTGACCACGCGGACATCTTTCGCTCCTTCGAAATCAAAAAACAGAATGGGCAGGACGGGACGATTCGCGTTCTGCATGGTGAAGTATGCGGGTTTGGGACGGCCTGTAAAGTTTACGGGCGCGCCAGAATAGGCAAGCGGGTAGGCATCGTCGAAACGGCAATGAATTAAGGCTGTGGTTGGCGCAAAGCGCTGCGCGCGAGCGTTTTCATATTGAAATTTGTGGTACTGTGCATAAAAGCGTTCGCTCGGTTTGATTTTCGCCAAAACGTACTGCCGGATTTTCTCCGTCGGCCACGCCGCCGGCTTTGGCGCATCTAAAAACACAGGATCGTCAACCCAGCGGTAGGAGTCAAAGTTATCCCAAAGAGGATCGGCGGAGTCAAAATGGAAATAATCGTCGCCGGCCATTTCTTTGATGGCTTCTTCCGATGAAAGTCCGTAAGACCCGGTTTCACTGGCGAAGTTTAGTGCGTAGCCCGTCCACAACGCCGTGCGTCGTTGCAGTCCGTCATCCATATTGGGATATATGTGAACGTCGAATTCTCCGTTCCCCGAGGCTCTCGTCAAGGGGCGCGTCCCATCCAGGCTGCGGATCATGGCAGTAATCTGATCGGAGAACTCAGCCTGTCCTCCCTCATTCCATGCTGACCACCCCACGACGGAGGTATAGGGGCGCGTCTGTTCAACGGTTTCGCGAACCACTTCCAGGATTTGTCGCCGGATGGCCTCTGTGCGCGAATACCCCCACTGCAACGGCATCTCTTGCCAAATCATCATTCCCATCTCGTCGCACAGGTCGTACATGTCCGGCGACGACTGATGGCCAACCATACGAATGATGTTCAGATTGGCGTCCTTTTGCATCTGGATGCGCTGGGCGTACCCGCGGCGGTCCATCAACGACATCCAATGGATGTCGTCGTCGAGCACTCCTTTCAGGAAGATGCGGTGGTGATTGACTAACACGTAGTGTTCCGCGTCGTTGAATTCGACCTGCCGTAGGCCAACCTGAATGGACTGCTGGTCCAATACTTCGCCATTCTGCAATATCTCGACTCGCAGCTTATGCAGATAGGGAGTCCCTTGTTCCCACGGATACCACAGCAGCGGATTATCCACGCTTATCGGCAACTCCACGGGTAACATGCCGGAGTCAAGTTTTATTTCAGTGGTCGCGGTAAAACTACGAGCCTGCCCCTCGGGATGCTCGGGTTCCGCCAACGTGGCGCGAACCTCCACTTTCCCAGATGCGACAGAGTTTTCCAAATCCAGTTTCACCGTAACTTCCGCATGCTTGAGATCTTCCCCGAGTTGGGTGGCGGCCCACAGATCCCTTATTCCCACATCTCCCCGGGCGCCCAGAAAGACAGAGCGGAAAATGCCACCCATGGAACCCTCTTCGCCGTAGGGCATGGCGATGTCGTCCATGCTGTTACCTTTGATCAGGGTCTTTTCACCTTCAAACCCTGGCTCAATCGGGCAATCCACGCGGACCACTACGAGATTGGAGCTGCGTCTGCGCAAGGTAGACGAAACGTTGAGCTTGAAATGGGAATACGCACCGACGTGCCGACCGACATAAACGCCATTGACCCAAACACGCGCTTCGTAGTCAACTCCGCCGAAATGAAGTTCCATTACCGGGCCAAACGAATCAGGAACCTGAATCTCCCGTCGGAACCACACTACTCCGTTGTAATCCAACCCTTTCACATACCACTGCGAAGGCACTGCCATCGTTTTCCAGGACGACGCGTCATAAGAGGGGCTGAAGAACTCCTTCCGAATACCTTCGTTTCCAGGATCTGTTGTGTAATTCCAATCACCGTCGAGTGGGATCTCGCGGGAGTGGTCTTTAATTGGACCTAACGGCGAAGCAGGCACTGGCGGCGCATCCTCCGGATAGGGCATCACCATCTTTCCGCCATAGAAGAGTGGACTGATGCGGGGCCCCGATTGCTGCAACGTAACGGCCGCCAGCAATAACGTAGTGCCGGGCCGCGTGCAGCGGAACTCAACGGACTGCACCGGCCAGCCCGGATGTTCAAGCTGGTGGCTAAAGATCAGGAACTGGCTCTTGGCTTCCACCTGCAGCATCTGCTCCAGGTGGTAGGCAGTCTCCCCCGGCGCCAGATCGTGCGGCTTCAGTCCGTAGGCAAATTGCGCCTCGGGAACGAAATGCCCATACCGCACATCAGCAACGTTCTTGCCCGCAACCAGGTGGATGCTTTCTGTCTGACCGTTCGCGTAATGAACCACGTACTCCCCAACAGGAGTTTGCACGTCCGGCGTGGCTGGGAAACCAGAACCGACATTCCCAATGAAATGCAGGGCTGTTCCTGCGTAGCCGCCCATAGGGAGGACCACGCGCGAAGGGAATTGGGGAGCCGGAGGGGCCGAGACAAACTCGCCTTTGGCCTCCAATTCATTGATCACTGGCGTGTGTTTGCCGTCACTCGATGAGCGGATAGAAAGATAAATCCCCTTCGCCTCCACTCCCGGAACAGCAAACCCACGCCACGTCCCCCCGATGCTGTAGTCGCCACTGATCGAAGCAATTTCTTTTTGCGACCCATCGGGCAAAACCACGCCCACCGAATAGTCACGCGGCGTATGGAGCGGAGTATTATCCGAAAGAAAGCGAATCTTATTGACGCGCGCAATCGTCGCAAAACTCACGGTCAGCGTGCCGCGGGGTTTTCTGCCAGCGGGTTCCCAGAAGGTGGACTTATCCGTGTCATTGGCGTTTCCTGCTCCCACCTCCTGGTCGTCTTGCGATTCGGCAGCCTTTCCACCGGCCTCCGCGCTGGAAATGTCGTCACCCAAATCAGGATGCCAGCCTTCTCCGGCAACCCGAACTACGCCGGTATTCTGGCGATACCAAAACGGTATTCCGAGTTTTCTCCAGACCTCCATTCGAAATCCTGTGTGTGTCCAGTCACCGATGCTGTAAAGGTCCAGCCTTGAGTCATTCTTCAGGGGTTTGACACTCGCGCAACGGAAGCCCCCCACATGCAGAAGCCCATTCTCGACCTCCTGGGCGGAAGAGACTCCCACAGTGGCCAGAAGAATAGTCAAAAGGGTGAATCCAATTCTAAGAACGCGGGTGTGAGTGGGTCTGCTTGATTGTAATCCGGACGAATTTAGGTCATTTTTGCGCATCAAATGGTCCCCCCCAGAGATATTCATCCCAACCTCGTACTCCATTGAATTTCTTTCAGACTCAACAAGCCGATGCTTCGCGGAATCCAGCAACCGCCGTACCCCTTCCGGGTAACAAAGCCAAGGTACATGAACAGCCACTCATCAAGCGAAGTTATGCTTAGGACACTAGGCCGCGGGACGGATTCCCAGCAAATCGCGGCTGCTATCGAATAGGATCGCCCTGGCGATCTGCACCGCGTCATTTCGCGTGTATTGCCCCTGGGCCACCTTCTGGGCCAAAACGATAGCGAGTTGGTTCAGAACCATCTTCGCCTTGGCGTACGACCACTCGACGCAGTACGCATCCGAGAAGAAACCAATCTGCTTGTTGACTGGCACCATGTCCAGGCGTTCCTCCATCACCTGCCGGATAGCGGACGGGAAGAAGTTGTGCCACCAGTATCCCACGAGGGAGAGGTTCGGAAGTTCCCGGCAGAAGGTGCAGAATGCTTGGTTGGCGTGCCGGCTGGCCAGGAAACCCGCGAAAGCTAGTTTGGGATGCCGGGCGATCATTTCCGCGACTTGCGCTATGGATCGATCTGAAACGCGGCTGCCGGTCTCAAAAGGCAAGGGCTCAGCCGCGTACGAAAATTGGAAGACGATGCCCCCACGCTCCTCAAGCGCGTTCAACAGAGCCTCGTTCAGATAGGACGCATAGATATCGCGTTCCCTGGGTCCGGCGTGGTCGCGCCGTGCCACGGCTTGCGCCATGACGTCGTCGGTGGCCACTTCCAGATTCAAATCGGCGGAAATCGTCGTGGCCGTCGAAACAATCTCGCTATAGGGGATATGCGTAATGTAGTGCTCCAGGGCCGCATGGACGTCACCCAGGCTGCGAATCACACGCTCCGCCGGTGGACGCTTACCAATCGGGGTGGGACTCGCTGGCATCTTCCCCCACACGTTTTCCAGCTCATACAGCGCCGTGTCAAATTCTCCCCACTGGCAGCGCGTGAAGAATGCCCACTCGAGCGAGTACTGGAGAATGGCATTGTCAATGCCGCCTTCTCGCCGCGCGTGCTCCGTCACGAAGCGGCGGATGTTCGCCCGCCGCATGATTTCCCGATGCCAGGCGCGGTCCTCCGCGCGCTCGCGAATGGCAGCATCCAGCCATTCCCAGTTGTCGGCAGTGACCGGCTGGTCCCAGTCATAGAGGTCTTTCAGGATCGTCCGCACTCCCCAACTGATGCTGGTGTTCCGAACGTGAGGAAGGAAGGGCAAGGCTTCGCGAATGCGCGCGTGCGCTTCCTCTTTGCCGGCCCAACCCGGATACTGCGTCAAGCGCGCCCCGCTCGGGCAACCCGCGGCGTAAAGATCGCTCACGCACATGTGATAGAGCAGTACATCGTGAAGTCCGCGAGCCGCCAACTTGCCTCCTACCAGATGCGTGTGTGAATCCAGCAGGGGAAGCCCACACAAATCTGCGTACAACTCAGAAACCAGTTCTTCATGCCTCATGGATGTATTCTCCCTTCAGGAATTGCCCGTCGAACCCAGACCTTACCAAGTGGCCGCAAGCCGAAAGGACGAGATTGGTCTTGATAACGACCTGCCCGAAAGACCTTGCCGTCTGGGATTCTGCCGTCTGCCTCCCGACGGCTCGCGTCATTTGTACGCCTAAGCATGCACCATTTATGCATGATCAGGCATGACCGTAGCATCAACCCAAGGGGGTGTCAACCAGAAATTTCGGCCGGGAGTTTCAGCTTTCGTTAGCATGCCATCTGTCCGGTTCAAAGTGGCACGTGATACCGTTTCTACGTCAACTGGAGGAGCCTTAATCCAGTCGAAGCAAGTGAGTGATTTAACTACTTCCGGCTGGCTGTCCAAGGGCTCAAGCCTTGGCAGAGGCAGTTCACCACGCGGCGCAGCGAAGGAAAGACGCGGTTACCAAAATGGTCTTCGCGCAGGTGTTCCCAAAGGTGCTCAATCGAATTCAGTTCCGGACTATAAGGGGCAGGGGGGAGCAAACTGAAGCAGAAGGAACAAGCAGGGCCACCGCTCGGTGCCAGCCCACCCCGTCGAGCAGCATCAGGGAGTATTGGCCGGGGAATTCAACCGAGGTTTGTGCGAGGATCACCGACATCGCCTCGGCATCCAGCCACTCATCCCGCCAGCCCCAGTGGGTACTCCTTTGTCCCATAACAGCTTGCCATCTGCTGACACCGTAATCTGATCCTCGGCTGGTCGCTGCCCGAGAGATGGGGTTTTTGACTTGACTTTGTCATATATGTGCACTATAACTGCTTCTATGAACTTAGCTATGGCTTGCTTGTGTAAATACTGTGCACGAGTAAGAAGGGGGCTCAATCTGAGTTTCAAGAACCGATGTTCAGAACCAGGGGTTCCCCGCTAAGTCTTTCCAATCTCGGAGTGCGGATGAACAGAGGATGTTTCCGTCGCCAGCTTTATGAAATGCTCGGTCAAAGGCTTGGGATTGAAACTTCGTGGGCTGGGGTCAGGCATAGGCAATCCGCCCTAGAAGATGGAAAACGACGGACGATTGGGGAGATGTTCTCCGATTCGCGAGCAAGTTTAGCTTATCGAGATTTGCAGTAAGCATTCAAGACAAGGCTTAGTTCAACTCTCTATTGGGTGTGGACTCATGAGATTCGTTCCAATGTCGGATTTGCTTCAACATGCCGCCGCGGAGGGCTACGCGGTTCCGTCGTTTTGTGTTTGGAACGCCGAGACCATCGTAGCCGTACTGCAATCTGCTGAGAAGCTCAGGGCACCGGTAATAATGATGTCAGGCCCGGGCGAGTTCTGTGGTTTGAAACCGGCTGATATGGGGCCTGTTGCTCAAACCGTGGCCCGGCGCTTCGAGGTGCGGGCTGCGCTGCATCTGGACCACGGGAACTCTCTGGAGATGGTTGAGGCTTGCTTGGCCGCCGGCTTCACGTCGGTCATGCTGGACTACTCGACCCGGCCTTTTCAGGAGAACGCAGAAGCAATGCGCCGCGTGGTTGCGATGGCACGTCCGTTGAACGTGACGGTGGAAGGCGAGCTGGGCGTCATCGGCCAAGTGGACCAAGTCTCAGTTGAAGGCGCGGGAGCATCGACGCTCACGGACCCGGAGGTAGCAGCCTCCTTTGTCAAGAGGACGGGCATTGATGCGCTTGCCGTCTCCGTCGGGAATGCCCATGGGATGTACACTTCCCTCCCCCATTTGGATTTTGACCGTCTGGCGAAAATCCACGCCGCCGTTCCAGTGCCCCTGGTTTTACACGGAGGTTCCGGCACGCCCGGCGGCGATTTACAACGTGCGACCTCACTGGGGATTGCCAAAGTGAACGTAGCCAGTGAGTTGATCTACGCCATTCGTCAGTCGCTGCTGGACCAATGGGAGGCGTGCGAGAACCTCTGGGTACCCCTCGCCCAGGCCGTATCGATCAAAGCCCTGGCCCCCGTGTTGGAAAAGTGGCTGCATCTGACCGGTGCCGCCGGCCGCGGCTAGAAAACCGCTAGGATTCAAAGCCCTGCTCGCGCCGCAGCGGGGCAGCATGCCCTACGAGGTTATACTTTCCTGGAAACGTGAGTGGAAACCATGAAGAAGATTCATTGTATTGGGGCGGTGGTGGTCGACATGCTCAACGGCCCCATCCCCACCTACCCCGTGCCGCGCCTTAAGACCCAAGTCACGGCTAAGTGGATTCGCGTCATGCCCGGGGGTGGAGCCGCCAACGCACCCTCGGCGCTGGCACGCATGGGTGTGGCGGTCAGCACGTTTTCAAAGGTCGGAGACGACTTCTATGGGGAATTTATTTGCCGCGAGCTGCAGCAATTGGGAGTGGACGCCTCCGGCATTTGTGTGTCGGCTCGCGACAGCACCGCCTTCACCTTCGTGGGGATCCATCCGGACGGCGACCGGACCTTTATCCACACGCCGGGCGCAAACGTCACCTTGAGGCTGGCCGATGTGAATCTCGACGCCGTCCTGGCCTGCGACTACCTACTCTACCACGATCTGTGGGCCTTGCCGGAGATGGACGGAGATCCCGCCGCAACTTTGTTGGCTGAGGCACAAAAGCGGGGGGTCGTGACGTTCCTCGATGAAGACTTTGGTTACGGCCCCAAGCGCGAGGTTCTCGATGTGATGTTGCCTTACTGCGACTACGTGACTCCCAGCTATGATGATCTGCAGTCCGTCTATCCGGGGAATTCACCGGAAGAGATGGCGGAGCGGCTCCTCGCCCAAGGCGCCCGAGCCGCCGCGATCAAGATGGGTCGCGAGGGTTGCTTAGTCGCTCGAAGGGCAGACCGAATCCGAGTCCCGGCGCTTCCTGCCCAAGCAGTTGACACGACGGGTGCGGGTGATTGCTGGGACGCCGGTTTTCTCGCCGCGCTCGCCGACGGCGAGGACCTCCCCGCCGCAGCGCGCATCGGAAATGCCTGCGCGGCATTCTGCATCGAAGCAGTCGGAGGCTCAACGGGAGTTCCTCCGTACGCGGCTGTGCGGCAGCGGGCTGCGTAGCGGCGAATTGAAAAGCTGTTCAGGACTCTCCACCCTGCCGCCGGAAAACAAGGAACTCCGCATTCCATGAGTCCTGGCGTCGGCGAAAAAGAGGAGACTATCCACGATGAAGTATTACGCAGGTCAGAACCTGCCACGCACTCACGCCAAGCCGACATTTTCGGAGGCTTGGTTTCACTCCAACTACGGCATGACGTTTGGCGAGAGGTATTGCTCGGATCCCCTTTTCCGTACTGAACAGGATCGCGAGGCGATGCGGCTGCTCTTCGACCGCTTTGGCCAAGTCGGCATCGGCGAGAAGGACCCCCCGCCCCGCCCCCACTTGGAGATCTGTTGCCATCGCCTTATCTCAGCTCTCTTCGGTTGCGAGGTCGTGTTTCAGGATGACCAGGCGCCCACCTGTCGTCACGTCCCCGTCACCTCCGCAGCCGATATCGCTTCCATCCCCAAACCCGACTTCGAGACCAACTGCTGGGCGCAGGAGTTCCGTCGGCAAGGTGCTGTCATGTTGCGCCGCTACGGCTCGACCGACGCCGCGATCAATCACGGCGGTCCCCTGAATGTGGCTACAACTGTCCTTGGCAATGAGGCATTTCTTTACCTGTCAGAATCCCCGGAGATCATGGGCGCTTTCCTCGACACGATTGCCGACGTGTGCGTTGAGTCCTACGACCGACTGACGGTAGCGTTTGACCTGAAAGCTCCGGCGTGCAGGGAGATGTTCATCGGCAACTGTCCGGTGATGATGATTAGCCCCCGCACGTACTGCGAAACAGTCCTGCCCGTGGATCTGCGACTACGCCAACGCGTGCAGAAGTTCGGCTTGCACCACTGTGGTCCGATGGACCGTTATCTCGAAGCCTATCAGAGTCTGGAACCTATCGAGTATCTTGAGGTGGGATGGGGCAGTAATATTGCGGCGGTCCGCAGGGCGTTCCCTGAGACGATACTCGACCTGATGATCAATATCTACGACCTTCAGAACATGTCGCGGGCGGCAATGCGTGAGCTGCTTGCCAGCATGCTTCGACAGGCCTCTCCGATATCGCGGGTTCGTGATGTCTGGGTGGCAGACATGGGCCCCGAGGTATCTGACGAAACGGTTTTGAACTTCGTCGAAGCCGTCGACCGGGCAGTCGACCAGGTGGCTGCGGGCAGTTGCGCCTAGTTGTATGGAAGACCCTCTCGGGTTCGACCGAAGCCCCGGCGCCGTATCGCGCCAAAGAATACAAACTTCCACGCGGAGCAATGTTTTGATGACACATCGTGAACGCATTATGACTGCCCTCAAACACCAATCCCCAGACCGCGTGCCCGTTGACCTGGGGGGTACGGGATCTTCCACGATTTCTGTCCGCGCCCTCGAGCGTCTGAGAGCTTATTTGCATATCCCCCCCGAGCCCCCGCCGTTTCTCTATTCCAAACGGAGCGGGACGGCGCTTCCCGACGAGGTTATCGTCGAGCGCTTCGGGATCGACACCCGGCCCGCCAAACCCGGAAGGCCGGATGTCGCCGCGGAGCGCGAAATCGACACCAACACATTCGTGGATGAGTGGGGTATCACTTGGCACCGCGCACTCGGTGAGCATTTCATCAGTGTGAACGGCCCGTTCCAGCGCCTTACTGATCCCACCCCCCGCGACCTAGAAAGCTTTAGCTGGCCTGACCCCAGTGATCCCGGGTACTGCCGCGGGTTGGGTGAGCGGGTGCGTGAGCTCCATGAGGAGACAGATCGTGCTGTCATCTTGAATCTGCTCAATGGGCCCGTTCACCAATCCCAGTTCATGCGGGGTTATGGCGAGTGGCTGGAAGACTTGCTCCTCCGCCCGGAATTCGTTGCTGCGCTGGCAGCGCGCTTTACCGATTTCTGGCTCGAAATGAATACGCGCATCCTCGAAGAGACCAAGGACTACATCGATATCGTGAGTTATGGAGACGATATCGGCACTCAGCACTCGCCTCTGATGCGGCCGGAACTGTACCGCAAGCTGATTAAGCCTTACCACCAGCGCATGGCAGCGGCCATCAAGCGGTTTGGCAAACCGATCATCTACCATTCCTGCGGCTCGGTTTTCAGTCTAATCCCCGATCTTCTTGACGTCGGCATCGACGCTCTAAATCCAGTACAGGTTGCGGCCGACGGCATGGATACCAAACGCCTCAAGCAGGAGTATGGCCGCGACCTCACCTTCTGGGGCGGGGTAGACACCCAGCATGTGTTGCCGTGCGGCACACCCGCCGAAGTTCACGAAGAGGTAAGACGCCGCGTCGAGGACCTCGGCGAGGGCGGCGGCTATGTCTTGTCTCCCGTCCATAACGTTCAACCCGAGGTCCCACCCGAAAACCTGATCGCCATGTTCGAAGCGGCGCTCCAGTATGGGGGGTTGTGAATTTGGCCTGCGGGACGAATCCCGCACACGGTAATCGGGGCTGAGATGGCTGCGCTCGTAGCACCGAGGTTTTTCGCATGCCGCGCGGAACGACAAGGCGAGAAGTGGGTTGGGTATCTGCCCGTGCCGTGAGCCAGAGGCCTGCGACGCTTCGCGGAATCAGTTCGCGGGACCCCGTTTCACGGAATTGTGGGAACTACGTCAGTCACGGGAAGAAAGAGCACAGCTGCGGCAGCCGGTGCCTGGTCATCCTCACGCGCTGTGCTCCCTGTGTCTTATTTATTTCGATGATTCACCCTCGGAAAATGAGATTGCCAGATGCTTTTGCCTCCGGAGCGCGTCCTCTTCAACAACCCGCGCTGCGGCCTGTCTCTCTCGGTCTCCTTCAACTTTCTTGCCCAGGCGATAATAAACTCTCGCCAAGATTATGTGAGCGCGATTGAATTCCGGCTGGGAACGGAGAACCTCTTCCAGGAGATCCTCGGCCCTGGTGAGGTCGCCGGTCCGTTCATAACACAGTGCAAGCTGCACTTTGGGCTCTGGGTCGGAGGGGGCTAATTCCCTAGCCCTTTGCGTAGCTTGAATCGCCTCCGCCATATGCTCGGGACCCAGTTTCCTCAGCAATGAGCCCAGCGCTAAGTAATAGATAGAGGGGGTTGGGTTGATCTCCATAGCCTTCCTGTAGTGAACTTCCGCATCCATCAGATTGCCTTGAAAGAGGTATGAGTCAGCTAGAAAGTAGTGAACGAGATCCATTCGTGTGAATGGCTGGCTTAGCACCTTCTCGAACTCAGCAATCGCTTGCGGGTATAAGTTCAGGCCGTAATAAGCGAGAGCCAGCTTGAACTGAAACTCAGGGGACGTTCCGAAACGGTCTTTGACGGCCTCTAGGAACTGAAGAGCGGTCTCGTAGTACTCTGATATCAAAAGGGCTTGTGCAAGCCCCATCGAATACGGGGGGGAGTTGGGATCCAACTGAACGGCGCGCCCGAGCTCCCACACGGCCTCTTCATAGCGGTCCTTTCCCAGCCCCAGGAGAACTTGTCCCAGGAGCGCATGACCCTCGGCCAGATCTGGAGAAGAATTGAGCGCATTTCTTAACGTCTCTTCCGCAAGTAACGGAACCTTGTCTTTGACCAGTAGTGCAGCCAGCTCTATCTTTTCCGTCGAGGATGCAATCGGGGATTCCAAAAGCTCTTTGGTTTCTCTGTCCGCTTCGTTGACCATGCCTCCTTTGGCAAACGATTCGATCAGGGCGATTCGGACCGGCAGCTCGGAGCTCTTCTTCGCCTTCACCCTGGTAAGCGGTTCAATCGCCTCTCGGTAGCGTCCTGCTCCCATCAGCAACAGAGCGTAGTTCTCATTCGCACCAACGTCGGCCGGGTTAGACTCGAGCCCCCTCCGATACAGTTGCAACGCTTCATTTGTATCCGCTCTGCTCCAGTAAAGCGCCCCCAGATTGAAACAGGTCTCAGCGTCTTTGGGCGCGATGGCCAAAGCCTTTTGAAAGGCAACAATGGCTGATTCGGTTTCATTCAAACGGGCATAGGCCAGACCAAGGTAGCGCCATAGGACGGGGTCTTTGGGCGTTGCCTTGACTAGTTGCTGCAACTCCTGAGAGGCCTCGACGTACTTCCCTGCTTCCAGGTGTTCTCGCGCTTGGAGAAGGAGCGTTTGCTGGGAGAACCCATGAACTGAAAGAAGCAACGTCAGGATCAAATAGCCCAGCATCGCTTTGCCCAAATATGTTGGCGGTGCTTCACGCCAAGGTTCGTACAGGTCGGGAGATCTGCAAACCGCTCTGAACTGGCGCCTTGCCGCAATGTCTGGGTTAGGGAATTGTCCGATGCGCAATGTCGTCAAATATGCCACCAGATTCACTCTTGGGACCTGTCACCCACAGAATGAAAGCTGTCTAGTACGAGGTTGTGTTGACGGCGGCAATTCGCGGACAAAGTGCCAGAGCACTCACCGCTACAAGCACCTTTCGAAGACCTCGCACGAACAAGCCCCCAACCTACGGGCTGTCAGGTCCGCAGAACTCAGCCAGCCCCTACAGATTCTGACCACGCTCCTCAGGGCTGTCAATGAGAGAAAGAAACGCCTCTACTTCGGATTGCCCGCGGATCGCCCGTCGGCGAGGAGTTTTCTTGGGAGGCTTAAGTGGGCCAATGGAGGATTCGCCGAAACAGGGGTTTACCCAGGGACAATCGATAACCATGCGGCGCGCTGCGTCGTCCGTAGGCGCGGACCAGTCTGGGGATTGGGTCCTTTGCACAAGAAGGCCTCGGCAACCGCGAGACAAGAGTTGCCGAGGCCCTACCCTAAAGCTCCAAAGTTAACTTTACCTGTTGCCTTCCTATGATTCGGCCAGAGTGGATTGCTCCTCAAGCCGCGAAAGCAGTTACCAGTAAATCTTCAGTGCCCCCTGCATAATGCGTGGCGGGCCGGCCGTCCCGAAGATTTGGCCAAAGGTCGAAGGGGAACTAGGATCTGTGGCCGGAAGTCCCAACCAGGCCCGATTGAAGGCGTTGAACATTTCCCATCTGAATTGCACTTTATAGCGTTCCTTGAATGGGAATTCCTTGCCTATCATTAAGTCTGCATTGTTATAGCCAGGACCATACATGAGGTTCCTTCCCGAATCCCCAAAGGTCCCGGGTGCGTTTGTCGTGAAGGCGGCAGGGTTAAAGTACTGCGCAACCCATTGACTCTTGGGACCCTGCCGCACGTTAAACGGTTGGCCCGTGAGATCGGCACGATCACCGAACACTTGGGCATCCGAGTTATTATTTCCAAATCCTCCATAGACGCTGAAGGGAACCCCGGAGTGCAATTGCCAGACTCCCGACAATTCCCAATTCCCCATCACTGAGCTAACGAACTTACTGTAACTCTTGAGACCCGGAGTATGGTAGACCCAAAAGTTGGACCAGATTTGAGGAATGTTCAGATCCGAGATCCCTCGATTCCAACTGAGATCGAAGGGATCTCCGACGCTGCCTGTATTAGCTGACGTAGTGATCGAGCCAGCGTCGATGTTTTTCGACCAGGAATAGTTCGACGTATACTGCAGATTGTGCGAGAAGCGTTTCTCGAAAGAAATCTGGAGCCCGTTGTATGAGGCTGTGTTCGCAGCCTCGTAAGTCAAAATAGAGGAGTAGTTGGGGTAGCGTATGCGTCCTCCGCCCGCTGAGTAGTATCCTGGGTTTTCGTCAACAGGTACACCAAGATGGTAGGATTCGCTTCCCACGTAGGCAACTCGGAAAAGGATATCAGACGCCAACTGATGCTCGACCGTGAAATTCCAACTCTGGACAGTCCCCATTTTAAAGTGAACGTCGAACACCGAAGGGAGCCCAACTGGCAAAGTAATTCCAACATTACTTGGCGGAACGTAACTATACGACGCAAATGGGGGAAACGGTTCCGTATCACCCGTGGGGGCGTAGTCTGCCCAAGGAGTGGAGAAATGGAGGACCCCCCCAGTCTCGAGATTCGGGGTAATGACATAGGTTGGGCTGAAGGGCGCATCAGACCCAATGTTGTTATAGCCGGAGTAGTCTATTGGCTGCCTGAACATGCCGAACGCGGCGCGGATGGAAGTCTTCGGCAACGCCCCGGGCTGCCAAGCCACGGATACTCGCGGAGTGAACGAGGCTACATTGTTGAACCAACCACCTTCAGGAAACCCGGCGTCGCCAGGAAACACCAATCCTTCCGGAGCGTTGGGCCAGCGAGTGCTCTGGTGTCCCGGCCAAAACCCGGCAAGTCTGCCCTTCGAGGATACAGGTGCATAATAGGGCTCCCAGCGCAGGCCTACATTGACGGTCAGATTCGGCTTCAGTCGAATCGTGTCCTGCGCAAAGGCGGCTCGGTTGACCGTCGTCATTAAGATGTCAGACCCACCCCCCTCTTCAAATAGATTCTCGTAACCAAGCATCATGTCGGCAAGCGCAGCGCCCGTGACCTGCCCATTGAAGAAAGGTAGAGGATCGGCCAACCAACTTGCATAGAACCTCGAATACTCGCTGAGAATGTTCACTCCAGCAACGACGAGGTGCTTTCCCTTCGACCAAGAGACAGTATCGTTCACGATATAGCTGTGCCGCTTTTGAACGACGGGAATCTGGCTGAAGGAAAAGGGGCCGAGGAAGGCTCCGAGCGTAGGATAGAGGTCCTGGGAATGAAAGTCCGCTCCGAGTGACATCCAGGTTACACCCGTAATGCCCGGTATAGCGGAGCTGTTGGTGCGGTTGTAAGAGATGGAGAGATTGTTGGTGAGAGTCGGCCGGATTGTTGAAACCCAATTGCCCAGATAGTTCTGGTACCGAGCTCCATTTGAGCGCTGGGCAATGATGAAGTCTCCACCGCCATCATTTTGAGGCTGCAGATAGTTGTAGTAATACGCTCGTCCACTCAGTCGGTTTTTTTCGCTCAGGTTATAGTCGACCTTGCTCGTCCACTCTTCCGTTTTGTTGTTAAGGGGCACATCCAGAAGTCGGTACAGCCCAGACGGGTCAGTGGCCGCCGGGACCCCTTTATTCAGAAAGTTTACGATTGTCTTATCGAATTTGGTGGGGTCAATCATATCGCCGGGGATGATGCTCCCATCCGGATTGTGCAATTGAACATCGCCTCCAGCCGGCGTGAGGTAGTAGCTGAAGTCCCCGTTTCGCATAGCAGTTGACGGCACAAAAGCATAACCGCTCGACTGTTTCTGGTGCGCGTCCGTTATCTGCAGATTCCCAAAGATGAAAAGCTTGTCCTTCTTGATTGGTCCGCCCACGGAACCACCAAACTGATTTCGTTTGATAGTGTCAGGGACATGAGAGAAAAAATCGGAGGCATTCAGGGCATTGTTGCGGAGGAAATCGAATCCATCGCCATGCCAGTTATTGGTCCCTGACCTGGTCGCAACGCTGACCACGGCTCCCGGGGCAAATCCATATTGCGCGTCGAAGTTATTCGTGATGACACGAAATTCCTGGGTAGCATCGGGATTGGGGAAGGGGTCGGCAGACTGAAAGTAGGTATCCATACTATTGGAGCCGTCGAGCATATAGTACACACCGCCCATCCGGCTGCCGTTGACCGAGGCTGCCGTCTCCGTCGGAGGACCACTGCCGGACCCCGGGGTTGCTGTCGCGCCGGTAATGGTTCCGTCGATGGCTCCGGGAGCCAAAAACACGAGCTGGGCAGGGTTACGTCCGTTAAGTGGAAGCTCGTTTACGGAGCTCTGGTTGACCACTTGTCCTATGGCTCCCGTCGTGGTGTTAAGCATTTCCGCTTCGGCTGAGACATCCACGTGTTGCGTCACGTCGCCCAGCTGTAGTTGAATATTGACGGTCGCTATCTGATCGGTGGTCAAGGTAATACCACTTTGGGTTTTGGATTTGAAACCGTGCTGTGTGACTGCTATCGAATAATTTCCGACAGGCAGAAACGGGACCGTATAACCGCCATCGGCGGCGGAAACGAGTTCCTTTGTTTCTCCCGTCAGCATATTGGTAACGACAATTGTGGCGCCCGGAATCAGGGCACCTGTTTGGTCCGTGACCGTTCCATTGAGAGTTCCCTTGCCGCCTTGGGCATACGTCGGTTCGACCCGGACTGCAAAAATTGCTGCGCATACTATGACAAAGGCTATCAAGTAAACCGCAGTTGGGTTCGCTAGCAACGGACTTCTTTGTTCCATGAGGATTCTCCTCCCGGATCCTTGGATCGAGCTTGTTTAATGCCTGACAATGCGTACAACGTGCACGAATAACACTAAATTATGCACGTGTCAAGCGAAATTTTATGCGAAATCTTGCTTTAGGCCTCCCTTAGCTTTCAATTGTCGCTCCGCGAAAAACCTCGAAGTTGGAAGTTTCGGCGTGTTCCATACGTATGGTTGAAGCGACAAGAAACCGGCAAGGCCCGTGATTCATAGTCTTGGGAGGGATTGCGCGTAGATCTGCGCGAACAGGCCGGCTTACGCGCAACTATCCGTTGGCGATATCCAGACTCTCCGTACCGTGGTCTGATCGATAGATGCTCCGCCTTGGCCCCCACCCGGCGCACTCGCAGCCAACTCTCCCGTGTTTGATGGTGAAATCTCTGAACCCATGCCGCTCGCCATCGGTGCGGCTCTAGCGGAGGCCAGGACACCTTCGGTCGAAAACCAAGGCTAATAGGAGAGGGCTGAATCAAGCCCCCGTTACGTTTCTGGGGACTCGGCGACGCAGGCGCGAGACCGAGATTCGGCGGTTGGAGTTCTGGTCTCAGCGAGGTCCCGCACAATTGCAAGCCCAAATAGACGGCGTCAGTATGAGTGTTTTGTCACCTGCGCAGTCTTCTATGCCTAAATAGACTTATATTGTGCACGATTTGTGCGAATATGGTAAAACATGGTGCAGCGAATGGCGTTGGCGCGTTCGGAGGCCGCCGATGAGCCGAAAGACCAAGAGCGTGAGTCTGAAGATTTCACAACGTTGGTGGAGAATTGGCGCCTGGTGCGAATCCAAGCATAGAGATTCAGATCTCGCACTATCCAAAGCTAAGGAGGAACATGGCCGTGCGGGAATTGATGACTTGTCTATCTGCTGAGGAACGCGAGAATTTGCGCAACCTGTCCGAGAAGAGGTTGGAGAAAGTGAAGGCAAAGACGGAGGATGTCTTTGCCTTCAAGAAGGTTCAGCAGCCGCCGTTAATAGTCAATTGCGCCTTGTTCACGACGTTTGGGTTGGATCCTGAGGCCTTTCCCGACCACTACTACGACGACCCGGCTGTAATGACGAACTTTCAGGAGCGAAGTTGCTACGAACAAGTCCAGGCAATTGATGATGACTTCGTTCCGTATTTGTCGCCGTGGTTTGGGACTACAGTGATGGCGTCAGCCCTTGGTTGCAAGGTCGAGTTTCCGCCCAAACAGGACCCAGCTATAAACCCAGATTACAATCCGGTAAGGTGTCCCGAAGATATAAGAAAACTGCGGATACCGGACCCGGAGAAGGACGGGTTGATGCCGAAGGTCCTCGAGTTTCTGCGTTACATGCGGACAACCAGTTTCCTTCCCGTGGGGATTACTGATTCTCAGGGTCCTCTAACCATAGCCAATCAGCTCATGGGATACGACAAGCTCATTTATCTCATGACAGATGAGCCCACGATGATGCATGGGTTGATGGACAAGATCACAGAGGCGCTGATTCAATGGCTCAAAAAGCAGAAAGAGGTTATCGGTGAGCCCCTCACGGAATGCATTTCCGACCAGCAGGTGTACGTGGGTCGGCACGCAGGCATATGGTTCTCGGACGATGATGCAGTGTTAATGTCGCCAAGATCATATATGGAGTTCGTCGTACCCTACAATTCCCGAATCCTAAGAGCATTCGGCGGCGGCTGCCTACACTATTGCGGCAATGCGACGCACCAAGCTGAGAATTTCCTCCGCACCGAGGGTTTGGTAGCTATAAACAACTACGTGCTTTATGACATCGAGGGATTCAAGAAACTGAAGTCGAAATTGGAAGGTCGCATTGTTCTGTTTGCTTGCGACTACGCCGCAATCGAATTCGAACAGTATTTCAACGAACTCCTTGAAGGGATCTCTCTCACGGGATTGGTCGTTGAGTCTCAGCTCACGCCATTGGTGGGACTGGTCAAAGGTGGAAAGTACATAGAAGTGCGTCGCGACCCCTATGAGGGTCGAAAGCGCATATATGAATACCTTCAGCGATATTTCACAAGCTGAGGTACCCCCAACTGGACTGAGCACGCCAGCAAACTGCGACACTCCCGGTGTCGGCCGACGCGATGCCAAGTAGGGCGTGAAAGGAGCGAATGGTGAAGATCATATCTTGTTGCTGCGCTGAGCTTGGACGGCCAACAGGGGACATCGGAGGCCACGGTGCAAGCGCTTTGTCCTCAACTAACGGCTCGTCCGCTTCAAGGTGCCTGCCCGCCGACATTCTGTCGCAAGCGACGCATGACGGAGTCTTCCGGGAACAATTCTAGATGGCGGTTCATGACCTCACGAGCACGCTCGTCTTGGTCCATCTTGAGGTATTGGACGGCCAGCATTGCCCGAAGTGGGGGTACGTAGGGGTATGCGGCAACGCCACGTTCGAGAATCTTGGCTGCTTCCTCGGTTCGGCCAGTTCGCGAAAGTGCTTCTGCGAGATACAAGAATGTGGTTGGATCTTCTGAGCCGCTTTCGAGTGCCTGTGAGAGGTAGCCGACCGCGCCAGCATTGTCCTGGTTACTGAATAGAGCGTTCACGCCCAAGCGAAAAAGCACCTTCGCGTCCGCCGGCGCCGGATGGCTCAATTGTTCCATCAGCGCTAAGCCGTATTCTCGCAGGCTGGGATCCTTCCCCATAAGCTCCGCATAGGCATTCAACTTGGTGACAAGAGGGATTGGCTCGTTCGCACTGTCCTTGGGTTTGTTCAGGCAAAGCAGGCCAGGGAGGTCTGCCGTCGGCTGCTCGAAGGCGGTATCGGGCAGAGGTTGGCCGGCATGGCGCACGATCCGGTGATTCGTATCGCTCGAATGCGCAATTCCAGCCACCTCCCTTTTCGGCATGTGGCAACCCACACAATCATTAGCCGGTTGTTGTCGCATGCGCTCTGCAACTGGTAGCTTACAGCTCGCCTCCCTGTGGCAGGTCAGGCACTTGTCACGATAATATGCCACCCGGTTCTCGGGCGTCGACGGATGGTGGATAGAGTGGCAAGTAATGCATGTCAGCCGACCATCGCTGGCTTGATAGCATTTGCTCATTCGCACCAAGGAGTTCTTCCACCAAAGAGGAGTTTCCATGCTTCCCCTTACCGGAGGGAGCGTTTCTAGGCGATCCGCTTCTGCCCTTTGGTCTTCTCTCAAGGGGCGCCTGAACAACGCGAGCGTTTGGTAAAATGGAGTTCCGGGTCGGAAGTCCATATAGTCTTTGCCGGGCTGCAGGATGCGCGCGTCCCCCCACTGATGACAAAACATACAGATGTCATCCGCCAAGCGGGGTGAAATCCTCGCCGGATTCACGATCGACGTATCTGGTTTGGAGGGATGTTGCCTACGCCTTCTCGCCATTTCTTGGACATGCAGTTGGCCGGGGCCGTGACAGCATTCACAGCCGATCGCAAGTTCCCCAAACCTGAAGGGGGGGTCTTGATACATGCCGGTGCGTCTTGGCACTGGCTCCGGTTGACCATTGTGGCAAGCCAGACAGTCAACGGAAATAGGTCGCGTGAAGCCAATGTCTGCCTTCCCATAGCCGGGCGACGGCTCCCACTGCTTGGTCTCGGAGTAATACGAAAGGGGGGCCTCAAACAACCATTGACCCCGGCGGAAAAGGTAGGTGAAACCGGTATGCGACCCTCCGACCACATAATCTAGCCGGTAAGTAGCCTTGAAAACCGTCTGCTCATTCTCGTCGATCTGGTACTCGCTTTGGTAAAGCTCGGGGCCCTTTCGAAATACTTCGAAATAGCGGTCCACCTTAGGGTTGTAGACCGTAATGAGCTTGGGCACCTTTTCGAGTTCCGCAGCTGTGTTGGCGGGAGCCATGGAGTGGCCCATTGGTGTCTGCGGATAGTTGCGACAGATCTCATCGTGGCAGCGCGAGCCACTGCACGACTGGGTTCCCGTGTATGCCACCTTCGGGTCCGTGTTGCGATACTCACCAGGGTAGCCGCTTTGCCCCCATGCGGTGCTTAAAGCCAGAGGAATCACTACCGCGAACCACCGTTGAGAACTCATCACAGCCACCTCTGAAACGGCAGGCCACCTGTCGCTACCAGCCGGGACAGTTTGACGCTGTGGTGTCTATCCATAGCGTCTTTAGTAATCGCGCATAATCTGCGCGAGGTATTGCTCGCGACAGTCCAGTTTGCGAAACTCAGTTCCGGCGGCAAGAACAACCTGGTCCAATCCGGGAGAGGTAACGGTGATTAAGACTTTGCCGCCCCGTACTCCTGCTAAAAGGGCCGGTTCAGATCCCGCCCCGGAATGCCGACCATCGTGTGATCTCGGTTTATCAACTTCATTGAGCAGAGAATCAAGAGCTTTCGATGTCGGTTTCAGCGAGATTTTGCGTCCAAATGGCACCCTCTTTGCGCTCCATCGTGCCGGATCGAGCATTAGCACTGGAAGTTATTATATGCTAGACTTAGTTCCTCCTGCGCAGGAGGAACTGCAATGTCCATCGGCATACTCCATCTAAAGGGATCACAAAATCGCCACTCTCTTCGGACCGTTCGCGGTATACCCGGCAGGACGGGCGCACCTCGTTGCATGAACCCTTTACTACTTGCGACCTCACGCCCAAGAAACCATGGTTACTACGAGGAGTTCGACCCGTCGGCTTTGGCTCGAAGCATGGCATTAGACGGACCTTGAGCATATCCCGCGCTCGATTGCGCAATTATATTGCTTGATGTCAGCATGACGCAAGCTCAGTCTGATTCGAGTCTCTGGTGATTCCAAATGACACCAGCCACGACTTGATAAAGGAGTTGATTTCACCATGTCGACCAGAGTTAACAATCGAGGCATTGAAGGAATTGGACGTCGGCAGAGAATATGTGAAATCCTGCTGGAGCACGGATATGTCGATGTGTTGGAACTCTCGAAACAACTCGGCGTGGATTCAGCGACTATTCGGCGAGACCTGCAAAGGTTAGAGGCCGAAGGGGCGGCACGCCGGGTCCACGGGGGCGCATTTCCCGGGACGGTACGTGACCGTCAGGGTGTGGAGATCGAGTTTGGTCTGCGCATGAACTTCCAGGCTGAACCCAAGCGCAAGATTGCCAGGCGCGCCGCAGCTTTGATCAAGAGTGGCGACACTGTCTTCCTGGATGCGGGCACGACGGCTTTTATGGTAGCTCAAGAACTGATTAACCACAATGACATAGTGGTTGCCACGCATTCGGTGGCCGTCATCAACGCCCTGCAATCCGCCAGGGGAATTACCTTAATCGTTGTGGGCGGTCGTCTGCATCCGCACACTCGCAGTCTCATTGGTCCCATGACTGAAGAGGCCGTACGTTCCTTTCAGTTTCGCAAGATGATCCTGGCGACCGCAGGAATCGATTATATGAATCGAGCCCTGACTGATTGCGCATTGGAAGAGGTTCCGATTAAACGTGTGGCGATGTCACGAAGTGAGCAGGTGATTCTCGTCGCCGACCAAGGCAAATTTGGCAAGCCCTCCCTTGTCAGCTTGATCCCGCTTGCCGGTGTTCACACAGTGGTTACTGACTCGGCCCCGCCCGAAGCGGCTGTCGCTGTCCTTCGCAGCCTCAACATCGAACTGATAACGGTGGAATAGACGGGGCAGCAGGGTAAAATCAAGGCCCCGTCTCAGTTCCGGGGAACCCAGCCACGCTACCACAAGACTGAAATTGGACAGAGACAATCCTTGCCTCAGCGAAGTTCTGGGCTATTTCACACCGAAATAGGCGCGATTGGTTAAAATCTATTGCATTAATCTCGCGTTAATGTGCCTGAATATGCTTGACAATCTGCACACTTTCTGTTATCAGCCCCAGGAGCGCATCTGTATGGAAACGATTCGTGATCTCTGGTCTGCTCACTCGCCGGCAAAGGCGTGGCCTTCCGGCGTTTGGGACAGAAGCGCGCGAGGCGCAGACATGGGGAAGGCTGTCACTATGTCGCCGGCATGACTCCGCTCACAGACGGGAAGGAACTCATTGGTCAGAAGAACTCAAACCGGACCCGAATCGTCTCCAGCCGCACAAGTTCGGCTGGAGAAGGGAGGTAGGGGACTGCACCGCAGTTTGACCGGAGTTAACACGCCGGGACTGCTGCCCCGATCAAGGGGCTCGAGCTCGCACGTAGCGCCTCGCAGCCGCCTTCAGCCGCGAAACCCATCGAATGCATAATGCCGGCTCGGAGCACGCCGGGATAACTGCCGGGTTATAGCAGGTTCTAGGCACAGCTGTTGGAGGCCATTTAAAAACCTTATAGAGCTTGTTGAATAGCTTAACCAAAACCGAGAGATCCGGGAGGAACCGCAGGGGCCAGGGGTTAAGCCCCTTGATTTTCATTAAGTTCTTGCCGCTTATTACTCTCAAACTACGAGTGAACATGTCAACGGCCCCCGCTTCAATGCGCTACAAAGGGCTTTGAAATGGCTTCATGACTGACAGGATAAGCTCATGAGAATCACACCTCGAGAAAAGCGAATCCGACCGTTACTCATTGCCATGATCGCAGCCGTCGGCGGACTTTTGTTCGGGTACGACACGAGTGTGATCTCTGGCGCCATACTCTTCGTCCGCCAGCATTTTCAGCTCACGACCATGCAGACCGAGGTCGCCGTCAGCATAGTTCTTGCTGGAGCACTCGTCGGCGCAGCGGTTGGTGGTTACCTGGGCGATCGCTATGGGCGACGGACGATGCAGATTCTTAACGCGATCATATTCGGTGTGTTCGCAGTGGTGACAGGGCTGGCCAACAGCCTGCCGCTATTCCTGGTAGCCCGGTTCTTCGTGGGTTTTGCGGTGGGGATCACGTCCATGATCACTCCTCTGTATATCGCTGAAATCTCACCGGCCCACATTCGCGGCGCGCTGGTCACGCTCAACCAAATGGCAATTTCCGTAGGAATAGCTGTGGCCTATTACGTGGCTTACTTATTCGCGGCAAGTGGCAACTGGCGCGCCATGTTCATAAGTGCCGTGGCCCCTTCTTTCATCCTTCTAATCGCTTTGATCTTCCTTCCCGAAAGCCCGCGATGGCTGGCGGCACAGGGACGGTTCGATGCGGCTCGAGAAGTCCTTGCTCGCGTCCTGGAAAAGAAAGAAGCTGAACGAACTTACGAGGAATTGGTGCAAATCGTTCACGCCGACAGGTTGGTGTTCCGAGACTTGTTCGTACGTCGCTTCCGCAAACCTCTAGCGATAGGAATTGGGTTGGCGATCTTCCAACAGCTTACGGGAGTCAACACCATCGTCTATTACACGCCGATCATTATGCAGAAGGCAGGATTCAAGACCGCGTCGAGCGCCATTCTGGCAACCGTGTTGATTGGCAGCCTAATCGTGGTGTTCAACGTAGTTGCTCTTTTTTTGTTGGACCGTGTCGGACGCCGGCCGCTCCTGCTGGCTAGCATCAGTGCCATGGGCTTGACCCTACTTCATCTCGGGTACTCGTTCGGCACCACGGAGGTGTCCCGTGTGATTGTTCTCGTGGATTTCCTCGCTTATCTGGCCGCCTTCTGTCTCGGCCTGGGTCCTGTCTTCTGGCTTCTTATTTCAGAGATCTACCCGACTACCATTCGCGCCCAGGCCATGTCAGTGGCCTCGTCCGTGATCTGGGCCGGAGACCTTCTTGTAACCATTACCTTTCTAAGTCTGATGGAGGCCCTAGGGGCAAGGGATTCGTTCTGGTTGTACGGTGCGTTGTGCGGTTTAGCACTTCTCTTTGCTCTCCACATGGTTCCGGAGACCAAAGACCGCACACTCGAACAGATCGAAGCCTCCTGGTCGACGCTCCCTCGCGATCGCTGATACTGGAGGCTCAACTCGGAGACTTCAAACCGACCGTCTAGAGAAATGTGCTGGCCAGCAGTGAGAGGGTCCGACATGCGGGAGGGGGCGAGACGAGGGGCCCAATCCGATTTTTGCGGTCTTCATGCGCACGGAAGCAGATAGGGTTTGTGCCCCCACGTAGTTAATTAGTTCCTGTCGGCGAATGCCATAACATCCTTTCGGTGCACCTTATCGTACAGGGCGTAGAAGCGAAAATTGGGCGATTCCTTCGCTTTGTCGTGCAACGCCGTCTGCAACTTCTGGACACTGCTGGGGGTTACTAGGTTCATCACCAATCCCTCGGTCCTTTGTCGCTTCTTGCGTCTCCCTTCAACTGAGGCCCCTTCCCTCCCCCGGCATTACCCGGGTTCGCCGGTCATACGGACCTCTCCGCCACCCCCGACGGTCTGGCCTGCCTCTCACGAGTTGCCAGTTGATCCTGACGATCACCGTCGTGGGCTTTCCGTGTTGCGTCTGGTCCCCTTTGCCTGCATGCCGTCGCCAATACCCCGGCAGGACCAATGAAACCTGTTCGCTCGTACTGTTCCATCGGCATCCGCCTTCCCTCGATCGTCGGCGGGTCGGCTCCTGCGTCACCCGTTTCGGGGCCTGCACAGCGTTCACGATTGTTACGGCCTACAGACTTGCCAAGTCGCCATAGCGACCCTCTACACCAAAGGCTTCAGCAGCCTCGTTGCCTCTGCTGCTGCTCTGATTGCTACCGGGTGGAGCGAACCAGTTCCCGGGCGGGACTTTCACCCGCTGTGGACCAGCGCCTTTTCACGGCGCACGGCGAAGATGGGTTACCAATGCGTGGAGTTCTACGCACCCTGCTACCACTGGACAACCGAATATGCCGGGCAGGTTCGCGCCGAATTGGATGAACTCGGCATCCGTTGCTACTCCACTCACAACGGGTCGAAATCGTTCACCCCGGACGGGATTGGCAAAGCGATTGACTTAAACAAGGCCCTCGGGACGCGCTATACTGTGCTGGCTCATCCCGGCGAGGTGAGCGGCCTGGATGGCTGGAAGCGCGTGGCTGAAACCCTGAACACGGCCAACGACACTTTGAAAGGAAACGGTCTGCACGCCGGCTATCACAACCACGATGCCGAGTGGAAACCCGTTGGTGGGCAGAAACCCATGGAATTGCTGGCCGCGACACTGGACAAAAGCATCATGCTGCAACTGGATGTGGGGACATGTTTGGCCGCTGGCAGTGATCCCGTAGCCTGGATCAATCGAAACCCCGGCCGCATCCGCTCCGTACATGTGAAGGATTGGTCCCGCAAAAGGGATACAAGGTTCTGACAGGAGAAGGAATTGCCCCTTGGAAGACGCTCTTCGCTGCCGCCGAAAAAACCGGAGGAATCGAGTACTACCTGATTGAGCAGGAAGGCAGCGATTATGCCGAAATGGAGACCGCGCAGCGGTGTCTCGCGGCATGTCATAAGTTGCATGGGTAATCGGCCCCGGCCAATGG
>Ga0326728_10007133_pt1 | contig 29206 bp, 29 predicted proteins | sample MB3enrmetagenome_FD_207602 | JGI IMG/M metagenome (GOLD analysis project Ga0326728, IMG submission 207602) | Lab enriched peat soil microbial communities from McLean, Ithaca, NY, United States - MB31MN | ecosystem: Environmental > Terrestrial > Soil > Wetlands > Peat | place: USA: New York... | reverse complement strand
GGCTTGGCCGGGATTATGAAGTTCGCTTGGATCATAGCGAGGCGATGATACGGATTTGCATGATTCGCCTTATGGTGAGACGGCTTGCGTCAATATGAATTGCCCATTTTTAAAACACGCTCTTAGGCAGCAGCACGAACATACCGAGCACAGTTCCGGCGCAGGCACCCACGAGCATCCGCATCCAGACAGAGCGAAACTCCGTTCGGAGGCCCATCAGAACCCCGTACAGAACGACGCCAAATATGAACTGGGCTACCTGGTTTCCGGACATCGGCGGGGATTTGCCTTTTTGCTCTTCGTCCATAGCGTTTGGTATTAACCGCAAATTGCCCCCAACGATTTTAGTTGACCTCCCGCCTCCGGGAACGGGCGCTGGCAGCGAATCCAGCGCCTGAAAATGCCAGGGAGCCTGCTCCCGAAAACAAAGCGCGTGCGGCGGTACGTTAGAGCAGGTCCTCGTCAAAGAGTCCGAGAACAAGCAATCTCCGGGCCGTCTTGTTTGCCTTCGGATCATCAAGAAGACGTGCCTCGCCTACACGGGCAACCGCGCCCCACAATTGCTGCATCTGCGCCATATACTCCTCGGACGTCAGTTTGGGCCGTTGCGATTGCGCCAACCGATGGTGCTCAGCCATCACCCTAAATCTCTTCACATACCGCTCATAACTGTAGTTTTTCAGCACTTTGATGAAGTTCCGGATCACAACTCCACCGAAGTCCTGCTCCTCGCTGTAATACTTTTCGTCATCGAACCGCTGTTTCATGCTGACTTCGCTCTTGTCACCGGGCGGTTGAAAACCGGCCACTCGTGCGCACTTCAAAACCGGCCACTCCAAGGTGTTTTATTCATATCAGGTTTCTGGATCTAAACAAGGGGCTTTTCAATTGTTTCATAGTTGTTGGATGCCTTTCGGTGCGCCTTGCTTGGCATTCGTTCCAGGATCAACTACCAAAGTCCCACACTTTGGACACGCGCCCCCATCCTTCATCAACCGCCGCACATGCCGGCCAATGCTCAAACTCTGTCCACACGATGGGCACTTGAGCCCAAGTTTGCGGTCGGCAAAGTCCAGGAGGACCCCTGCCATGATGATCGGCGCCAAAAACAGTGGGAGCATCGCAAAAAACACATTCTCTCTATGCCATGATGATGAATTGGCAATGCGGTCCGCAAGGTAGAGTCCTCCGAGGACCCCTGGGATAACCACTGAAAACAAGAGAACGCCATACCGCCAGGACAGCCTCTTCATCGCTGCGCTGTATTCGCGGATCGTCATTTAAAGGTTCCAATCAACACCGCCAGAACACCGGCGATAAAAAAGGCCACTGCCGTGAGAGACAACTGCTCAAACCAAGTCAGAAATCTTGGCTTGCTACCAATCCTGTCCGCAATCCAACGTGCCGCCCGGTAATCTCGCCAAATGGCACCGTTAAGAATGACACCCGCCGAAGGCTCTCCGTGTGACTCAATGTAAGGCTGAATGCGAAGCGCCCACACCAGAACCGATGCGAGCATAAAAACTCCGAAGCCAATCGAAAAGCTGACAAAGAGTATCTGCATAAACGCCCAAATGCGGCTTGGTTCATTTGTTGGCCCAAGTCCTCTGGCCAAATCCGAAAGTCGCAAGTTGTTCATAATCAACAAAGGCTTGCCTCAATATACAGCCGCTGGTTCGCCCAGCGCAAGGAAAAAATCATCACCGCCCGCTGCCGGGAACGGGCGCTGGCGGCGAATCCAGCGCCCGAAAAATCCGGGAAGATCATGGCGCAATCGGCGCATTCGTTGAAGCAATGGATGCGGCGTGTCATTTCATTATGTTGAAGCGGATCGTCTCCATGTTTGTTCCAATCTCGTTCGGGAGGAATGTCCATTTCCTGACGCACTCCTTGGCTGCATCATCGAGAATCCCATGACCTGAACTCTGTGCCACCTCGACGGCGGAAGCTCGACAATCGCTCCCCACCACCACCCGCAGTACAACCGTGCCCTCCCAGTCGTTCCTGGCTGCCAGCTCAGGATAATACGGGATGGGTTTCGGCCCAGGACCGAACGGAACGTTCTGTTGTGGCAGGGAATCGGCAGCTTGTTGGTTGGACCCGGAACAGCCCAATAGAATCGAAGCAGGCATCAGTGCAAGGCTTGCCAGCCCAAATGCACGCACTGCTCCGCGTGAAATCATAGTCGAGTCGCTCCCCTTCACCTTTAGCGTGAAGATGATAAGGGTGCCCAGGGCGGCGATGACGCCGCCGGCGAAAACACAGAAACCAGCCAGGACAAGTTGTGACATAAGCGCGGGCCTTCAAGGTTGACACTCAACGACACGCCGCGAGTGGCCTCGGCTTGAAACCAAGGCGCAAGCGGCAAGGTCGTTGGGGCAAAAGTTCATCATACCGCCATTCAGTTCAAGAAATATAACAAAACAGGCAAACCGACGAGAAAGAACCAGCCCATGATACTAACCACAATCGGAGGTGTCTCGGTGTCTATGTAACCGCCTCGCCCGACGTAACCAGTGAACCTCCCCAGTTCCTCGGGAAACCAAATGAGAGCCAGCGGCAGGTACCAGGACAAGACAACCCTTGACAACCTCGGCCGAGATTCCGCGCGCTTGGACAATCATGGCAACGGCATAACCTCCAGCAATCACCAGGCTCAGTAATTTTCCTTTGGTAACCTCCATTGGCTGGCAATCCTTATGGTCGCTTTTGCGCCTCAATCATTTCTTTTTTCGCTCGATTCATAAGATCTGTGCCAGCGCTCCACAGATAACCGCCAACTGCGCAGGACAGTACAATCGCGCAAATCATAATCCAGGTGTTTTCATGATGCCGATAATGCCATATTAGAACAATGATTAGGTACATCAAAAGGCTCAGGAGCCTTATTATACGGCCAAAAAAATAGTTTCTGATGTTCATATTCATGCAGGTGTCAGTTGTCATTCTTTAAACTTTCATATTTTCTCTTCGCTCCTGCAAACTCGGTGCCCGATTGGCGGATTCTGAGCACATACGATTGACAGGACCGACCAGTCACTTGGCGGGCGACGGCCCCTCCGTGGCTTTTGACTCCTTTGACAGCGGCGGGTGGCCGCCGGTCGCCGCTGCGGCTTGTTCGGCGATCAATCGCTCCATTTCCCGATTCACCGCCGGCCCATACACGAGGCGCTCAAAGAGGATCACAGGAACTCCAATCACCACGGCGACAATTATCAGAGACCAAATGAATTCAACGCCAAAGCACCCTGCCAAGCGCCGTGGGAGCCACCATGCGGCGGGGAGAAGAACCAAGCAGCCAAGGAGCTCATAATACGCCAACTTCGGGTTCCGCTTAAAGACTTCGCGCGTCAACCTCTCAACTTCCTCGTCAGGCAGCCCCCGGCAAGCCTGTAGGTTCCGATAAAGTGGTCTGCTCAGGCGCATGGCCGGACGCTCAACCTGCCTCACTATTCTATAAAATCTCAACCAAAGCCACACGGCCAGCCAGCCCGCTCCGAGCGCCGCGACAATCTGCACTATATCCAAAACCGAGTCCCCGCGCCACAGCAGCATGATGAAGCTGTAAGCAAACGCCCCGAAAACAACGCTGGCGAGCACCGCGACGATTCCGATGCCAAAGAGCAAAGCGCGCCTCCGGTCACCAGCCCTTTCCCGCCGCATCAACAAATGCAGAAAACCAGCGAGCAGCAGAACCGCTGCTGCCGGAACGATCATCCAGGGATTCTCAACGATGTCTTTGAAGAGGGGATCAGACACAGCCGTGCGTGGTATCATGCCATAATATACAACCGCCAGTTCGTTTATTGCAACCAAACAATCATTACCGATTGCCGCCGGGAACGGGCGCTGGCAGCGAATCCAGCGCCGGAAAAAGCCAGCGGCCGCTCCCGAAACCGAAGCGCGGGCGGCGGTTCGTGCGAGGCGAATTCTGGTTAGTGATCGCGTTTTTGTAACTCATCTGTCAAGCTCAATAGAAGCCTCGTTTTGGCGTCGCCGTGCCAGCGGCAAAGCACGATGCCGAGACAAAACAGCCACCCCATAAACCACATGTTGATCAGCGGCAGGAAATACGCCACACCTGTCAGTTGGACCAAACGGTCCTGGATGGGAGTCTTTGAGTCAAAATCACCGGCAAATTGATACATGATAAGGAGCGCCGCAACGCCCACAACCAACATGCAGGTACAAAAGACAACAAGAAACCAGCGCCATCGGCAAGACTGCGCCTCGCTCTTTCGCAAACGCTCAATCATACGAAGCTCGTCGGGGGAAAATTTCATGGCGCGGTTTAGTTCAATTATCTTTATACTACCGCAGGTTCATATACAACAAAGGAAACACCATCCCCAAGCGCCGCCGGGAACGGACGCTGACAGCGAATCCAGCGTCCCAAAAAAGAAAGAGAGCCTTCTCCCGAAAACGCAGCGCGGGCGAAGGATCTATTGAAGCAAAGGTCAGACATGGTGGTCACTCTGGTAGAAAGGGAACCATGAAGAAAACAGCGGCAGCTAACACGGACAAAGCCGCAATGAAGCTGCAAGCATAAACCCTCTCCGAAATCTTCGTGGCCAAAGCAACACGCACCAATGCCAACACCGGCATGGCAAGGCTGATGCACAGCGGCTCCCCGAGATTGGCCAAACTCTTTCGTCCGGTCGAGAGCCGGGAGAGCATCAAGAGCAGCCACACGCAGAATGGGATAACCACGGCGAGCCGCTCCCAACGCGCCCAGCCGATCCGCCGACGGCCAAGGAAAAGAATCGGCGCAGACAGTCCCATCCCTATGGCAGCATGTGCCAGCCAAATCAGGAAAATCAGGAATACGGTGCTGGTGGTTCCCATGCGCGAATGAAGTCTAACGTTGCCCCGCCCAGGCCGAAAGAAATCTCTCACTGCACTCGTGACAAACCAATCCCACACTCCAGACAGGATACACAAGGAAACCTGTCGCTATGGCAAGCGGAATTCGCCAATAATTGGATGCGCGTCCCCAGTCGAACGAAGTGCTTGGCCTGCCGCATTTTGGACAGGCTGGATACCAGAGTTTGAATGATTTCATAAGAATGATCGTGCTGGTCAACTATTATTATCCAACGGCTGGTTCGAATGTCCAAACCGGCCCTTTGACGAAATCGAAAGTCGCAAGCTCTTCATAATCAACAGGAACTGGGTTTAATATCGGCCGCCGGTCCGCATATTGCAAGGCAAATATCATCACTGCCCGCCTCCGGCAAGCGGCGCTGGCAGCGAATCCAGCGCCCGAAAAAGGCGGAAAGCCTTCTCCCGAAATGGGAGCACGGACGGAAGTTCGCCTAAAGCACTCTGCTTAGAATTCATCTATTCTCGGGCCGAACACGATGCCGCCGGCTTGTTGTGCCCCGGAGCCGGGACGGCTCTGCCACTTTGCGTAGTGGGGACGGCCTCCGGCTGGTTTTCACCGTTTTCTCAAAGTTGTTCAAAGGAATTCAGGGCCTGATTTCGCCAATTAAACCCCCTTCCACTCCGCTCCATTCCAATGCCTCCCGGTGAACTTCTCCACGGGCCCGCGCCTCCATTCCACTCCGTTCCAGCGTCTCAAATCGTCGAAGACAGGCAACCCCAGCGCCCAAAAGAGGATGCTCGCAGTTCGCCCTGGTTGGGCGTCGGGCCGTCGCGCAGAAGGAAACGGGAAGGAGCACACCGCCGAGGCATTACCGATTCGTGCATTGACAAGGCACACAAGATGGGTCAAATTAAATCGATGATTAATCGCCTTTTGAACATAATCGCGGCGGCTGGTTTGGTCTTGGTATTATACAGTTGGCTCCAGTGGAGATTTACAACTTACGACGTGCTATGTTCGGCGATGGGTCTAGCGATCGCCTTTTTTTGGCGTTTTCCGAACAAGGCGCTGGATCGTTTTCCAACAGTTTCCAGTCTGTTATGCCTTTTATTCCTTCTGAGTGTGCTATATTTTATTTTGTGGGCTTTTGATCTCAAATCCTTCAGATTCGGTGCCATAACCTTCGCAAGTAGCCTGTTCATATATTCTGTTTTTGACGTTGCAGGGATAGGGGCTGGACCAGAAACCGACGTGAGAGCCGATCCAGAACACTTGCCTACCGAACCCGAGAGTCAGCTATTTTGCCAGAAAGCGTCGTGTATGCGTAAATTATTCTCCTACCGGAATCTGTCGAGAATTCGAAGTTACGTGGTTGTCGGCAATTTAATCCTCGGGGCCCTGCTTACCACTCCCGAGATCTTAACGCAGGTTTTCATGGCCATCGCCCTGCAACTGCTCTTCGAGGCCTGCGTCTGGACGGCCTGGTATCGGGAGCGCCAGGCCGCTGGATCGGCGGAAACCGCTTCCAACGACACATCGGCTGGGGATGGGACCTGACTTCGTCAATTCAAGCCGGTTCCGCTCGGCTCCATTCCAGCGTGGCCCGGTGATCTACTCATTTCCTTTTCTCTTTGGCCAAGGGGGCTTTGCCGGAGGGTTCCGTTCATCTCTTGGGAAATAGTAAAAAGTCACCTCAAGAGTCGCACCCAAATTGGAAATGCGCTTGAGCGTGTCAGTGCGCAGGGAGAATTGCGAGAAATGTTGGGACGGCACGGCGTCATACCCAATATCAAACTCCTTCTTATGGGCGGAACGCCATGCCCACATTGGCTTGGCCGGCAATCGCTGCAGCATTGAACAGAATGCGCAGATTGTATCGTCAGGATTGTCGTACTTGCGAGCGGTTTCCAAGCGCAACAGGAAACACCCAGGGCTGACCGGGCCAGTGCCGAGGTCATACACTTTCCTGCCAAGCTCAGCCGCGAGAACGGCGAGGTCATGCTTGGACTCGATATCCAAGTCCACATTGCAGAAATGCGGCGCCACACCAATGCTTCTCGGTCGTTTCACATGCGCAAAGGGTCTTTGGAATGACGAACCCGTTCTGCGTCCTCGCGCACCTCATCCAGGTAGGGCGCGGCTTCTCTATTCGTAAGAAATCCTCTACACATGTCCAGTGCCCAAAAGGGTGTGGCCAAAAGAAAGATCAGTTCGACCAGCAGGAGCACCCACGACCACCTTTCTGGGAGGATATGAAGATAGTGAATTTCACGGACGGTACATGCTACGAACGCAGGCATCATTATGGTCATGCCTGCACAGGTAGCGATACAGGCCAGGCGGCATCGTTTACGAAAAGATGTTGATGTCGTTTTCATGGTTTCATGGGTCGAGGCGTTAACTTTTATTTTATAAAGGTTGGTTCGTATATTGAAACCAGCCCTCCGAGGAAATCGCAAGTCGCAAGTTGTTGTTGATCAACAACAACTTGGTTTAATACGCAACGGACCGTTCGTATTTTGTAAGGAAGGGTTCATGGCGCGAGCCGCCTGTCTAGGGCTGGAAGGCATAGGCTTGCACGGTCGCATTGGCCAGGGTAATCAAAACGCCGCTCTTGCCAGGTTGCGATGCGATGGCAAAGCTTGTGAACTCCTTGGCGCGGGCGATGGTGGAGATTCTTTGCCCGTTTGGAGAGGCAATGACGAGATTTCCAGATCCATCAATGAAGGCCCATTCCTGAATGCCATCGCCTTTGATATCGCCGACGGCGAAACTGCTCACACGCCAGCCCGCGTGGTTGCCAATCGCAGTGGTAGTCCAGACGATTTTTCCGGTTTCGTCAAAGACCGCCGTCTGGTCGCCGTTGATCGCCGCGATCTGGATGCTTTTGTCGGCGGTACGGCAGGCGGCCATTTGCGCGTAATATCCGCCTTTCGGGCGCAAAGTGGCCTGTGGCTTCCCTTGGGCATCAAATACTCTGACCGACCCTCCGGCTTCGGTTGCAAACACCCGCGCCGGTTGATCCTGGGTGGCGGAGACGATGGCCTGGTTCCAGACATTGCCAAGGTCAGCCGACCAGAGCTTTTTGCCGTCCGCCGACCATGCCTGAAGACCTCCGCCGCCGTTCATGCCCACAATCAATTCATCGGTCCTGTCGCCATTGAGATCGCCCCAATGCGCGCCATCAATCCCGGAGGAAGAGCTGACGCTCCATAATTTTTTCCCGGAACGATCCACCACCGTCACTTCCTGGCCCCAGTTGCTGTAACCCAGCAGGCGCGCTCCTTTTTCCTTATTGCGTCCGCATTCGATCAAGGCAAACGGGGCGGGCAGGGGCACGGATGACGTTTCGGCCCCGGTCAAATCAAGCACATGAAGTGTTGACCCAGCGGCAACCAGCACGCGTGGGACTCCGTCGTCTTCCCAATTGCCCACGCACAGGGTCTGGGCGCCTGGAATAGTTTTAGACCAGAGGACGGATGGGTTGAGCACCTGGCCCGCGTCAGGAAGAGCCTGTGGACCCTCCGGTGCCGGTTTGGGTTTGCCAGGAAGATCCGCGGCCAGCGCCTCCTGCTTCAGGTCGTCATACTCATGGTAACCGACCGCGACCGTTTGGATGACGCCCTTGCGATCAATGAAGAAAGTGGTGGGAATGGATTGGATGTCGGAATAGGGGGAAGGCAGATTGGTGGCGGAAGCAATCGGATAGTTGACACTCTGATTCTTGACAAAATCCCGCAAGGTGTTCGCGTCCTCATCCGAAATGCCGACGATCACCAGGTCATCCCGCGACGTTTGATTGAAGAGTTGGATGAAATGCGGAATCTCCTTCCGGCAGGGCGGGCACCAAGTGGCCCAGAAATCCAACACCACCCGCTTTCCCTTCAACGCGCTTAGTTTAATGGCCTGGCCATCCAGGGTCGTCACCGCAAGGTCGGGAGCGATCACCCCTTCCCATTTTGTGAAATCAACCGCCTCACTCTGAGACGCGGATTGCATCACTTTTGTGAACTTTTGATAAGCGGAGTAATACAGGATGGCAAATCCGACGCTGGCGGTGAGGCCGAGAACCGAGAGGGACACTCCCCAGCGGGCCATGCCAGCCGGTTGTCTCTTCCGCGCCAAGTGCTTTATCCCCAAACCCAGTCCGATCAGTCCCAGAACACCCACCCAGGACCAGGAAACTGAGCACCAGAGCCAGAATACCCAAGACCAGGCTGGCAATCGCGAGTCCAAGAGAAGAGGAGGATGATGGGGCCGGGGTGGAGTCAGGGGTTGAAGGTTCCATGACAAATCCTTTCGTTTTTATGGCAAGCTGTTCCAGGCATGAATCCACATCAAGTTGTATCTGCCCGGTCACTGGCGCAAGCACAAAGCAACCTTTGCCGAGCAACGGGCCACCAATAGCGGCGTCCATCTGTTTGCAAATTTCATTTTCACTTAATTGGACGATTGACGCTGGCAAATCCTTTGGAAAAGCTTGCGCGATGTGCCCGGGCAGACGGCAGGAACGGGCGCAGGCAGCAAATCCAGAATCCGAGAAGGCCAGAAGCCCTCCCGAAACGGCAGGGCGGGCAGCGGTTCGTGTGCAGCGAATGGTTGAACCTAATCATTGTGACCCTCGCTGGCAGACTCATTTCTTCATGTGTTTGCCGGCTGCTTCGCGCAAATCAGCAAGAGCCGCCGGCATCGGCGACCTGAACCGGCGGATGCACGCGCCTGGCGGCGGTCTGTGACCGCCGCCAACATGTTTAGTTCTGACTCGTGGTCACATCCATCGGATCGAGGAAACTAAAACAAGGAGGCCAACTCCGGCAGCAACGATGAGGAAATCCAGGGCCCAAACTCGGAATTGGCCTCCAGGAGGAAACCTTCGATATTGCCGCCGCGTTCGCGCGTGATCAGCGCCAGATCGCTAACCCAAACGTCCGCCATCGAAACCATGTAGCCTTGGGCCTGATTTTCCTCGTCATCGGGTACGCTCCACCAAACGTCCCCCATCGGAAGCAGGTTGCCCTTTTGGCCAAAACCTTCGTCGTGGCTGGCGGCGATGAAGTAATAGCCCGGCTTCAAGTTATCCGGCGCGTCCACCTCGAAGATTTTCTCCTTGAAATCCGGTGTCGGCGGCAGCTTGACCGACCAGGCCAGCGCAGGGGCTTTGGCGAGAATTTCCCGTCCTTCCGCGTCGCTCAAACTCTCGGCACGATAATGGTTGCTTCGCAGCAACATTTCCCAATCCATCGGAATGGCGCGAAAATACAAGGCGTCCACATTTTTGTAGCGAACGGTGATTTTTGGCCAGGGCGCGTTCCAGACGCGATCGGTGGTGATCTTCGCCGACTTGGCTTCGATGGCGAGGACGAGATTGCGGCAAAGTTTCCCGGCAGCGGCGTTGGGAAAAAGATTAGTGCCACGCCCCGCCAGTTCATGCGCCGCGACCAGATCGCCTTCCTGCTGGAGCACGCGGGCCTCTCGCTTCAGGGCCAGCGCCGAAATGTCCAAGTCGGCGTGGTCGCGGACAAAGGCTTCGAGCGCGGCCTTGTAACGCGCATTCTTGTCTTCGCCGAAAGCCGCATTCCAGCCCCAGGTCAGCCGTTCCAAGTCAGCCGCCGCGAAGGCGGGCCGGGGCGCCGGATCATTTTGATGAAAGCGCAACAGGTCACGATAAAGGTGAAGCGCCCGCACCGCCGCGGCATTCGTCTCGCCGGCCAGCCGATCCACCCAAGCCAGAAATTCCGCCGCCGGACCGAAGATCGGACTGTCCGCCGGCAGATCGAACGCGTCCTCGGGCCTGGCCGCCGCCTTTTCGCCCGAAGTGTAAAAAGCCAGTGCCTCGTGCGCCATGAAATCATAGAGCGTGGGCCGCCATTTGTCCGGCATCGTGCCTTTTTCGATCAGGTCATCCCATGCGCTGATGGGGGTGGCTTTGAGCGTTTTTTCCGCCGCGAGCGATTGCTGAAAGTGCCGGTCAATTTCAGCAAAAAGCCGCGGCACATCCCAGGTCGTAAAATCCTTCCCGGGCGCTTGGGCCGTCGCCGTGCGCTGCATGAACCGCCAGCGATTCTGCTGGAAATACTGCCAGTACCAATGCGCCAGCAGGGTCTCCATCACCGGCGCCATTTCCTTGGGAGCGCGCGCCATTTCCGCTTCCAGCCGGACAATTTTTTCCTCGGGTTTGTTGCCCTGTATGCTCCCTTCCAGCATGATCTTCTCCGCGATGGCCTTGGTCGCTTCGGGGTAAGCCTTGTCCTTGAGCGCGCCGGCGATGATGGTTTGGAGGTTCGTGAGGGCGGTTTGGGGCAGTCCTTTTTGAACCGCGTTAGTTGCCTGGTTCCACAGATCGTCCCGCTGGCTTGCGCCGGGCGAGGAATGGGCGGCCATCATCAGCGTAAAGGCCAGGAGGTTGAGTGCTCGTTTCATAATTCAATCGCATCGGCAGCAGGACAGTCCTGCTGGCCGCGTTGCCAAGTTAGGCGGGTAACTGCCAGATTAAAACAGCGCCTCGCGGAACACAATACGGGAAAAGGTTCCGCAAACCCTAGGCTAAAAATTTTTCTTGCTAATCCTTTGCTGACTTCATCGCTGCCAATGCCTCCTCGTCCGTAGCCGCAGGCGGCCAGACCGTATCCCGCCCATCCCAAATCTGATAATAATTCCTCTTGTCAGTTACCGGGGTGCTATCTCGACCGTCGTCTTTGCCGTCCAGGCCCACGGAATACAACACGAATCCGCCCTCCGGCGGCAACCTGTAACGAAGAGTCTTGCCATCCATGCCATCCCGGGGCAACGCCGAAAGATATTTTGGGACCAGCGCCGCCAAGTCAGCGGGCAACTCGCCCGTTTGCAGGCGGAAACGCTGAATGGCGATAGCGGTGGCGGCCATCTGCTGCTGCACTTGGGCGCAAATGGCCCCGCGTATCACAGCATCCTTTATGGAGAAAGCATCACTTGAAAAAACGAATCTCAACCGGTCGTACCAGGACATCTGCACCGCGTCTGGCATAAAGGCGGCAAAGAAAAGATCAAGATCGTCCTCGCTGCCGGATTTGCTGGACAGGGCCGCCCAGGAATTGGTCCGCGCCGACCTCTGGCGCTCGATCATCACCTGCCACCGAACCAAAGCCCTAAGCTCATCCTGGTCGGCCCAAGCGATGCGCCAAGAAGGCCCTTGAACCCATTGCAGCATGAATCCGTGAGCCAGAAGCGGCGCGAATGAACCGCCGAACACATCCCCTCTGTAGCCGCGTTGTTCCAAGGCGAAAGCCAACTTGGCCTTCGAGCTTTTGAGCTGCTCAAAAAAATCAAAAGTCATGGCTCGCTCCATCTCCATGGCCAAGCCCATATCCCGGGCAAAATCGCCGCCCTCCCAAGCTGCTTGCAAGGCCGCCAGTTGAGCCTCATTCCAGCCCGGAGCCTGGAGCGCCTGCCATGTGGCAGAGAAGGCCATGCTCGCGCAGGCTTCCCGAACAATTTGGCAGATCACCAAGGGTTCGGGTTTCTGATCGGCCGCCAGCCTCACCATCGCGCACAAGTGCTCGCAGGCGGCGTCGAGATGTCCGCCATGCAGTTCGTAGAGAGTGGCGTCCTCCAAGATCTCGGCGGGGCGCTTGACCAAGGCCAGCGATCCAAGCTGAAAAACAAGAAAACCTTTCCTGTAATCAAACCCGCTGTCGTAAGCCGGTTTCCGCGCAGCGGCGTGAAGCAAACCCAACAACTCCCGCGCTTCTTCCAACTCGGGTCCAAGCCGGCTCCAATCGTTGGTGATTTTGCTGTTCCGGCCCCACTGGTTCAGCCGCCACGCCACGATTTCCTTGCCCGGCGCGGCGAAACGCAGCGGCGGCGGAGCATCGTCCAAATGTATCACTATTGGCTCCAAGCGATTGGCGATGTTGGTCAAATCGGCAAAAGCGTTCTGCTCCGCTGGCGGATGTTTGGGTTCCAAGGCCACCACTGAATACACTTCCCCTTTGGCCCGCAACCGATGCAGATGCCCATTCAGCTTCCACCTCCCGCGCTCATGCTCCTCCACGGCAAACACCACGAGCACCAGAACCAGTCCGCCCGCGCAAAATCCAATCCATTTAAGCCGCCGCTTCACAAATTTTTGTTGGGGATCCATCTTGGTCGGGATTTCCCATTGATTTCTTGCCCACGTTCAGTGTGGGCCTTTTTCTTGACCTTGTTCCTGCTCCACAGATTTGCAAGCCCTTTTTACCAGTCCGCCCGAAACCGAAGGGCGGGCGGTGTTTGGAATGGAACAAAGCGCCGCACCTGCTCCTGATTGGAACCAATTCACAATCGGCGCGTGCGATGCGGCAACCCCCATCGTTCCCTCACGGGCAAACAGGCTGCCAAGAACGGCGTCCCTCTGTTTGCAGATTCCATCTTCACTCAATATGACGATTGAGGCCGGCCAAACCTTTGAAAAATCTTGGAATTTCCGCCGCATGGAAGGACCGCCTCCGGTGCCCGGCAGCGTTGTCCCTGCCGTGCCGGACCCAGCGAGGACGGCCTGCCAGCCAGCTTGGTGTCCCGTAGAGCCGGGACGGCTCCACTTTGCCCTTCTGCAATAGATGGCATGAGTATTGGCAGAGGGTGCAAATGGCACGAACTTAAGTTATATGAAAACGAAAAACTTAAATTCCAATACTCATGCTCCGAATAACAAGAACACCAAAGTGGCGGCGGATCCAGCCGTTCCTTATGACGAGATCAAGCTCGGTGTTGACTGGCACGCGGACCATTATCGGGTCAGTCGAATGATTGACGGAACGCCGCCGCAACCGGCACAGCGATTCACCCCGGAGGCGTTTCTGGCCTTCGCCCAGGCGCAATGCCACCTGGCCAAGAAGGTTTACAGTTGCTACGAGGCGGGGCCGGGAGCCTATGTATTGCATCGCCAGTTGAGCCAACAGGGGATCAAGAATTACGTCATTCACCCTTTTGACCTGGATCGCCAGCACAAGGGAGTGGCCACCGACAAAACCGACAGCCACAACCTGGCTCTCAACCTGGACCGCTTTCTCCACGGCAACGACAAGGCGATCTGCCCGGTGTATGTGCCGACACCGGAGGAGGAACAGCGGCGGGCGCTGGCCCGGCAACGCGAGCAATTGCGCAAGGAGCGTCATCGCCTGGCAACCATCGGCCGCAGCTTGTTGCTGACCCAAGGCTGGCGCCGGAACACCAGTTGGTGGAAGCCGGCGCTGTGGACCAAACTGGCCGCCCAACTGCCAGGGTGGTTGCGGGAACAACTGGAGGTGTGGCGCGGCTTGATTGAAGCCGTGGAGAAGTCGCTCCAAGAGGCGACCGCAAAAGTGGAGGCGCTGGCTCCCCAAAGCCGGCCGGCGGGTTTGGGTCCTTTGACCTTTGCCGCGCTGCTGGCCGAAGTCTGCCGTTGGGAACGCTTCAAGAAGAGCCGCGCGGTCGGAGGCTATACCGGCCTTTGCGGCGGGGTCAGCAGCAGCGGACCGCATCACATGGACTTGAGCATCACCAAGGCTGGCAATGCCCGTTTACGGCGATTGCTTGTCGAACTGGCTTGGCGCATGGCCATTTATCAGCCCGAATATGCGCCTGTCAAAAAATGGAGGCCGGTCTTGTTGGGCCCGCGCACCCATGCGCGGCGCAAAAAACAGATCATCGTGGCGATGGGCCGCCAACTGGCGGTGGACCTGTGGCGGTGGCAAACCGGTCGAATCACGCCCCAACAATTGGGTTGGGTCATGCGCTCCTGACGAACGGATTTATCTTTGACAGCGCATCGCCGCCATGAACAAAGCTTCTGAAACAATTTGGAAACGGAGCGCCTCCGCAGTTCTCACTGGCCCTTTGGGGCCGCTCAATAGATTGGGGGCGCTTTGTTTCCTGGCTTTGGCTCCACGAATAAGCCAGTTTGTAACCCTTCGTCCGAAGGCACCGATAACAGTTTGTGAGTCGGCTTTGCCCGACCTCACCCGCCAGGAAAACGTTTCTTTTCAAATTCGGAAGCCGCGATCAAAACGACCGCCAAGGGAGGTCAAAGATTCGGTGGATTTATCGCTTTATGCGGATGCCGGCAGGGGCATGCCGGGCCGGCCTTGCGGCCCGGCCCGACCTGCCGTTTATCCGGCCCCGGTCGGCGCTCAGGTTGCGTCCCCGCAGAGCCTTATCCTCCGCCGGAGCAACGTCAATCTCGCTCCAATAGAACATTAACGCAAGCCCTTAACCCTATGAACAAACGTATCTGAAAAAATGTGCCGCCGCCCTTGACAATACTCATAACAGTGAGGAATCATGCAATTTCAAGGAGGTTTTTGCCTCAAAGGGACGCAGCGCGGCGCCTTTTTGGCTGCGCCTCTGCCATTTGCAGTGCGAGGACGGCCTGCAGGCTGGTTTCCACCCTTTTCTCGAAGTTTTTCAAAGGAATTGCTGCCGCCGTTCGTCTTATTGGTTAAAATGGCGCCCATGCCCGCGGCGGACGACGAATCCAAGCTGGTTGCCTTGAGCCTTTCCGGCGACCGGGAAGCCTACGCCGCGCTGGTGCGTCAACATCAAAAAATGATCCGCGCAGTCACATTTCGCATGACCGGCTCGCCCGATGACTCCGAGGAGCTGGCCCAGGAGGCCTTTTTGCGCGCTTACCGGCAACTGGCTTCCTTCAACGGCGACTCGAGATTCTCGACCTGGCTTTGCAAAATCGCCATCAATCTGAGCCTGGACTGGCGCAGGCGCGAAAGCCGCCGTGGCAAGGTCCACGCCAGATGGACAGCCGGGGTTGTTTCGGGAAACGATCCCAGCGGGGGGTTTCCCGATGAACTGTCGCGGCGCGTGCAGGAGGCGCTCAACCGCCTGCCGGCCAAACAGCGCGCCGCCATCGTGCTGACCATTTACGAGAACCAGAGCCACGTCGAGGCTGCGAAAACTCTGGGTTGCACCGAAACCGCCGTTTCATGGCGCGTTTTCGCCGCGCGGCGAACATTGAAACGCCTGTTGAAAGACCTTTCCCATGAACAACCCTGAATTGGAATCCATTTTGAAAAAGGCGCGGCTGCCGGAAACTCCTCCGGAATCCCTGGAAATATTTCCGCGCCGGATTGTGGCCGGCCTCAACCGCAATGATCCCCCGCCCGGCCCGGCGCGAGGCGTTTCGCCGCGCCTGGCGTGGGCTTTCGGGCTGGCGGCCTGCGCCGTCATCGCCTTTGCCGCCGGACACTGGCGCGGGCGGATGGACACGGGAACCATCCCGGCCGCGGACAGCCTGGCCAGCGCAACATTCATCCAAGAAATAATGGCGATGTTTCCAAAGCAACTTCGAGCTATTGTGCAGGACGAGAACGGCTTGAACCTGGTGCTGTCCGAGCACGGCGACGTGCCCGCCTCACCGCCGCTTTACGTCCGCATCTGCGACGGCGAACATTGCTCGTCCTTCGTGACTTTCAGCGGCCAGGAAATCCAGGTTGCCGGACAGAACATCACCGTGCTTTCCGACGCGCGCGGCGGCATCATTTTGGCAGGCAACCAATTTGTCTGGTCGAGCAGCGAGCGGACTTCCGCGGCCAGCCATCTGAAAATCGAGGCCAAAAATCTCGGCGCGTGGCCGATGTGAGACAGACAAAAGCGAACTTTTTTCTAAGGAATTGACATCGTCATTCGTCGTATTAATTGAACATGAAATTTGCAAACATCAAAATGCTGTTGGCGGTGGCCGGTTGCTCGACGGGCGTGGCTCGGGCGCAAATCGAACTCGTCACCAACCCGGCGCCGCAATGTGTTTTCTTTGGCGATGCCAGAGGCATTTCCGCGACCTTCCACAATCCGGCCAGCCAGGATTTTAGGAACGATATTCGGACGCGGATTCTACAGGCCAGTTCGGCCACGACGGTTCCCTTGGGGGAAAGGCCGTGGAAAGAATTGCGGGTGTTGCCGCAGCAAACCGTTTTGGAGTCGGCGCGGCTGGATTTCCCCCCCGTGAAGGCGGAGACGAAGTTTATCGTCCAGTGGGTGGAAAACTCCAACAGCGTGATCGGCCGGACGGAGGTTTTGGTTTATCCAACCAATTTGCTGCATGAGTTGAAGGCGCTGGTGGAGGACAACGAGGACAATCTCGGCGTGCTGGACCCCCACAACCAACTCAAGCCGGCCTTGAAACATGCCACGATCCATTTCACGGATTTGGAGGAAACCGGGATGGATTCCTTCCACGGAAAACTGGCGATGGTTGGCCCCTGCGGCCCCGATGACCCGGAATGGCGCGGGCTGGCGGATCGAATCGCCAAGGTGGCCCAAAAAGGAACGCCGGTGGTTTGGATTCAATTGCCGCCCCCAAAGCAGGACAAAATCTGGCCGTCATTCTATACTGTGCCGGAGAACATGAATGCCGTGGTGATGGTTCAGCCGGTGCTGGTGGCCGATTTGCCGGACAACCCGCAGTCGCAACTCAACTTGATTTACTTTTGCAGGCTGGCAATGCAGCCGGAATCGTGTAGTCTGCCCGACTTAACCACCCACCCATGACCAAACTATGAACCCTAAAGAGAGCCTGACGCGGATATTTCTTAGACTGGGGCGAAGCTGCTGCTTCGCCCCAATTCAGGGCGGCGCGGCAGCGCCGCCCTACCGTTCAGCGTGTGGCTGGCATCGCGAGGGATATGAAATATCAGGGCTAACCCTCCTGTTGTTTGCGGCGCTGGGGATCATCGCCCACGCGGCAGACGCGCCAAAATCCGCTCTCACGGTGGCGGTCTGTGATTTCACCGGCAACGCGGACGTGGACAGTTACCGCAGCACCGTTACCACGCTCGTCACCGTCAACCTGACGAGCGCGACCAATCTGGTCATGGTGGAAAGGGCGGAATTGACCGCAGCTTTGAAGGAACAGGCCCTTGGCGTCTCGGGCATGGTCAACCCGGAGGCCGCGGCGAAAATCGGGCAGATCACCGGCGCGAAAGTTTTGGTGTCGGGACAAGTGATGAAAGTCGGCGACAATCATCTGGTCGTCGTCGCGAACATCGTGGGCACGGAAACTGGACGGCTCTTTGCCGACAAGGTAGAAGGGGCGGCGGACAACTTGTTGGAGTTGACGGATGAGTTGAGCCGCAAGATCGCGCAGACCATCAGCGACCAGAGCACCAATCTCATTGCGCCGCCGCAGGAAACCAGCGCGCAACGCTTGGATCGGGTCATCAAAGGACTTGGCACCAATCGTCCGACCGTCTCGGTCAACATTCTTTGGACCACCGACCATTCCCAACACAGCCCGACCGTTGAGGCGGAATTTGGCGTCATCTTGTTGAAGGCCGGGTTCACGGAGGTGGACGCCAACTCGGATCGGAAACCCGACATCGAGATCACTGGCGTGGAGCGCGTCAGCCAGGAGCCGCGCCAGGGCGCTCTGTTTACCTGCCACGACATCCTGGATTTGAAGGTTCAGGAACAGCGGACGGGCAAGATCCTCGCTGTGGAACATGAGGTCGGCTCCGGGACGGCCGACGCGGCTTTCGCGGCCAATGCCGCTTCGAAGATCAATGCGGTTGACACGCTGTCCGAACGAATTCTCCCGTTGCTGGCAAAATAAAACCATGAACACGAAAAGGACTCCAACTCTCCTGTTGTTTGCGGCGCTGGCCATGATGGTTCACGCGGCAGACCCGCCGAAATCCGCCCTCACGGTGGCGGTCTGTGATTTCAGCGGTGACCCGGACGCGTCCAATTACGTCAAAAACGTGACCACCCTCGTCACCGTCAATCTCACGACCGAGACCAATTTGGTGCTGCTCGAACGAGCGTCGTTGGCGAAGGTCGTGCAGGAGCAGGCCTTGGGCATTTCGGGCATGGTCAACTCGGATGCGGCGGCGAAAATCGGGCAAATCACCGGGGCAAAAGTTCTGGTGGCTGGACAGGTGGTTAAAATCGGCGACAACCATCTGGTTCTCATCGCGGACATCATTGGCACGGAAACGGGCCGGCTGTTTGCCGCCGAGGTGGATGGCGCGGCGGACAATTTGCTGGGGCTGACGGACGAGTTGAGCCGCAAAATCGCGCAGACTATCAACGATCAGGCCGCGAGTCTTACATCGCGGCCCCAGGAAACCAGCGCGGAACGCCTGGATCGGATCATCAAGGGCATCAACGGCGCCAATCGTCCCAGCGTTTCAGTTAACATTCGTCCCACGACCGGAACGAAAACCGTGAAAAGCAAGCCAATGGAAGGGGAATTCGGGACCCTCCTGTTGAAAGCCGGCTTCCCGCTGGTGGACGAGAAATCGGACAGGAAACCCGACATCATGATCACCGGCACGGAGAATGGCAGCGAAGGAGCCCGGCACGGCGACCTGTTTTCATATCTCGAGGTTTTCGATGTGAAAGTCCAGGCGCGGCGTGACGGCAGCATCCTCGCCCTGGAGCATCTGACAGGCACGGCAAGCGAAGGCTCCGCCGGCGCCGCCCAGTCAGCCGCGCCGGTGAATGTCGTTGACGCCGCAGCCGAAAAAATTCTTCCACTGCTCGCGAAATAAAACTGTGAACACTAAAAATTATCTCATCCCTCTTTTGTTGGCGTCGCTGGCCCTGAATACCAGCGCGTCGGGCGCACCGCCGTCGGCCCTCACCGTGGCGGTCTATGATTTCAGCGGCGGGCAGGACGCGGCGCGTTACGTCAACAAAGTCACCGCGCTTCTCACCGCCGATCTGGCCGCCGCGACCAATTTCGTCATGGTGGAACGCGCGGGACTCACCGCCGCTTTGAAAGAACAGGCCTTTGGCGGTTCGGGCATGGTCAACTCGGATGCGGCGGCCAAGATCGGCCAGATGACGGGCGCCAAAGTCCTGGTCGCCGGCCAAGTGATGAAAATCGGCGAGGACCATCTGATCCTCGTGGCGAACGTCGTGGGCACGGAATCGGGCCGGCTTTTTGCCGACAAAGTGGAAGGCGCGGCGGATAATTTGCTGGCTTTGACCGAGGAGTTGAGCCTCAAAATCGCGCAGACCATCAGCCTTCAGACGACCAATCTCACCACGGAGGCCCGGGAATCCACCGCGGCGCGTCTGGATCGAATCATCAAAGCCCTCCCCGGCACCAATCGCCCTTCCGTCTCGGTCCGCATGACCTGGAGCAACAATAAACAGTCCGGCACCAGCTATTCGACCCAAACTGAATTGGGTTCCATTCTGTTGAAAGCCGGATTTCCGGTTGTAGACGCCACTTCGGATCGGAAACCCGATATCGAAATCACCGGCTCGGAGTTGGCCGCCGAAGGGCCGCGCCAGGGTGATCTTTATTCCTTCACCGATCCCGTTGACGTAAAAGTCCAGGAACGGCGGACGGGCAACATCCTCGCCATTGAGCATCAGGTCGGCTCCGCCACCGACATCGCGTGGTGGGGCTGCATGATGGCCTCGGAGGTGAATGCAATTCAAATGGTGGCCGAAAAAATTCTCCCACTGCTCTCAAAACAAAACTATGAACACTAAGAAAAATCTTGCCGTCGTATGGTTTGCGGCGCTCGCGATGTTCGCCCACGCGGCGGACCCGCCGAAATCCGCCCTCACGGTGGCGGTCTATGATTTTAGCGCTGACCCGGACGCGGCCAGTTACGCCAGCCAGGTGACCACGCTCGTCACGGTCAATCTCACGACCGAGACCAATTTGGTGCTGCTCGAACGGGCGGATATGAAGAAGACTCTGAGCGAACAGGCCTTGGGCCTATCGGGCATGGTCAGCTCGGATACGGCAGCGAAAATCGGGCAGATCACCGGCGCCAAAGTTCTGGTGGCCGGACAGGTGGTTCAAATCGGCGACAAGCATCTGGTCCTCATTGCCGACATCATCGGCACGGAAACGGGCCGGCTTTTTGCCGACAAGGTGGAAGGGGCGGCGGACAATTTAGTGGCCTTGACAGACCAGTTGAGCCGCAAGATCGCGCAGACCATCGGCGGCCAAACGGCTAATCTCACCGCGCCCGCCGGGGAAACCAGCGCGGAACGCTTGGATCGAATCATCAAAGGCATCACCGGCACCAATCGTCCCAGCGTTTCAGTCAGCGTTCATTTTGGCGGAGGAAAGCCCGTGGAAAGCCCGATCCTGGAAGGGGAATTCGGAACCCTCCTGTTGAAAGCCGGCTTCCCGCTGGTGGACGAGAAATCGGACAGGAAACCCGACATTATGATCATCGGCTCGGAAGATGGCAGCGAGGGGCCGAGGCGGGGCGACTTATTTACCTTCATCGAGGTCTTCAATGTGAAAGTTCAGGAACGGCGCTCCGGCACCATCCTTGCCCTGGTGCATCAGATAGCCTCGGCCACCGAGGGTTCGGCGGGCGCAGCCAAGGCCGCTGCGCCGGTGAATGCCGTTGACGCGGTGGCCGAACGAATTCTTCCGCTGCTCGCAAAATAAAACTATGAACACCAAGAAATATCTCACCCTTTTTTCATTTGTGGCGCTGGCCCTGAATGGAAACGCGGCGGACCCGCCGAAACCCGCCCTCACCGTGGCGGTCTATGATTTCAGCGGCGACGCGGACGCGGCGCGTTACGTCAACAAAGTCACCGCGCTGGTCACCGCCGACCTCGCCGGCGCGAGCAATCTGGTCATGGTGGAACGCGCGGAACTGGCCAGGGCTCTGCGGGAGCAGGCTTTTGGCATTTCAGGCATGGTCAGCCCGGATGCGGCGGCCAAGATCGGGCAGATCACCGGCGCGAAAGTGTTGGTGGCCGGACAGGTCATGAAAATCGGCGACAACCATCTCATCGCCGTGGCGGACATCATCGGCACGGAAACGGGCCGGCTGTTTGCGGACAAGGTGGAGGGCGCGGCGGACAATTTGCTGGCCTTGACGGAGGAGTTGAGCCGCAAAATCGCGCAAACCATCGGCGATCAAACGAGCCATCTCATCGCGGCGGCGCAGGAAACCAGCGCGGAACGGCTGGATCGAATCATCCAGGACCTGCCCGGCACCAATCGCCCGAGCGTCTCCCTCCACATTAATTCCACCCCCACCGGGAGAGGGAACAGTCACGAAAGCGCTTCCATTCAAACTGAATTCGGTTCCATTCTGTTAAGAGCCGGTTTCCCGGTTGCGGACACCAACTCGGATAGGAAACCTGACATAGAAATCACCGGCGCGGAGAAAGTCAGCGAGGGGCCGCGGCTGGGCGATCTTTATTCATACACCGAACCCATGGATATAAAGGTCCAGGAGCGCCGGACGGGCAACATCCTGGCTGTGGAGCATCTGGTAGGCTCGGCGACCGACGTTGCGGAGAGGGCCGCCATGATGGCCTCGGAGGTGGAGGCCGTACACTTGGCCTGTGAAAAAGTCCTTCCACTGCTCTCCAAACAACACTATGAACCCTAAGAAATTCCCAACCCTCCTGTGGCTCGCGGCGCTGGCGATGGCCGCCTACGCGGCGGACGCGCCGAAACCCGCCCTCACTGTGGCGGTCTATGATTTCACCGGCGAGGCGGGCGCGGCCAGTTACGGCAAAATGGCGGCCACGCTCGTTACCGCCGACTTGGCGGCTGAGACCAATCTGGCCCTGGTCGAACGCGTGGAGTTGTCGAAAAGTCTGCGCGAACAGGCCTTTGGCGTTTCGGGCATGGTCAGCTCGGATGCGGCGGCCCAGATTGGACACCTCACCGGCGCGAAAGTATTGGTGGCCGGACAAGTGGTGAAAAGCGGCGACAATCATTTGGTCCTCGTGGCCAACATCATTGGCACGGAAACGGGTCGGCTTTTTGCCGACCAGGTGGAAGGCGGGGCGGACAAATTGACGGATTTGACTTCCCAGTTGAGTCGGAAGATCGCCCGCACCATCAGTGACCAGACGACCAATCTCGTTGCGCCGGCGCAGGAGACCAGCGCACAACGGCTGGCGCGAATCATCAAAAGCATCCCCGGCACCAATCGTCCGAGCGTTTCGGTCAACATCCTCCTGCCGGCGGGAACGGGGCACAGCGCCACTGCGGAAGCGGAATTCGGTATCATCCTCTTGAAGGCCGGCTTCCAGGTTGTGGACGAAAAATCCGAGCGGAAACCCGACATAGAAATCACCGGCGTGGATGACCTCAGCGCCGCGCCGAACCAAGGCGGCCTGTTTTCAAGCCGCGCCGTCATTGAGCTAAAGATTCAGGAACGGCGCTCGGGCAACATTCTCGCCTTCGACCGCCAGGAAAGCACCGCGACCGACGCCGCCAGGATGGGGGCTGACGGAGCCGCGCAGGTCAACGCCGTGGACGCGCTGGCCGAGAGAATTCTGCCCTTGCTCGCAAAATAATCCAATGAATCCAATGCAAAACAAATTATGAAAACATTCCTAAAACTCACCTTGCTGGCCGCGCTGATTCTGACCGTGGGAAAAACCATCGCCGCCGATCAGCTTTTCACCATCGCCGTTTTCGATTTTGAATCGAAAGACGAAGCCGTGCGGGACCTCGGCCCGAAAGTCTCCGCCCTGGTCAACGCGAATCTTTCCGCCGATCCGCAACTCATCACCGTGGAGCGCGCCGAGTTGGAAAAGGCGCTGGGGGAGCAGGAGCTTGGCCTTTCCGGCACGGTCAGCACCGAGAGCGCGGCCAGGGTGGGCAATTTGACCGGCGCCAAGGTCCTCGTCACCGGGCGCGTCATGAAGATTGACAACGATCTGACCCTGGTGGCCAAGATCATCGGCACGGAAACCAGCCGGGTCTATGGCGAGATCGTCAACGGCAAACCCGGCGCGAGCCTCGCCGATTTGTCGGTGGAACTGGCAAAGAAAATCGCCGCGGATGTGGCGTCAAAAGGCGACACGTTAGTCGCCAAAGTCGAGACGCATGAAGACCGGGTGACAAGAATCAAGAAGGAGTTGTACGGCAACAAACTGCCTTCCGTTTCGGTCAAGATTCCCGAGCAACATATTGGCCAGCACGTCATGGACCCGGCGGCGCAGACCGAACTGTCACTGCTCCTGCAACAATGCGGCTTCACCCTGGTGGACGATAATTCCGACAGCAAGCCGGACATCGAAATCACGGGCGAAGCGTTCAGCGATTTGGGGCTGCGCAAAGGCAACCTGCAAAGCTGCCGCGCGCGCATCGAGATCAAGGCGCGCGACCGCCGGAGCGGAAACATCCTCCTGGTGGATCGTCAAACCAGCGTGGCGGTGGACCTGGCCGAGCACATCGCCGCCAAGACCGCCTTGCAAAATGGCGCCGGCGACCTGGCCGAACGGCTCTTCCCCAAACTGGTGGTGAAGTAAGGCTATCAGGCTGTTGTATATTGACGACCAGCCAACGTATGGACGCCTCGCTCGCCAAGAAGACATGCAAGATTTGCTGCATGGAGATGCCGGAGCAGGCGCGGAAACGTCCGCATTGCCATCATTTTCAGAACCGCTGGACCCTGTGCATGACACCAGCACGCACCCGCAAACTGCGCCGCCGCGCCGCATTTGGGTTGACATGCCTCGGGCGGTTTTTTAATACTTGAGCATGATCACCAAATTCTTTTCGCCCATCGTTGGACTCTTCGCCGCCTGCATTATTGTTGGTCCAGACCAGATTCGCGCGGCTGACAGCCGGCCGGCCTTCCCGGAGGTCAAGGATTTGCCGTTGCGGAAGGAGATGCCGGATCCGTTGCTGATGAACGACGGCACCAAGGTGACCGACGCCGCGCAATGGAAGGCCCGGCGGGAGGAGATCAAGAGGACGCTGGAGTATTACTCGATCGGGTCCATGCCGCCGGCGCCCGGGAACGTGAAGGGCCAGGACGTGAAGTCCCAGGCGGTCAATGACGGGAAGGCCAATTTCCGGCTGGTGCATCTGACCTTTGGGCCGGAGGAAAAGCTGGGGTTGGACATCGCGGTGTTCACGCCGGCGCAAAGCGCAGGACCGTTTCCCACGTTCGTGTACATCTCCTTTGACACGACTCCCGGCACGACTGCTGCCCCGGCGGCGGGCGGAGGCCGGCGCGGCGGCCGGCGCGGGGGCGCGGAAACTGGTGGCGCCGATCCGGACCAGGCGGCGCGGGGATTCGCGACGCAGCTTGAGCGGGGCTACGCGGTGGTGACGTTTGGTTACACGCAATCCGGGCTGGACAGCCGGGCCGCGTCGGCGAGCAACAAGGTCAAACAGGCGTATCCCGATTACGACATGGGTTTGGAAGGAACCTGGGCGTGGAGCATGTCGCGGGTAGTGGATTACCTGCAAACGCAGCCTTTTGCCGACAAAACGAAAATCGTCGCCATCGGCATTTCGCGACTGGGGAAGGCGACGTTGATTGCCGGGGCTTTCGACGAGCGATTCGCGCTGGTGGCACCGGCGGGTTCGGGGGCGTTCGGAACCGGGGCGTTTCGTTTCAACGGGACGACGAACGGGGGCAAGCAGGGTTTGGATGAATTCACGAAGACTTACGATTATCAGGTCGGGCCGCGGCTGACGAATTTTTACGGGCAGGTTTACAAGCTGCCGTTCGACCAGCACTGGCTCATCGCGCTGGTGGCGCCGCGTCCGTTCATCTCCCTGGAAGGGCTGGACGACCAGTACTGCAATGGCAACGCGCTGAAGCAATCGTGGCTGGCGGCGAAGCCGGTATTTGACCTGCTGGGCGCGACGGACCGGCTGGGGGTGAATTTCCGACCGGGGGCTCACATGCTGTCGCCGCTGGACTGGCAGGCGGCGCTGGATTTCAGCGACCGCCATTTGCGCGGGATGGACGTGAAGCGGGTGTTCAATGAATTCCCGCCGCAGGAACAATTGCACTGAAGGCGGACCGGGGTTTCGGACTGCGTGACTCAGCGGCTCCGGCACAAGGGTAACACGCCGGGAACGGGCGCTGGCAGTGAATCCAGCGCTCGAGAATGGTGGTTGCGGTCATGGGTAATCCCATACCCAGTCCCCTTGCGTCTGATCGAACAAGGTCTTGCCCGGCACGCCGCCGTCGTCCTTTTCGTTCCAACCGACGGAGTAGAGAATGTATTGGCCGTGCCCGGCGCGGTGGTACTTGTAAGGCTGGCCGGTAATAACGTCATTTGGCGCGTGGGGAATAAAACGGGGCGTCAGCGCATCCAAGGTTTCGGGGAATTGTCCATTGGCGAGGCGGTATCTTTCCAAGCCACAGGCGATGTCCGCTTGATTCGCTTCGGTCTGCGCGGCAGCCGCTTTCATGGGCATCCTGATCTGAAAGTTCGAGAGCTGCACCGCAATGGATTCATGATCCAAGATGGAGATCCAAGACCCCAACCACCATCCCGGCGGCAATTGCCGTTGGACGGCATCGTTATTGAAGGCGACCTGGCTTGGGAAAAGCCTCTTGTTGGGCAGATCCATGACCCCCTTCATTCTCGCATCAATGATTTTGCAGTAGTTCAGTCGCTCCAGATCATACCATCCTGCGGGCATAACGCGACCGACCCAATCAAGAAAGCCTCTGTCCCACTTTCTGTTGTCGTTGGAGAGCCAGGCAGTGAAATCGTGATCCATTAAATCATCCAACGTCCCGAGTCCCCACTGCTTGAATAGATCAACCTCTTGAATGCCAATTGCTCGCTCTCCTTTGAGCGATTGGTTCATGTCGGTGAGGAAATCATAGTGCTCAAAGCGCACTTGCAGTTCTTGCACTTGCAATTCGGTCCAACGCTGTTCAACCAGACCCTCCCAAACCGGCTGGACCGCAATCTGAACGCAAGCCAAACGCACCGACCAAGAGATCCAGAAAGGCTCCGTTTTGATGGAGTCGGCCAGATAGAGCATCAGCTTAACATCGGCCAGCGCCTTATCCGTTTGGCTGTCCGCGAGTTCCGCGCATGCCTGCAGGCTCAGGCGGCAGCACACTTGTTTGACTCTGTCAAGATGAGTGAGCCGGATTTGCGCCGGATTTTCCAAGTCGTATGGGAGTGGAAACCGCGCATAAGGCCGGGCGCTGGCCAGGCGAAGTGCCGTAAATGCTTCTTCGTCGGGCTTCATTCCGTCGAGAACTGCCGCCGCCGCCGCCGCCCTGGCCACGCGGTCCGTTTTATCCGTCGCAAAATTTTGGTCGTTTATCAAGCTGCCCGCCTGTAGCGCGACTGCTGCCCTCTGCCAAGCGACGAGGTCCTCAAAATGACGGAGGCCCCTGTCGTTGAGAGTGTTGCTCGGCAAGACAGAGCGCAGCGCTCGGCTGTAGAGGTCGTTCGTAAGGATGGCGCTGCCATCTTTCTCGATCAAGGATTTGACCATGGGCGCCTCGGCAAAATTGTCCTCATCGGGAACGGGCTTTGGAATATAGGCCCTAAAATCAAGATGCTCGCCGCGCGCTTCCGCGTCCTGCCGGTAACGGTTCCAATCCCTCCGACCGCGCCAATCCTCCTCCGCGTAGAATATCGCCAGCAGCGCAGCCAAAACTCCCAGGCAGACCAAAGAACGCCGCAACCTTCGGTTCCCGAAAAGCCGGGAAGTCGGCACTGGTTCGCCTGGAGAAGGGTTCATAAGCTCGCAAGTTCCATTTTCACTCAATCGGACGATTGACGCCGGCAAATCCTTTGAGAAATTGTAAAATTACCGCTGCCGGGAACGGGCGCTGGCAGTGAATCCAGTGCCCGAGAAAGCCAGAGAGCCTTCTCCCGAAACCGAAGTGCGCGCGGCGGTTCGTGTGCGGCGAATTGTTGTTGGGCCCATTCCTTGCGTTTTTCATCGTGTATCAGCGGAACGACCATATGATCGCGTTTAGCGCTATGATAAGCCCCAAAGCGAGAATCGCGCTCGACCACAAGGCAATTCCTAGGATGGCTTCTGCCGTTTTTAGCGGTCTGATGGCAAACGAAAGCCCATAAACAACTCCGACAACCAACGTAAACAACCATATCATCCTAAGCATGTACATCAACATAAGAACGTGGATTGGGTGGAACCCGGTCATGTCGCGCATGTTCTTGAGCGTTTGCACAGCGCGTGCGGACGATAGCGAGACCAACAAGAAAATCGCCAAAAGCAACAGATACCAGTGCCGCCACTGTTGAGCGAAGTTACGGAACCGGAGTACGAGGCTCATTAACCGGCCATGCGTTGGTTTCAATTGGAGATCAGCAAGCATGTGCGTGTACGCCTAGCGATTCAACTTAACGACCGCCGCCCGGAACAGGCACTGACAACGCATCCACCGCCGGACGAAGCCAAAGCCCCTGAAACCACAGTGTGGGCGGCCGTTCGCGTGAAGCGAATTGTTCGTCAGGTGTGTAGCTCTGGTTTCTTACAATCCTTCTCAATAAATTCCTTCAGATCTTGTGCGCAAAGAGAGATCCACACAAGTCCACAATCCAAACAGGCGAAGGCTTCCCCGTCACAATCCGTTCCCTCACGAAGGGTCAACGCCAAAAACCGAGTTTTTCTGTCTGGCTTGAACACCGCCGACCACCATCCTGTCCGAGTCGTGTTTCCGATTTGACCAGCAACCACATTGCCACTTTTGCATTTCAAACATTGGCTCATCGTAAGGCTCCGTTATACAACGGCTGGTTCGATTGTTGAAACCCAAAACTCCAGCCCCACCGCGCGGCACCTGTCCGCTCCATCTCCATTTTCAAACCGGCGGTGACACCGACTTCAGTCGCCGCTCATGCTCGTGAAGCTTCCCGTGCCCGCTCGGACTCGGAGTTCTGCTCGAAATTGGACGGCATGCTTCAGGAGCCCAAGTCTTCTGAGGCATGTGGAAGCTCGAAAGTAGGGATTTGTCTCTACATGCAGCCTCCAGTATTCGGCAGCGCGTTCCGGGGTGCCGCAAAATGCCAGCAAAAGCCGACGCCAATGTAGCCGACTCACCGCAAACGCCATAACGCCACTTTGCTCAAAGCTGTGTTGTCAAAAACGCCCGGAATACCAAGTTAATCAATCCATCCCGTCGTCAAACATATTGGAGTAGACTCCGTACATCATATTGGTCTGGTCTCGCAAACGCTCCAATACGGCTCCTCGTTCCGCATGCAAGTTAAAAAGCAAGGGCCCGGTATCCAGCGGAGGTATTGATTGAGACTGAAAATCACTGAACCTCATTTTTTCCAAATAACTAATGCAGACCTTCCAATCGTCATGCTTTCCTTGTTCCACCTTAAATGAGGATTCACGAATGATCCAATTCAAAACGTTGTTCGATGCGAACGGTTGAAAATCTCGGGTCGTGTCGATCTTGATTACACGCATACACGTATCGCAGTCGTAAATGCAATAAACAATACCGTTGCTGGAGGGACAAATTACAATGACAGGGCTTGAGTCAAATTCTGATCGCAAATTAAGAAAGCCTTGTCGTCCGTTGGAAGGCTTAATGTTTATTCGGAACGTCGCGTCGCTAAGAAGTGAACCGAAAGCTATAGGTTGTTCAACCTGGATGTGTGAACCGTTACCAACCGACGGGACAGTGATCGTTTGTGAGCGTCGAGCCAAGACAGTCATAATTA
>Ga0326728_10007132_pt1 | contig 29217 bp, 18 predicted proteins | sample MB3enrmetagenome_FD_207602 | JGI IMG/M metagenome (GOLD analysis project Ga0326728, IMG submission 207602) | Lab enriched peat soil microbial communities from McLean, Ithaca, NY, United States - MB31MN | ecosystem: Environmental > Terrestrial > Soil > Wetlands > Peat | place: USA: New York... | reverse complement strand
TTTGGAGAACAACGACCTCTACGTGTCGGTGCACCCTGATTTTCCCAACCAGCGGCTGACCATCACAATCGAGCCCGACGCGGACGGCAAGCACGGTTTCTGGGTCCTCGGTGAATGCACCAAGGAAAGGGCAAAGCTATCGGCCCAGCAGTTATCCGAGTATCTGCTCAAGCCGATCCTTGCTTCCGCCAGCATCAACTGAGATCGCCATAGAAGAATCTGTCCTCGGCGCCTATCTGCGATAAACGGCGTATTGTTTACCGACAGTATCTGCCGCCAATTCCTGTTGGGAAACGCAAAGTGAATTTTCCTTAACTGGTAATTTGGCGCACGGGTGTGAGTTTCTCCCACGCAGTGAAAAACATCCGAGTGAGATCAACCATGAGCCGGTCGAACTCGCATTGGCTACTGGCCCGAACAGTGGTCCACCGCTACGGACTGGCCGTGGTCTCCGTCGGAGTCGTGCTGATTCTGGCGCTCACGCTTCAACACTTTGGATTCCGTGGAGTCGGACTTCCCCTTTTTTTGTTTGCCATTGCCCTGACTTCCTACTCCGTCTCTCACGATCTTCGCGCGCCTCTGCGGCCTATGGCTGGATACGCAGAGCTGCTGCAAAAGAAGCCGTCTTCCGCGCTGGATGAAAAGAGCCGCCGGTATTTGACAAACATTCAAGAGGCGGCAAAGAAGATGGGAGTCCTTATTGATGAACTGCTGGCGTTTTCGAGGATTGGGCGCGTGGAGACACAAAAGACCCAAGTGAACCTGACGCAACTCGCTAACGAAGTCCTGAACGAGGTTCGGCAGGAGACGATGGGCCGCGATGTGATTGGGAAAATCGATGCACTTCCTACTTGCTTTGGGGACCGCTCGATGCTGAGGCTGGTATTTGTCAACCTGATTTCGAATGCCGCCAAGTTCACGCGCGCGCGAGCCAGTATCGAGATTGGATGTTCCGAAGAAAACAGCCACGGGGCCGAGATATATGTTCGGGATAACGGAGTGTCTCTTCACTATTGCTGAAAATCCTTCAGAAGAACGCCGTTCATCGGCACGTGTAGTTGCGCCATTTTAATCGCATGTTTGCAAGCGCGGGCGATGGTTCTCGCTGACTTATTGGAGCACCATGAAGTTTCGATTATAAGCTGCCAATGAGGAAGCTGGCCCGGGCCTTTCCATCGAGCGGTCACGCCTGTTACCGTGATAAAACCCAGGGCCAGCCTGATTCTGTATTCGATGTCCTCTCGTTGGTCGCTCGTCAGAACAGACCAGTCCATCGCGGGTTCATTTTGTAATGGTTCGCGGGACATAGTGGAAGTATGGCAGCGTCCCGTTTTCTGCGCAAGGGCGATAGAATACAAACTGCACCACTACCCGCAGATTGGAAAGTTCTATTGGAGACGTCCTGGCAACCGGCCGGGAACCAACGAATGGATTGTCTGGGAAGGGCACGCCGCTGACAAAGATGATGCCCTCCAAAGCGCTGAGAAAGCCGATCCTCGGGGCCAACCGTCGCGTTTTATTAATGTCTTAATCCGACCGGTCATCGAATTACTTCATTGCCGGGGGACGAGTATCGATGCCCGCCAGGCCTCCAATAACATTGACCAGTGAAGAATCTGTAGGCACAACGATTTTGGAATTGTTAATGAGCGATGTTTCTACGGCCTGTAGTTGCCGAAGCAGTTGCGCATTACCTTTGAAATAAAGGTCGGCCGCTTCATTCACGAGCTTAATTGCCTGAGCTTCACCATCAGCCACCAGTACCTTGGCCTGCTTCTGACCTTCAGCCTGCAGGATTGCGGCCTGCCTTTGTCCCTCAGCCACCTTGATAGCAGCGCGTCGTTCGCCGTCTGCCTGAGTTTCACGAGCCGTGGCAAAGTCAATCGCAGCAATCTTTTCGTTACTGGCTTTAACCACTTTGTTCATTGTCTCTTGGACGTCAGTGGGAGGATTGATTTCTTTAAGTTCGGTACGGACAATCTCAAGTCCCCAGCTCTTGGTCTCCGTGGAAAGATTGTTATACAGTGCGCTATTGATTTTACCGCGCTCGCTGTTGGCATCTTTTAATGTCATAGTACCGATGATGTTTCTTAGTGTTGTTCGCGCTAGAGCCACGATCTGCAGCATATAGTTGAATACATTATACTGGGATGCCTTAACATCCTCTTCGTCAGAACGTACCTTAAAGTAAACCTGGGCATCAACCTGGGCATTCAGACTGTCGCTGGTGATAATCTCTTGCAACCCGGCATCTATCATATTTTCTGTGATATTTACGCGAACCAGGTGCTCGATAAACGGAATCAGAAAGATAATACCCGGGTTGGCAAAACGGTTGTATTTGCCAAATCGTTCGATTAAACCTCGACTGGTCGGCCTGACGGTACGAATGGATTTTCCTAGCAGCCAGATAACAAGGATTACAGCAACGACAATACTGATAGCGGCACCCGACATGGTAAACTCCCTCCTGTTGAAGTATCTCTTTGCACTGTTGTACGCCTGGGGAAGTTGCGTGTCAGTTCAATATTGCTCATTGGCAGAGCCGCAAGTCGTTGCTCAGCAGGTAGATCATAATTTGGACAAGCACGATGTCGAGAAGCAACCGCCGGCTCCGACTACCCTATGAAAGCGCGGAGAAGGGGCGCTAGCATGCGGAAGGGAAGGGAGCAGAAAACATGAAGTACATATTGATGATGACCGGTACGAAGGCGGGCGTTGACACATACAGGGCATGGTCCAAAAGCGATGTCGAGGTGCATTTCGCCCACTTGAAGAACCTTAATAGGGAGCTGAGCGAAGCCGGGGAGTTAGTGGCTAACGAGCCCTTGGCTGCGCCTGAGCAAGCAAAGGTGGTGCGCGCCGGCAAAAACGGCGTGCCCGTCACGGACGGTGTGTTTCCCGAGGCGAAGGAATTCCTCCTGGGTTACTGGATCGTCGACGTCGACAGTCCGGAACGAGCTTATGAGATCGCCGCCAGGTTATCGGCAGGGCCGGGGCCCGGCGGTGCGCCGACGAACATGCCCATCGAAGTGCGCCAGATCATGAGCAAGAGGACCAGCGAGCCGGGCGTGTAGAGCAACATCGGGCGGCCACAAGGGCCGCCCCTACACCTACCTCGAGAGGAGCAGACGGCATGAAATACATTTTGATGATGAACACCATGAAGGCGGGGCAGGGAGTTCCCGGTTGGCCCAAGAAAGATCTTCAGGCGCACGTTGCTTTCATGAGGAACTTCGCCAAAGAGCTGCGCGAATCCGGCGAGTTGGCCCTGGCCGAAGGCTTGACCTTTCCCGATCAGGCGAAGCTCGTACGGGCTGGCACGGATGGCATGCCAATCACGGATGGCGTGTTTCCCGAAGGCAAGGAGTTTCTAGCCGGATTTTCGCTTATCGACGTCGATACTCCAGAGCGAGCTTACGCGATCGCCGCACGCGCCTCGGCTGCGCCGGGACCGGGCGGGGCGCCATTGAACATGCCCATTGAAGTGCGGCCGATGGCGAGCGGCCCGCCCCCCGAGATGTTGTAATGAAAAAAGGCCCCATTTGCCATTTGGCATCTAAACTTTGAATTGCTTTTCCGCGACGAAAAGGTCAAATGGCTGATGGCGCTAAGCGATCAGGGTAGGCAGCGTTTATGGACGTTCGGATTGAGAATTTGTTGCGGGAATTGACGCCGCAGGTGGTTGGCGCGGTGACGCGGCGCTTTCACGACTTCGCCGCTGCCGAGGATGCCGTTCAGGAGGCATTGCTGGCGGCAGCCCTGCAATGGCCGCGGGAAGGCGTGCCCGAGAATCCTCGCGGCTGGCTAATCCAGGTGGCGGCGCGGCGCATGATGGATCAGTTGCGGAGTGAGGAGGCCCGGCGGCGCCGGGAAGCGGAGGTGGCGCTCGAGGCGGCCCAACTCGAGCCTGCGGTTGACGCTGAGCCGGAAGCAAATCAGGATGATACCTTGACTCTGTTTTTCATGTGCTGTCATCCCTCCCTGACTCCCTCCTCCGCCATTGCCCTGACCTTGCGGGCCGTGGGCGGCTTGACCACCGCCGAAATCGCCAACGCCTTCCTGGTTCCCGAGGCCACCATGGCCCAGCGGATCAGCAGGGCGAAGGCCAGCATCAAGGCGTCCGGCGTGCCCTTCCGCCTGCCGACCAGCCAGGACCAGGCCCAACGGCTCGGCGCCGTGTTGCACGTGCTCTACCTAATCTTTAACGAAGGCTACGCCAGTAGCGCCGGGCCGAGTCTGCAACGGCTCGAACTCGCCCACGAGGCGATTCGCCTGGCGCGAGGCGTTCACGCTTTGCTCCCAGACGATGCGGAAGTGGCGGGATTGCTGGCGCTCATGCTGTTGACCGACGCGCGCCGCGCGGCACGGACCGGCCCGGACGGGGAGCTGATCCCATTAACGAAGCAGGATCGAACTTTGTGGGATCGAGCCGAGATCTCCGAGGGCATCGCGCTCCTGACCGCGGCGCTGGCCAAGGGTTCAATCGGCGCTTACCAACTGCAGGCCGCCATCGCCGCCGTTCATGATGAAGCCACCCGAGCCGAGGCGACCGACTGGCCTCAGATTCTGGCGCTCTATGAGCTCCTTAAACGCATATCGGACAATCCCATGGTGATGCTCAATCACGCCATTGCCGCAGCCATGGTGCACGGCCCGTCCAGAGGGCTTGAGCTACTCGAGGCGCTCGACTCCGATGCCCGAATTGGCGGCCATTACCGCCTGGATGCCGTTCGCGCCCATCTGCTGGAGATGGCGGGAGACCCTGAGGCGGCAATCACACACTACCAGATCGCTGCCAGCCGCACGACGAGCATACCGGAGCGGAATTACCTCATCACACAAGTGGCTCGGCTTAGCGAGAGCACACCAACGTAAGCCTCTTCGCCACCATCAAGTCATTCTGAGCGAAGCGAAGAATCGCTGCAGTTGCGCGATCGGTGGCCTTTTCTTCATGCTCCCCCGGCGGAGTTCTTCTGTTACAGTATTTATAGGCGCAAAATCCAAATGGGAGAGTCACGTGATTAAGCATCGATTGGTTCTATTGCTCGTTATTCTAGGGCTGGCTGGCGGCGTCACGCTGAGAATGTTCGCAGACAGCGAGGGTGACGCGTGGGCGAATAAGAAGTCGGCCTGGCTGATGCTGACCCCTGCGGAGCGCAGCCAAGTCACAGACTTCGCCGAGGATTTCAAAAGCTACTTGAATGTGGCTCGCACAGCGGAGGGGTCCACGCGTGAGATGGTCCGGCGAGCGAAGGGGGCAGGCTTCGCCGAATTCAGCAACGCCGTCCAGGTTAAGCCTGGGGCACGCTTGATCATCCCTGACCGCAGCCGAGCTTTGATTCTGGCCGTGATCGGCTCCGAACCCATCGTGGAGGGCTCGCGGGTGGTGGGCACGCACCACGACAGTCCACACATCGACTTGAAGGGTAGACCGATCTACCCTGCCGGTGGCTTCGCGCTGTTCAAGACCATCTACTATGGCGGAATCAAGAAGTATCAATGGGCGAACATTCCACTCGCCCTGGTGGGCCGCATCGATACCACGGATGGCCGCACCGTCGATGTCTCCGTCGGGCTCAGCCCCGGCGACCCTGTGTTTGTCATTCCTGACAATGCGCCGCATTCGGACAGCGAACTGCGAAACCGCAGCTACACCAACGTGCTGCAAGGTGAAGAGCTGGATCCGGTGGCGGGAAGCGTCCCGGGGGAGAAAGACTCGGTTGCGGTGGAGGTGGTGAAACTGCTCACGGCGACTTACAAAATTAAAGAAGAGGATCTGGTGAGCGCGGAGTTGGCGCTCGTGCCCGCTGCGCACCCGGCCGACGTGGGGCTCGACCGGGGCCTGGTGGGCGCCTACGGCCAGGATGACCGCCTGTCGTCGTTTTGCGCGGTTCGAGCCCTCGAGGACCTGAAGGGCACTCCTCCGCAGACCGCTCTGGCGTATCTTTCGAACTTCGAGGAAGAAGGGTCAGTGAACAACACCGGCGCCGGCTCGCAGTTTCTTAATTCCACATTCGCGCAACTGGTGAGTGCCCAGCGCGGCTCCACCTATAACGATCTGGACCTGCGGCAGGCTCTGCATAACTCGCAGGTAATCTCGGCTGACACCAACGACGGCATCAATCCCATTTTCCCGGGCACCGAAGAGCCTTCGAATGCCGCGCGACTGGGCTACGGAGTGGCCATCAAACTCTATGGGGGCGGTTTTAATGCTCCTTCCGAATATATCGCCCGCATTCGAGCGCTGATGGACCGCAACAACATCCCCTGGCAGACGCAAACCCCCAAGGTGGATGTGGGCGGCGGCGGCACTATCGGCCACTTCATGTCACGCGAGGACATGGAAGTGATCGATATGGGCGTGCCATTGCTCTCCATGCACGCTCCCTTCGAGATGTCCTCGAAAGTAGATCTGTGGAACTTCTATCGCACCATAAGCGCTTTCTATGCGCAGCCCTAGCCTTGGAGTGCGGCAGCGGAGCGTGCGGAACTGCCGCCTTGAGAGTGTACAGTGTAGAGGATGAAGGATAAGGGTCACGTGCGAGGCCTGCTAAGCAACTCTCGCAGTGCAGAGAGGATACTATGCTGGAATCTGAAAAGCTTGTGGCGTTTGTGGCTGCGCGCGATCCAAGTCGTGCCAAAGAGTTCTATCGTGGCACTCTAGGTCTGCGCCTGGTCAGTGAGGACCAATTTGCGTTGGTATTCGATGCTGCTGGAACGATGCTGCGAGTTACGCGCGTTCAAGAATTGGCTGGAGCGAAATACACGGTGTTAGGCTGGGAAGTCCAGGACATCGTTCAGACGGCGAAGCAACTCCAGGCGGCGGGCGTGGCCCTGGAACGCTATCCGGGAATGCAGCAAGACGAGCTCGGCATCTGGAACTCCCCGAGCGGGGCTCGAGTGGCGTGGTTCAAGGACCCGGATGGAAACACTTTGAGCATCACGGAGTTTTGAGTGGACAGGATCCGCTGCCTTGAACTTCGCTCACAGTCTTCTAATGCCCTATGCGGCCAAACTTGCGGATGGAACTGAAAAGAGCCATCATAACGGGCGAAATTAAATGAGGGACCTGATAGGTTGCCAGTTGGCAGCGACCTCCGGTGACATATGAGCGACACCATCAAACGGATCACGATTGAAGGGTTTAAGTCTATCCGGAAGCTGGAGGACTTTGAGCTCCGCCCCTTAAACGTCCTCATCGGCGCCAACGGTGCGGGCAAAAGCAATTTCGTTGAGTTCTTCCGCCTGCTTCGGGAGTTGGTGGAGGAGCGTCTTCAGGTGACTATCGGCCAAGCCGGTGGAGCAGATGCCTTCCTTTACTTGGGCCCAAAAGTTACAAGACAGATCATAGGTAAGGTCCATTTCCATGACAGCGGTGGGTACGAGTTTACTTTACTACCCACTCTGGACAACCGATTTGTATTTGGCGCCGAGACGGTGGTTCTTACTCACGGGATTGTCACTACAGACACGGCTAAGGTTTCCGGACCGCCAGGGATGGTTTCGCTCGACTCGGGGCATGTTGAGGCCAGGCTCAAGGACCGCTACAAGAATCACGGGACCTGTAGGCCCATGGGGCCATACCTGGTACTAGATTTACTCTCAGGGCTGATGGCCTATCACTTTCACGACACCAGCGCCACAGCCGGTGTTCGCCGGCAAATCGCGATCAACCAGAACAGGTACGTGTATCCCGACGGGAGCAACCTGCCCGCCTTCCTCTATCGCCTCATGCTCGAGAACCCGGCCAGCTACGAAAGGATCCGGGACGTCGTCAGGCTGGCGGCCCCATTCCTTGCTGATTTTCAACTCCGTCCTAATCCTCTGGTTTCCGGCATGATTCAGTTGGAGTGGAGGCAAAAAGATTCGGATTATCCCTTTCTCGCCAGCCACCTCTCTGACGGTACGCTTCGGTTCATGTGTCTTGCCACGGCCCTGCTTCAGCCCTCGCCACCCGCGACAATGCTTTTTGACGAGCCAGAGCTCGGCTTGCATCCCTACGCCTTAACCCTCTTGGCTAATCTTTTCCAGCAGGCGGCCAAACGCACCTCTCAGCAAGTGATCGTCTCAACCCAATCCGCGCAACTGGTCAACGAGTTCGGGCCAGAGGATGTGATAGTTGTCGAGCGGACTCAGGGAAAGTCGATTTTCAAACGCTTGGAGTCGGCGAAACTGTCGGGGTGGCTCGAGGATTACACCCTCGGACAGCTATGGGAGAAGAATGTGTTCGGGGGTGGACCGCGGAGTGAGGCTATGCCCCTACCATCTGATGGTGACGGAAACCCGCCCTCGATCCCCGAGGCGGAGGCAAAGAGTTCAGGAGACGAACGCCCGTGACGCGCGTCAGCGTGATCGTGGAGGAACCTACGGAGCGATCATTTGTCCAGCAGGTTCTCGCTCCCGTACTCTGGTCTAGTGAGATCTATCTGAGCGCGACCGTGCTCGGTGTTCCCGGCCACAAGGGCGGAAGAACGAATTATGCCCGCCTTAGGAAGGACGTGCTGCGGCAATTGAAAGGGGACCGGACGGCTTGGTGCTCTACGATGCTTGACTTCTATGGGTTGGGGAAGGGCTTTCCAGGCACGCCTCTGCCGCCTAACCTTTCGAATGTGGACAAGGTGCTTCGCCTTGAGCGAGCGATGAAGGAAGACATCATCGCAGAAGTGCCTGGCTTGCGCCCTGATGTTCGATTCCTCCCCTACCTCCAACTGCATGAGTACGAGGGGTTGCTGTTCAGCGACACGGAGGCATTCGCCAACGGCATCTCCCAGCCGCATCTGACCGCGCGGTTCCAGGCGATCCGCCAAAGCTTTCCCACTCCTGAGGATATCGATAACAGTCCGGAGACGGCCCCGTCAAAACGCGTTCTTGGCCTCTGTCCTTCCTACAATAAAGTCCTGGACGGAACGCGAGCCGCAAGCGCGGTGGGCATTGAAGCCATGCGGCGTGAGTGTCCACATTTCCGTGAATGGGTTGAGAGCCTCACAAAGTGCGGGTTTCTGTCATTCTGAGGGAAGCGAGGAATCTCTAGGGAAGGGAAGTCTGTGTTTCCCTTTGGCGGCTGAACTTGTGCGTTTTAGCACGAGCAACAGGTAGACGGAGCCGGCCAGCAAGAGTGGAGAAGAATAAAACCCCGGCATGGGTCGAGGGAAACGCACGGAAGCGACCGTGCGCCCGAAAATCGTTCCCAGAGTGTGGCCCATACCGTTGGCGAACATCATGATAGCGAATCCATAAGCAATCGGTTGCATCCGGGCGCGCCGGGCGATAAAAACCGATAGAGACAAAAGCAGGACAATGGCGGCGATCAATCCCCCAAGCCACACATCGAATCTGAAGACAGGAAGGGGGAGCCAGGGCACTCGTTCTCGCATGGCCATCACCGTGGGATTGTAAACGGAGAGGAAGCCGTTCTATGCTTGTCAAGTGTCGAACGTCTGGGGTGGAAGCCGGCGGGATTTCCCGCTGAGACGATGCTGGATGGAGCCAATGACCCCCACCAGCCCGAGCGGGACACCTTCTCCCCAAGGGAGAGGGCTTTGGTTCCGACTTCGGCCCTCCGGGTGTCCAGGCGAAGCCACTGACCACTAACCACTGACCTCTAACCACTGACCTCTAACCACTGCGTTACTCATGGCGTAGCGCCACCATGGGATCGACTTTGGTGGCGCGGCGCGCGGGAAGAGAAGTCGCAACAAGCGCCACGGACATGAGCAGGATGGAGACGCACGAGAAGACCACGGGGTCATAGAAGCGGATCCCTATCAATTCGTGCCCGAGGAGGTGGCCGAAGGCAAATGCCCCGGCCATCCCGAGGCAAAGGCCACCGGCCACAAGGGCGATTGCATCTTTGAGCACCATCATGAGCACATCGCGCGGGCGTGCGCCCAGCGACATGCGGATGCCAAATTCATGCGTTCGCTGTGCCACCACGTAGTTGGTGACGCTGTAAACACCCGCCGAGGCCAGGGCCAAAGCAAGCAACGCAAACGCCACGAGCATCTCGACCATGGCATGGGGGCCAGCCAGTTCTTCTGACTTGCGTTGCTCGAGGGTGCGAACGTTCGCGAGCGGTAGGTCTTTGCCCACGGCCCACACGGCGCGCTTCAAGGGCTGCTCCAAGCCCAGCGGTGATGTGCGGGCACGCAGCACCAACGTCATCGCTGGTTCAGGATTTTGAGCGTAAGGCAGGTAGACTCCCGGCAACGGCGCTTTGCGTACGTCCTCGATGACATCCTCAACCACGCCTACCACTGTGATCCAAGGCTGCTCATGGCCCAGCCCTTCCAGCCGCAGCCGTCGCCCGATAGGGTCTTCGCCGTGCCACGAGCGCGCCAGGGTTTCGTTGATCACGGCTACGCGGGGGGCTTCCGGCGTGTCTTGTTCCGTCAGCGCGCGCCCGCGGCTCAGGGGAATCCGCAATGCGCGGAAATAGCCGGAGCTCACTTTCAGCACAATGGTGAAGTCTCTGGCCACCGCGCCTTGCTCGTGCTCCAGAGCGACAGGGCTGAGCGCCCGCCGGTCTTCGCCAAGCAGCGGCAGGCGGTTAGTCATCCCCACCGACTCCACGCCAGAGATGGCTCCGGCGCCCTCCAGCACCCTGTCGCAAAACACCGCTAGGTCGGATTCATGAGGGTACGAGGCGGCCGGCAAGGAAATGTTCGTGGTCAGCAGGTTCTTGGGATCCGCGAGGTCGTGCACACTGCCTAGAACCAGCATGGCGCGGATCAACAAGCCCCCGAGTCCCAAGAGCACGATCGCCAGGCCAACTTCGCAGACCACCAAGTATTCACGGAGCCGATGTGAACCGCCCGAGCCCTGGGCGCCTCGACGGCCCTCTTTGAGCGTCTCATTAAGGTCCAGTTTGGAGTCGGCGAGCGCGGGCGCCAGCCCGAACAGAAGCGGGGTCAGCACGCAGAGAAGTACCGCAAAGCCTAGCACGCGCGGTTGCATGTGCGGTACGCCAGCAGAAGCAGGGAGGGTACCGGCAAACAGGGAGCGGAGGATAGCCGTTCCCCACGCCCCTAACAGAAGGCCCACCGCGCCCCCGGCGAGCGCGAGCAACGAGCTTTCTGTGAGAAGTTGCCGGACCAGCCGAACTCGGCGAGCGCCCACGGCCACGCGGACCGCCATCTCCTTCTCTCGCACCGAAGCGCGGGCCAGCAGCAGGTTAGCGACATTCGCACAGGCGATCAGCAATACCAAGACTACCGGGCCCATGATGAAGGCGAGACCGAGTCCGAGCTTCTTGTCGATCTCATCTTGAAGCGGAACTACCTGCACTTCCCACCCCTTGTTGGTGGCGGGATATGCCTGCGCCAAGCGGCGCGCAAGGCTGCCCATTCCCGCCTGCGCCCGCTGCTTTCCGACTCCGGCTTTCAATCGCCCCATGACGATGACTTGGCGTACTCCACGGTTTGAGGCGCTGAAACCCAGGTTGAGCGGAATCCACAGGTCGCCGTTCCCCGCAAAGAGCCGGAAACCGGCAGGCATAACTCCGATCACCGTGTAGGGCTCACGGTCCAGCGTGATGTTGCGGCCGAGGATCTCGGAGTCCGCCCCGAAGCTCGTCTGCCACAATCCATCGCTCAAGATAACCACCTGGGACCTGCCCGGCTCGCACTCGTCAGAGGAGAAGTTGCGGCCCAGCGCTGGTTGCACGCCCAGCACATTGAAAAAGTTGCAGCTCACTCTTACGCCCCCGAGTTGTTTAGGCTCGTGCGCGGCAGTGAGCTGAAAGTCTTGCCCGGCGTACGCGGCAAACTCCTCGAAGACTTGGTTTTGCCGGCGGTAGTCCAAGAAGTCGGGGATGGACAGGCCGTTCCTTGTGGCGCCGGTAGTGTTGTTGTAGGCCCAGAGATTGGCAATCCGTTCCTGGTTTCTTATGGGGTAGTGCAGGTTCAGGGCGGAGTCGAGGAAGGCAAAAAATCGCCGTGCTGGCGCCGATGCCGAGAGCCAGAGTAACGATGGCGACGGCCGTGAAGCCCCTGTTCCGCACCAGCATGCGCAGGCCGTAGTGCACGTCTTGGATCAGAATGCCCATGGTGTCACCAAAGTGGCTAGTGCCTAACTAACCGCTAACCACTGTTTTATTCGTAGCGCAGCGCTTCCATCGGATCAATCTTCACGGCCCGGCGGGCAGGGAGGTAAGCAGCGAGCAGGGCTACGCAGGTGAGAATCAGAGCGACCGCGAAGAACGTCAACGGGTCAGTGGGCTTGACGCCGAAGAGCATGCTCGATAGCAAACGGGTCAATGCCAGGGCGCCAGCCAGGCCCGCGACCACGCCCACCAGAGCAGCCGTCATCCCTTGGCCCACCACGGCACTGAAAACGTGTTGTTTTTGGGCGCCGAGGGCAATGCGAATTCCGATCTCGCGTGTCCGTTGCTGGACGGTGTAGGAGATGACTCCGTAAATCCCAACCGTGGCCAGCAGCAGCGCGCTGGCGGCGAAAATGCTCAGCAGGAGCAGGTCGAAGTTTTCCTGCGCCCTCGAATCGAGCATCACCTGCTCCATTGTCTCGATGCTCGTCGCCGGCAATTCCGTGTCTCGACCCAGCAGGGCTTGCTCGACGGATTGGCTGAGGCTCATCGGCGCCACGCCAGTCTTGGCGCGGACCGCAATGCTGGCGGGATGCATTTGGCTCACGAGCCTTATCGCTGCGTCGGGAACGTTCGACCATGGCTCATACATGGTCGGCGGAGGGTCGGCATCCAACCGCTCGCGCACGTCCCCGACGACGCCGACAACCTCGGTGCTTCCTTGCTCGAGCGGAGGGCCCAAGTTTGCGCCGAGAACGATCGACTGGCCCACGGGATTTTGCTTGGGCCAGAACTTACGCCCCATTGCTTCATTGATGATCACGGTGTGGGGCGGCTCCCGCTCACGGAACGATCTTCCCGCGCGCAGCGGAATCCGCAGCGTGTCGAAGTAGTTCCAGGAAACGAAGCACCAGAGCACATCACCTGTAAACTTGAAGCCTTCCAGCGGCGGCTGGCCGGGAATGTCGAAGATCATATCGGAGATGGCTTGGGTGGGCAGGGAACTGGCGACCGTCGCCTTGTCGACTCCCGGAATGCGCTGCACGCGCTCAGCGGTTTGATATGCCAGGCGATCCACAGCGGCGGCATGGAAATCGTCAGGGCCGGCCAAGGCGACCTTCATGGTCAGCAGGTTTTGTGGGTCGAAGCCGGGATGTACACTGTGCAGCGCTACAAAGCTGCGGATGAGCAGCGCGGCGCCGCACAGCAAGACAACTGCTATCGCCATTTCGGCAGTCACCAGCGCCGCGCTCGTTTGGCCGTGCTTCAGTCCCGTGCCGGTCCGTCCGCTCGATTCCTTCAGTGACGAGCCGAGATCGACGCGCGAAATCTGGAAAGCGGGAAGGAGGCCAAAGAGGACTCCGGTGACTACCGACAGGACCACGCTAAAAGCGGCAACCCAGAGATCAAGCGCCGGCTCATGCGCCATCTCCTGGATGCGCGGCAGGCCGCCTGGCGCGAACGCGAGCAGCGCCCGCACACCCCAAGAGCCCAAGCCGAGGCCCAGCGCTCCGCCCGCCAACGCCAGCAGCAGGCTTTCAGTCAGGAGTTGCCGTATGATGCGCGCGCGGCCCGCACCGATGGCGGCGCGAACGATGATTTCCCTTTGGCGGCCCAGAGCACGCGCGAGCAACAGATTGGCTACGTTCGCGCAGGCGATGAGCAGCACGAGCCCCACAGCGCCCAACAGGATCAGCAAGGCCGGGCGGACGTCCCCAGTCAACCGCTGCTGCATGGGCAGCACACCGACTATGTCATCGTTGCCGAGCTGCTCGGGATGCGCCTGGACGTATCGTTTACCCAGCACCTTCATCCAGGAATTGGCATGCGCAAGCGTTGTACCGCGCGGGAGCCGTCCAGCGACCGTCAAGACGTGCGCTTGGTCGGTGCTATTGGGGTCAGCCTGCAGTGGAATCCAAACCTCGGCCGAGGGGTAAGGCTTGAAGCGAGGCGAGAGGACGCCGATTACCGTGTACGACGTGCCGCCCAGGGTGATGGCTTTGCCCACAATCGAGGGATCGCCGCCGAACCGCCGTTGCCACAAGCCAAAGCATATCACCAGGGCGTTCGCTCCCCCGGGCTGGTCTCCTGCAGTGTTAAACGCGCGCCCCAGAATTGGGTTAGCCCCAAACAACCGGAAGTAATTCCTCGAAACCTTCAATGCCTGCACCAGTTCCGGCCGGTCCCCGCCGCTCAGATTGACGCTGGTGGCGCCTTCGCGGTAGGCTGCAAGGTCCTCAAAGCCAGGGTTGTTCTGGAGCCAAAAAGCGACCATTGGAAGGTCATCTGAATAGCGAGCGCCCCCGCCAGAGCGACCGATGTTTACGATGCGGCCTGAGTCGGGGTAGGGAAGCTGGTGCAGGAGGACCGTATTGACCACGGTGAAGATAGCCGTCGTCGCGCCGATGCCGAGCGCAAGAGTCGCGACAGCCACTGCCGTGAAGCCGGGGCTGCGCCGGAGTTGGCGCAGGCCGTAGCGGATGTCTTGAATCAGTGTGCGCATCTCCTACTCAAGCTGGAATGGTGAATAGTGAATTGTAAATTGCATAGTAAATTATGAACAGTGAATTGCGAAAGGCAAGGTTTGGATGCCAGTCAGGGAATGGGCGAGCTGACTATGAGAATCAACCTCTGATTTTTTCCCAGAGGTGATGGAGGCGAGCGCCCCAGGTCGTGTCCGGTTCCTGGCTTTCTACCCAGCACTGGCGCTGCGTCCAACTCGTGCGGAGTCTCTCCCAGTAGTAATCCCTTGTTTCGGCGAGTGCCTTCGCGCCGCCCGGCGGGGCATACTTACTGTCAACTTGAAAATCGGCCGGGGGGTCGGGAGGCAGTTCGCTGCCGAACGGGTACTTCTCCTGCAAGTTATCGACCGCTTCCTGCCAATAGGCCAGTGCCACCTCTTCTTCGTGCGCGCGTCGCTTGGCATTCCAGGTTGGATTTTGATCGGCGAAGTCCGCGGGAGGATTAGCTAGTAGTTGCATCACATGGTGCGTAGAGGACAGGGATACTCCCAGGAGAGAGGCCACCATAATCAGAAAGAGCCCTGCGACCAGTGCGAGCTTCACAGCGATCCCCCGTCCCCTGGAAGGGCTGTCATAATGAATTGAAGCAGCGGCGATTTTCGCCATACGTTTCGCCACTAGATCTTCAAGGTCCTTGCGCGACGTGTCGAACTGGTTCTTCAATCTTCTTTGCTGGGCTTCGAAACTCGCGGCAGCGCCAGCCGCAGCCTGGCTGAGAGAGGCGCGTTTCGTCTCCGCCAGGCCAGCCAGTTGACGCGTAATCTCCTCCACCGCCCGGCTGGAGTTCCTCATTTCTCCGCGCACTTTCTCCATTGCTACTTCGGCCTGTTTCTGGACCTGCAGGGACAGCCGCCCTCCCAGTTCCTGGGCGACCTTCTTTAACTCGTCCACCTGCTGCTTGGAGTCCTTTGCATTGAGATTCTCCAGCAGTTCGTCTGCCCGCGAGGACGCTGCCAGCAGGCGATCCTCCGTAGCACTGGCCCGGGCCAGGAAATCCGCCTCCCTCTTCTGATCGGCGGCCTGCAGTTGGGCGATCGCCTCTTCGGCAGCCTGCTTAATGGACTTCACCTCCGCATCCGCAGCAGCGCGCATCGCCTCCGCTTGCTCGCGCAATGCTTGGGCCAGTTCGGGGCCGGATTCTCCTGGTGTAAATTGGCCGAGCGACGCCAGCTTGGCTTCTGCCATGCTGGCCAGTTGTTGTTTGCTCTCTTGCAGGATGCGGCTTGAATTCTTCGCTTCTTCCCGCAGCCGCTCCACGGCTGCCTGGGCTTGCTCCTGAAACTGCTGGGACCACCTTCCTCCCAACTGCTCCGCAATCCTTTGCAGTTCCTCCGCTTGGCTCGTGCGCTTCCCCTGGAGGTCCGCCGCCATCGCCACCACGCGCCCCTGTAGCGCTTCCACCGCCAAAGAAACTCCCGTCAGGCGCCCCTCTGCGTCGACAGTCCGAGCCTGGAAAGTCGTGTCCCGTTGCTGCTCGAACGCCTGCAGTTGTGCCAGCGCCTCCTGCGCGGCCTGCTTAATAGACTGCAGCTCGCCCTCTGCGGCCGCACGCATCGCCTGCGACTGCTCTTGGAATGCTTCCGCCAGTTGCGGCCCATAGTCCTCTCGGGCAGCCTGGCTAAGGGAGGCCAGTTTCGCTTCCGCCAAGCCGGCCAATTGTTGCTTAGTTTCCTCGATGGCTCGCGCCGAGTCCATCACTTCTTCCCGCAGCTTCTCCATCGCTCCCTGGGCTTGTTCCTGAAACTGCCGGGACCACCTTCCTCCCAACTCGTCCGCGATTTTCTGCAATTCTTTTGCTTGGCTGGCGTGCTTCCCCTCGAAGTCCTTCACCAGCACCTGCACGCGTCCCTGCAGCGTTTCCATCGCCAGATCCTCGATGGCGCGCCCCGAGTCCTTCCCTTCTTGCCGCAACCGCTCGACCGCTGCCTGGGCTTGCTCCTGAAATTGCTGCGACCATAGTGCGCCCAATTCCTGCGCGACCTTCTGTAAGTCTTCCCTCTGGCTCGTGTGCCTCCCCTGGAGCTCTGCCGCCAGCGATCCCACGCGACCCTCTAGCGTCTCCGCCGCCAAGAAAGCCTGCTTCAGGCGTTCCTCAGTCGCGCCAGCGCGGACTAAGAAACTTGTCTCCCTCGTCTGCTCAGTGGCCTGAACTTGCGCAATCGCCTCTTCGGCTGCCTGCTTAATGGATTTCACTTCCGCAGCCGCCGTCTCGCGCATCGCCTTCGCTTGCTCTTGGAACGTCTGCGCCAGTTGCTGCCCATATTCATCCCGAGTGGCTTGGCTAAGGGACGCAAGTTTCATCTCCGCCAGGCTGGCCAGTTGTTGCTTGGTCTCCTCGACGGCGCGCCCCGATTGCTGTGCTTCTTCCCGTAGTTTCTCGACCGCTGCCTGAGCTTGCTCCTGAAACTGCTGGGACCACCGCCCGCCCAGCTCCTGCGCAACCTTCTCGAGACCCTGCGACTGCTCTTGAAACTGCTCGGACCAGCGTCCGCCTAACTCCTGGGCGATCTTCTCCAGACTCTGTGCCTGCTCCTGAAATGCCTGCGCCAGTTGCTGGCCGTATTCGTCTTGGGTAACTTGGCTGAGGGAAGCGAATTTCGCTTCCGCCAAGCTGGCCAGTTGTTGCTTGCTCTCCTCGACGGCCCGCCCCGATTCCTTTACTTCTTCCCGCAGCTTCTCGACCGCTGCCTGCGCTTGCTCCTGAAATTGCTGGGACCAGCGTCCGCCCAACTCCTGCGCAATCTTCTCGAGACCCTGCGACTGTTCTTGAAACTGCTGGGACCAGCGCCCGCCTAACCCCTGGGCGAATTTCTCCAGACTTTGCGCCTGCTCTTGAAATGCCTGCGCCAGTCGCCGTCCATATTCGTCTTGGGTAACTTGGCTGAGAGAAGCGAATTTCGCCTCTGCCAGGCTGGCCAGTTGTTGCTTGCTCTCCTCGACGGCGCGCCCCGATTCCTGTGCTTCTTCCCGTAGTTTCTCGACCGCTGCCTGAGCTTGCTCCTGAAACTGCTGGGACCAGCGCCCAGCCAACTCCTGCGCGATCTTCTCGAGACTCTGCGACTGTTCCTGAAATTCCTGGGACCAGCGTCCGCCTAATTCCTGCGCGATGTTCTCCAGACCGTGTGCCTGCACTTGAAAAGCTTGCGCCAGTTGCCGGCCATATTCGTCGCGGCTAACTTGGCTGAGGGAGGCGAATTTGGCCTCGGCCAGGCTGGCCAGTTGTTGCTTGCTCTCCTCGATGGTGCGCCCCGATTCCTTTGCTTCTTCCCGCAGTTTCTGGACCGCTGCCTGGGCTTGCTCCTGAAGTTGCTGGGACCAGCGTCCGCCTAACTCCTGGGCGATCTTCTCCAGACTCTGCGCCTGCGCCTGAAATGCTTGCGCCAGTTGCCGGCCATATTCGTCGCGGGCAACTTGGCTGAGGGAGGCGAATTTGGCCTCCGCCAAGCTGGCCAGTTGTTGCTTGCTCTCCTCGAGGGTGCGCCCCGATTCCTGTGCTTCTTCCCGCAGCTTCTGGACCGCTGCCTGCGCTTGCTCCTGAAATTGCTGAGACCAACGTCCGCCGAATTCCTGGGCGATCTTCTCCAGACTCTGCGCCTGTTCTCGAAATGCTTGCTCCAGCTGCCGGCCATATTCGTCTTGGGTAACTTGGCTGAGAGAAGCAAATTTCGCCTCTGCCAGGCTGGCGAGTTGTTGTTTACTCTCCTCGAGGGCGCGTGCCGACTCCTTCAGTTCCTCCCGCAGGCTTGCCGCCGCCGCCTGTGCTTGCTCCTGAAATTGCTGGAACCAGCGCGCGCTCAAGTCCTGTGCGATCTTCTCGAAATCTTCCGTTTGCTTTGCGTTTTTCCCCTGCAAAGCCTGCAGGCTGCTCTCAATCCGCGACTGGAGGTTCTCTGCCAGTGAACTGACGCGACTCTCGAGCGCCTCCATTGTTGTGGACAGCCGCGCCAGACGTTGCTCGACGTCAGACGCTGCCCCTTGGCGCATCTGGTCAGGCTTCGGCAGTGCCGCTTCTTCACTGCGGACAAAATTGGGCGCCTCCTGTGGCTGGCCCATAACAAACTCAAGAATGTTTCCCGGCCGCATCTCATACTGGGAGGGCGATTCCGTTGGCTGGACAGCGTCAGGGGCAGGTTGGGGCGGAGGTTCGACATCCTCGGCAGCGTCAGCCGGCAGTGCCGCGGCTGTAGATAGAGATTCGAACTTGGTCGCCCAATCTCGCGCATAAATGCGTTCGAGCCGTCTGGCGGCGCTTGGCTGGTCTGAACCCTTTTGCCAGTCCTCCGGCGGCGACTCGATGCTCCAGACGCCTGACCCATCAACCTCGGGCAATGCCACGCAAATCTCCCAGGGGCTGTCAGGGCTACTCCGTGCACTGTCTCGGACGACCCGTGCAATTACCGGCTTTTCTAGGCTGGGACTATCGATCCAAAGGTAGGTACCGACTGCCAGGCAATTTGACGAGGCAATTCTTGCGCCTCGCCTGCTAACGTCCAGGGTGCGCGTCTCTTCGCTAAAAAGACGGCCATCCTCGTCGATTCCGCTGATGGTGACTGGGACTTCTACATCAATGCGAGTGCTTTCGCGGCTGAAGATCCATTTCTTAGAGTGAAGCTGAGCGGGGATGCGCCGGGCTCTTGCCAGAATGCCTCTTCCCTTGGTTGAGTGTCCCTTGCTCGTTGCGGCCTGGCGAACTGGCTGGGCAACTTCGCCGTCGGCGTGCGGTGAATCCTTTGGAAGGCTCTTCCAAGACCTATCGGATAAGCTCAGCGTTTCCATACGTTCAAACCAGGACTAGACTCTCTTTAGACAAGATTCCTTCTCGAGTCCTCAAGGGACTTCAATATTCTCTTGAAATTCGTGAGTAGCCGGGATCAGACTGTCCCCATAACCTTTCTTCCAAGGTTAGTTACGCAGAAACAGACGATCCCACAGAGCCATAGTTATCCTCCTTGAATTGTTCAGGTTATCTCCCAACGCGGAGCAAACGAGAATGAGGCTGCGCGCATTTTGGCCTCCCCGCGGACACCCGTCAAACGAGCACGGGCGAATCGCGTTACCCTTTTATTACGCCATTATAGCCAAATTACCAATAGTACATCGGTACTACAGCGTAACGGCGAGTTTACCTTGACACATCGCGACTAAAGTTCCCTGTACACCACCCGCCGTCCAAACCAGTTGCCTTTGTACGCGGGGTTTAGTACAGTTTGGCCCCGCGCGCCGGCCCGGGTTACTCGCGCATACAGGGATGTGGCCACGGCGTCCTCAGTGCGTATAGTCGGTTGAGTTCGGCAAAACTTAAGTCTTCGGAAGCAGGGGCAACCCTTGTGGTTGCCCGCGGGCGGCCACGAGGGCCGCCCCTACGTCATCCGCGGCGGCCACCAGGGCCGCCCCTAGAGAGGGCCACAGGAGGCAAGTATGAAAGGAAGAGAAACCGAATCCATACGAGCCACGCGGCGGGAGTTCCTCGAGGGAAGTCTGGCGGCCGCGGCCTTCAGCGTACTGCCTCGGCAGGCGGTCGCGACTGGGGAGCCCGGGCGGGTTGGGCCGGACGATAAGATTGCCATCGCTTGCATCGGCGTTGGCGCACAGGGCACGCGCGTGATGATGGATTTCTTGAAAATGTCTGAGGTGCAGGTGGTGGCGGTTTGTGACGTGAACCGCGAGAGCAGCGACTATTCCGAGTGGGGTCACGGTGAATTGCTGGGCAAGGAGCGGAGATTGCTGAATGACGCGCAGTGGGGCTCGGATTGGAAAGGCCCCACTTGCGGTCGTGAGCCGGCGCGGCGCCTGGTGGACGCGTACTACCGCACGGTGCAAAGCCTCGAGGGCTACACCGGATGCGCGGCCTACAATGACTTCCGAGAACTGCTTGACAAGGGAAAACACTTGGATGCCGTTGTGGTCTGCACCCCTGATCACTGGCACGCCCAGATTTCCATCGCCGCCATGCGGCGGGGCAAACATGTATTTTGCCAAAAGCCCATGAGCCACAGTATTCGGGAGGCCCGCCTCATGGCGCAAGTGGCGCGGGAAACGAAAGTGGCCACGCAGGTGGCGGTGATGAACGAAGCCTCCAAGGCCACCATGCTGCTGACGGAATGGGTAGCGGCGGGAGTGATCGGGCAGGTGCGCGAGGTGCACAACTGGTCCCAACGTCCGTACTGGCCCCAGGGCATCGAGCGACCCAAGGACTCCGAGCCGGCGCCGGAAGGACTGGACTGGGATTTGTGGTTGGGTCCGGCTCCCGCGCGCCCCTACAGCCGGGTCTATCTGCCGTTCGTGTGGCGCGGGTGGTTTGACTTTGGCGTAGGCGCGATCGGCGACATGGGCAACTATAGCTTCGACACGATGTATCGTGCGCTCAAGCTGTCGTCGCCGGTCAGCGTTGATGCCAGCTCCACCCCACGTTTTGCCGAGACCTATCCGGTGGGCTCGCTTATCCACTGGGAGTTTGCCGCCCGCGAAGACCGGGCACCCTTGACCATCCACTGGTACGACGGGGATCTGCGCCCGCCAAGACCGGCGGAGTTGGCGCCTGGGGAGCACTTGAGCGATGTCGAAGACGGAGAAGGCATGTTGCTGGTGGGAGAACGCGGCAAAATCCTGTGTGGGTTTGAGGGCCAGGATCCGCGATTGATCCCCGCCAGCCGGATGAAGGCGTTCGAGCCGCCGCCGGACGATCTACCGAAATCGCCGGGGGCCTATGAGGAGTGGCTCGCGGCTATTCGCGGCGGCGCGCCGCCACGGGCGAACTTCGAGTTCGAGCAGAGGGTCGTGGAAACCGTGCTGCTCGGCAGCATCGCCGTGCGCATGGGAACCAGGCTGGAATGGGATGCCGAGAACGAGCGCATTACATGCCTTGCAGAAGGCGGGGCCGGCGACCTCGAAACGGCCAATAGACAAATCGATCCGCCGCGCCGAACACCGTGGGAGTTGGCATAAGGGACTGCGAAGGGGGCAGAAGGCAGTAAGCAGTAGGCAGAAGGCGGCAAGCCGTCGGCGGTAGGCAGTCGGCAGTAGGCAGTCGGCGGTAAGCAGTCGGAAGTAGGCAATAAGCAGTAGGCAGTGCTACAGAGCCCTGTTGTTCACCGGCCTTATCAAGGTCACAGCCTCGATGAGTCGTTCCACTGCCACTTAAACGAGAGGGGAAAAAACGATGAATGCCATCTTTTCCAACAAGCAAGCTGATCTTGCAGGTCCGGGTATTGGTGATTACAACGAACTGGAGAAGATTCTGCCGTCGGATTACTGCTCCTTGTTGAGCGAGAAAGAAACCCAGAAAGCGATTTTTCAAGTAAAACGATACATCGCAAATAACCTTTGCAGAGAGCTCAACCTGATGATGGTGGAAGTGCCGCTGATTGTGGACGTCGAAAGCGGCGTGAATGACATGCTGGACCGGGATGGATCGCGCACCCCCATTTCGTTCCACATTTCCAACGATTACAACAAGCACCCCATCGATGCCCAGGTGGTGCAGGCGGCCACGAAGTGGAAGAGAATGGCACTGAAACAATTCGGATGCCAAGTGGGCGAGGGCATCTGTACGGATATGCGAGCCGTGCGCAAGGACTACTTCCTGGATCACGACCACAGCGCGTACGTCGACCAGTGGGACTGGGAGCGGGTCATCACCCCCGAACAGCGTAACCTGGCTTTTTTGAAGGAAGTCGTCGCGGGCATCTGGAAGGTGCTGGTCGGCGCAGAACGCTTCGCACAGGAGATGTTTCCGCAGCTCGAGGACGGGCGATATCCCAACCTGCCTGAGAAACTGACCTTCCTGCATGCCGAAGAGATCCTTGATATGTACCCTGATCTGCCGCGCAAGCAGCGGGAGACCAAGGTGCTTCAGGAGTACCCGGCAATCTTTATCATCGGAATCGGCTGGCCGTTGAAGGATGGCTATCCGCATGAGAATCGCGCTGCTGATTACGACGATTGGGTGACTGATACGAGTAAAGAAACCGGCAAGCCAACTCATGGTCTTAATGGCGACATTCTGGTTTGGAACCACGTCACCAAGCGGCGGCATGAACTGACTTCGATGGGCATCCGTGTGACGGCGGAAACGCTGAAGGTCCAGTTGGAAATGGCGCATCAGCTCGATCTGATGATGCTTCAGTACCACCAGGGGATCTTAACCAACCGCATTCCTTTGTCGATTGGCGGTGGGATCGGCCAATCGCGCACGCTGATGTTATTGCTCCGGAAGGCTCATCTGGGTGAGGTCAGTGTAACGGTCTGGCCGAAAATCCTCAAGGAGATCTGCGCCCGGAAGAACATCTTCGTGCTCGAGTAGGAGCCGACGTCAAGATTGCCTTGCGGAAGCAGAGTAGATTTGGATCCAGTCGAGGAAGGTGGTTACGACGTGAGGGTCGAACTGCATGCCGGAGCAACGGCGCAATTCGGCGAATGCGTCTTCGAAAGTGAGGGCGCTCTTGTAAGGCAGGTCGGAAACCATATTGTGAAAACACTCCGCCACCGAGACGATACGCGCTCCCAGCGGAATCGTTTCGCCTGCCAGTCCGTCCGGGTAACCCAGGCCGTCAAATCGCTCGTGGTGGTGACGGACGATGCGCTCAATGACTTTCACATTCAAGGGTTCGAGAATCTTGGCGCCCCAGGCCGAGTGGCTGCTCATCATCGCGAACTCTTCCGCGGTCAGCCGGCCCGGCTTGTTGCACACGGACTGGGGCACTTGGATGTTGCCAATATCGTGAACGAGGCCGGCCAAGCGCGTTTCTTCCACCTCGGATGCCGATAAGCCCGCCTGTATGGCAATCCGGGCGGCCAGCCTCGACACCGCTCGAGAATGCCCCTTCCGGTAGGGGCCTTTGGCTTCTACGGCGAAAGCGAGGGCAGTGACTGTTTCCAAAAGGGGCTGACTCCGGACCGGACTGGAAGCGGCGGTTCGCGAACCGCCCGTTCCGGTGTCAGGGGTGTTTCGCGCGCAACCGCCCGCCTGCGTTCCAAAGCCCTTCGGCAGGCGTAGCCCCGAAGGCTCAGGACCGAAGGGCGAAACGCTCCCACCCGTGCCGGGAGCCGTGAGAAACATCCCTTTTACCGCTGCTTCCAGATAGGTCTCGAGCAGTTGCTCATTCCGTTCCGCATTCCCCGGCTTGGGAGCGGGCGAAGCCGCCTCCGTGCTTTTCAGAGTGTCAGCCCTGGCCCGCGCTGTAAGATCCTCCTCGGTGCGTCCTTGCGGTGGAGCGACGGCCACCTCGACTTCGCGGCTGCCGTCGGGGGAATCCAATTCGCGCACTCGAATCTCAAGTTTGTTTAGACGGGGCGCGCGCTGCCGTCTCGCCCCGAAAATGGCCCCTGCTGCAAGGATGATTGACCCAAAGACCGCCCAACCAACCCAGGCCGTTTTCTGGTTTTGCACTTCCGCCCTCGGCGGTGGATCGGCGAGGGTTTTCAGCAACTGGTCAGGCAAGCTGGGCGTGTCAGGGTCCACGTTAATGTCGAATTCCTCGCTTCGCCCCGACGCGTCCCCCACCACGAGCGAGACCCGGCCGAGCGCCTTGGCGTTAATCAGGACCTGGTCCCGGTTCAACACCACAGTGTCAATAATGTTGGGGTCGGCCACGGAGATGCGCTGGATGCGCGCCGGCGAGCTCACCACCAGCGGCCGCCCGATGAGCGCGTGCAAACTCTCGACCTCGGCGGGAGCTTGCGGCGCGTGCGACGCTTTCGCAGGCGGCTCCAGATCGTCCAGGTCGTCCAGCGGCGAGCGCTGTTGTTGGGCTTGTGAGCCCTGCGGAGGCGGCTGTTGAGTATCAGGTTGGGTTAGTGGCGCCTGCGCTTGCGGCGGGGCTTGTTGTGCCGGAGTCGCCTGCTCCTGAGTGTCGAGCTGAGGCGCCGGCGTCACCGGCTCGTTCCGTTCAGTTTGCTGTGCCCGCACGGCCGCGCCGGTGAAGATCAGCGCCAACGTGATGCCGACGAGCGACGCGTGATGTCCGATCCTTGTATTCACGCTTTTCATGTGCCGCCGCCCATAGCCAGGCAGATGGATCTTGCAATTCCCGGTTCTCGTGCTTGTCCCCGCGGCCGGACTGGGCTGATGTTCCTAGCCTTACCATGCTGGGCGCCGGCAACGCTAGCCGGCCCGGTCTTCGGCCAGCAACTAGCTGGATTCTATCGGGGAAAGTGCCAAGAATCAACGGTACATAAGTACTAATCGGCGCCAACCGTTGACAGGTCAGCAAGTGGAATCAGACGGAGACTCGGCTGGATAACTGGCTGGAGGGGCTCCTCCGTTCCGAGCCCGCACAGGCGTGCACTCCCGAACGCGGCAGGTCCCCGTTTTGCGAAGGTCGTCGAGGCAGGAACAAGGAGCCAAGGCTAGACCTCGCCCGCAGTTAAGGAGCTGGTTGTTCAGGGAGCGCGCTACACACTGAGTGATGGAAGCGGCGCAATGAATGGCAAGACGCCGGGAGCGGGAGGGAGGCTGGATTGACTCCAGGCAATCAAAGCAGAATGTCGAGTTCTGTGCAGGCGGGCCATAGTTCGGTCATAATGTCGTTGCTCGACATCCTCAGCTATGAGCTGTCAGGCTTCCGAGTCGAAAGTCGAGAGTCGAGAGTCGAAAGGAACCCGTTTGCGACTCTTTTGACCAGTTCCTTTGTTTTCATAGACATTCCCGGTTTGTTCCGTAAAAAAGCTATCAGCTCTTAGCTATTAGCCGTCAGGCTTCAAAGAGTCGAGGAGTCGAGAGTCGAGAAGTCGAGGAGTTAACAAACAGCCTGAGGATGCCGCTCGGGTTTGCTCTGGAATTGGTACCTCGACTTCTTGAGTCCCTGACTTTTTGAACCTTTCCTTTGTTTTCATAGACATTCCCGGTTTGTTCCGTAAAAACGCTATCAGCTCTTAGCTATCAGCCGTCAGGCTTCCGAGTCGAAAGTCCAGAGTCGAGAGTCGAAAGGAAGCCGTTCGCGACTTTTTGACGAGTTCCTTTTTTTTCATAGACATTCCCGGTTTGTTTCGCAAAAAAGCTATCGGCTCTTAGCTATGAGCCGTCAGGCTTCCTTTGTCGGCCTCCGTTGTGCGCTTTACCTTGTGCCACTTCATCGTTTACCCTCTGCCGTCTTGTGCTAAGACAGTCGAGGATTGTGCTCGTTTTCGAGGTCGGCCGTTTGTTTTCATAGATATTCCCGGTTTGTTCCGTCAATTAGAGTTGCTACGTGTCTTCCTCCGCCGCCGCAAGGAACATTTTGTCTTGGTCCGCAAGGCAAGTCAAACCTCTTGCCAGATCACTGACACCTGACGCCTACCACTTACGATCCTAGCCTATGTAATTCCGTTTGTCAAGAAAAAAGAAGTCCAGGCAGTAGGCCAGTTTGCTGGGGCGGGGCTCTGCGAGCGCCGGAGTGCCTCGAGAATTCGGCGGTCAGAGACCGCCGCTACAGAAACTCCGATGCGCCGCGCCGCTCAGCAATCCACGACCCGCTGCTTGAAAGTGCGGAAGGACGGGCAGCGATAACTCAGCGTGTCGAGTCTCAACAACCGAGCGATCTCGGCACACACTTGGTCTGTGTATTCGAGTTTGGCCTCTGAAAGCAACTCCTTCAGCCTTTCCTTTGGGTATTCGATCTCTTCGAGCGTCCCTTGCACTTCAGCAACTACCCGGCCTCCTCTTTTTCTGGCGACGGCGTTGATCCCTTCCTCCACATCCGCGAGCAGCCAAGTTTCCACCTCTTGACGGATGATACATACATGAACCTCGTGAGAGAACGCCCAACGTCGCTCTTGAACCTTCCGGGTCAGCTCTTCTTCTATGATTTTGGGGTCCTTGCCGCCTGAGTCCCGAATAACAAGAGCCTTCTGGTGGCGCCATACTTCCATCTCATCCTGCAAGTTTTTGAGAGTCTTCTCGCGGAGCCGTTCTTGCATTTCGTCCTGCAAGTCTCTCAAAAACGTCAGGAGATTCTTGTTGGGGATGACCTTGGCAAAGCACGGACGGGGAATTACGGGCACGTCTCGGCCCAATATTCGCGGGATCAGCTCGCGCAATATCGCCAGATCATACGGCCCTTCGACGACAATTCCGTAGGCGTTAGCTGGCACTGCCGAGCGCCCCCGAGTAATATAGGCTTCCCAGGCCGATTTCCTCTTCCTGGAGGAGCTTTCGCAAGTGCTCCTTATCACCTGGACGTGTGACGGTCGTGGCGCCCTCACGCTTTTCAAGCACGATCAACTCTTCGAGATTGAATTGGTCGACTAGGTGCGGTGAGTGCGTTGTCATGATCACCTGTGGACATCGTCCGGGTGGCAATTCTCGTTGGACTTGTTTGAGCAATTCGACGAAGGTCACAAGCAATCGCAGGTGTAGATGGTTCTCGGCCTCTTCAATGAGCAGGAGCGGAGAAGCAAGTTCAGGTGGACTGTAAATGAGGGAAAGCAGAGCGATGAAAACCAGCTCGCCGTCTGACATTTGGTTAATGGAGGTTGGGCGCTTCAAATATCTCTCACGCGTGGCAGCGAAGACATTTCCGTGTTGCGTCGGCTCCGTAAAGAGCTTTTCCAGTTCAGGGAACACGTCCCTTGTTACTCTTGCGATTCTTTCGAATTCGTCATCATGTCGCGTCTGGAGAGTCATCAGCCAGGAGGAGAAATTCTCGCCATGCTCCTGGAGAAAGGGTGCGGCCGCGCTCTGATTCTGGCCCCTCATGTTGCTTGGGATCAGGCTGTAAAAGCGCCACTTGAGGATGTACTCGCGTAAGGCATTGCCCTCCCAATCCGTCCTTTCAAATTCGAGCGCCGACCTGCCCGTAAAGCCCACGTCGCCGAGGCTGGCGCCTTTCAAACTGGCGAACGCTCTCCGTCCCGCAGGATTGGTTATTAGATTCTTTTCGCCCTCGACAGTGGAAACCTTTAGAGACTCCTCTTGTACGGCGGTCCGTCCGTAGCGATCACCCACAATCTCAATTCGGTAGCTCCACTTCGCACCTTCTTTCGGGTCCAAGGGCGGCCAGCCTTCACCTTCCAGGGCAATCGAAATCAGCTTTGAATCGGCGCCCTTCCAAGCCAGATCTTCAAAGCCGAAGCCGAAGCTGAGGATCGCGTTAGGCAGACCGTCAATCCCGGCACCGTGAGCAACCGTGCGCGAAAGCAGACGAAACACGTCAATAAGGTTGCTCTTACCCGACATGTTTGGCCCCACCAGGACGTTGAGCCGCCCCAGGTCGATGGAAACATCCTTGAAAGATTTGAAGTTCTGGACGTGTAAATTTCGGATCATGGGTTCCCCCGAAGCCAACAGCTTAACACAATAGGCAGGGGCAGCGGGTCCTACGCGTTCTTCGGCCATTCGTAGGTATGAGCTTTGACCACGCGGTAATTCTCGTCCAGGGCCGGTTCCAGCAAAAGGATGGCGGCGATGCGGCGGGCCATCTCCTGCACCCAGCGGACCTCTTCCTTGGTCATCGGACGGCCCAGCAATTTTTCCTCGCGGTAGGAGAGCCATTTTTTGATGACCTGGTAGCCGCCGATGGCGTACTCCCAAACCCGGAGCGGGATGTTCTTCCAGTAGGCCACGTCGTTCAGGTAGACGTCGCAGGTGCGGTCGCCCAGTAGCACAGCGCCAGCGCCGCCTGTAGCGCCAGCATCTTGCTGGCTTTTTTCTTCTTCTGCCGGCGAGACGGCGGGGCTACCTGCAAGCTCCTCGGGTGTGTAGTTGCGTTCGATGAGCCTGCCCTTGCCGGGCATGGTGACGCCGTCCTTGCCCGCGTGGCCCCAGCCGGCGGTCACGGCGAGGTCCCTGGCTTCGTCGAGTGCCTTGCGGTCCACGTGCGTGGGCACGCCGATGTAGCGCCACCATCCTGGTGGCTCTTGCTCCATCGCCAGTGTCTCGACGGCTTTCTTCCCCTGCCGGCGGGACGCCGGCGCTACGTCGAACGGCGTCTCCGTGTCGAGCAGCGCGGCGATCTTCCGGCCCAGCCCCGCCGAAGCCAGTAGCAATTCTTTCGAGTCGGGCAGCGGAATGCGCGGCCAGTCCTGACAAATGCCGTCGGCGTTTTCGCTGAGGTAGGCCGGTGAGTAGCCTATAGCCAGAGAGTGCATCCAGACTGAGCCGCCGGCGTTGGGAGTTACACCCGAGTTCGCGACGCACAGGCCGGACAGGTAATCGAGCGCGATCGTCGACAGGTTCGCGACTTTTGCTTGACCGCCTGGACCCGGCGAACTATTAAGTACCCCCTGGTCTTGCGGGCGCCATGTCATTGGGAAGCACGCGCTGCCGGGTCTCGTCAGGTGTCGGTCAGGGAGGTTTCGGGTGACGTAGAACGGCGTGCCTTCATTTGACCGCTCTGCCTTTTGTCGTGATGTGAGGAAGGAATCAGCCGCTTTGAACGCCGCGAATAGGTCCTCTCGCTTCTCATCAAGCAGCTTGGTCTCGGGATGCCAATACAGACAGCGGTCGTCGAAGGGCCGATAACAACATCTCACGAATGACCCGCTCAGTATCCCTCGCTCAAGGAGGTGCCGACGCGTTTCCGCCGGGTGGAAACGAGCGGATCTCGTCATTATTGACTTCTGCATAAAGAATGCAATACACTCCCCTTCAGGGGGAAACGCGTATGCCTCGACTGAAGGGGAGTGGCGATTTGCTCGAAGACCGGCGTCGCCGTGCGCTGGCTTTGTGGGACACCG
>Ga0326728_10007130_pt1 | contig 29218 bp, 22 predicted proteins | sample MB3enrmetagenome_FD_207602 | JGI IMG/M metagenome (GOLD analysis project Ga0326728, IMG submission 207602) | Lab enriched peat soil microbial communities from McLean, Ithaca, NY, United States - MB31MN | ecosystem: Environmental > Terrestrial > Soil > Wetlands > Peat | place: USA: New York... | reverse complement strand
CCAGGGCCGGGGGGAAGAGGAATTGTTGTCCGTAATCAGGAGCGATGGGTTGAGCCATACGCAGTTAGACGCTCAGTCAAATAAATTGTTCAAAAAAAAATGGTCTGAGTTTTGAGACAGTCTCCGCTGCGCCGCCCAAGAGTTCACCCCGTGAGATATTTGAGCTTTGGCGGATCAGCCGGCTCTTGCGAGCGTCTGCGGCCGTCGCGCTTGGCAAACAGCACGGCATTATCTCATGGGGTAAATGCGTTGACGGCCAACACCAACGGTGGCACCTTGACGGTCACTTGGCCCGTGAGATGAAGTTACGGCAGAACATCAAAGTGGAGAGTCGCGCTTGCGCCAACCCAATGCGTGCGAGTGGACGGGGCGTTATCTCACGGGCTGAAGGCACCACAACAATCGCTCGATCTCCATATCTCACGGGCCGGGGCAACGGGAACCTGACCAATGACGGCTTGCGCAGTTTCGTCTACGACTCGGCCCGTGAGATAGATTGCACGCGGCTCGCTAAGGACAATCTGCCGGTGAATCGTTGTTCCGGCTCTGGCCATTCCTCATGGATTATCTCATGGGCTAAAGAAAACCAGTTGATCCAGGTGTGGGTGAATAACCAATGGCTGTCACAATTCGCGTACGACGGGAAGATGCGCCGGAGAATCCGCCAGGAATGCACATGGCAAGGCGGCGTCTGGGTGCGGACCAACCAGGTTTATTACGTGTACGACGGCAACGAGGTCATCCAGGAGCGCGACGTCAACAACCTGCCCACGATAACGTACACCAGAGGCAAAGACCTCAGCGGAAGTCTGGAAGGCGCGGGCGGGATTGGTGGTTTGTTGTCCATGACTTTGAACGTTGAACCTGGAACTTTGAACTTCAACTCCTCCTATTATCATTCAGATGGCAACGGGAATGTGACGATGCTGATCAACGCCAGCCAAGCCATCGTCGCCAAGTATCTTTACGATGCCTTTGGGAACACCCTCTCCGCCGCCGGCTCCCTCGCCCAGGCCAATCTTTACCGTTTTTCGAGCAAGGAAGCGCATCCGAACTCCGGCCTGGTCTATTACCTCTACCGCTACTACGATCCGAATTTTCAACGGTGGCTAAATAGAGACCCATTTTTGGAACCGGGTTTTGAGATGGTTCACAACCCAAGACTGCGGAGGGGGCGGTCGTTTCTTCAACCCGCGGAAGGTTTTGAAGGCCCCAATATATATGTATTTGTGAGAAACAACTCTTTAAATGGAATAGATGAATTGGGTTTAGAATATGGAAATCCAGTTTCGGGCCCAAATGGGCCTGTTGGGCCTTCGGATCCGTGGGCTCCTGGGGGTGCCTATTGTCCACATCAGCCTCCGCCGCCACCTAAGCATAAGCATAGGCACCGGTTTCTGCCATGTTCCAAGATCTTTTGCGAATCATATTTCATAAATTTATTCGGTCGATGCGAAAACGGATGCTTTTCTAAATGTCAAGAGTTTCTTGAGGACCCTCCAGCATGGGGGCTGTGCTTCGGTGATTGCCTTTTTATCTGTGACGCAGAGTTTGCGGTCGGATGGTCGGTTTGCCAGCTTTGCAAGAATCCATGAACGGTTCTATTGTACCGGAAGGCTCGGACGCACGAAGGAGAATCCGAGAGATGGTGGCTCGTATGGAGCGTGAATACGAATCCAAATTGAAGACGTGCGCCCCCGAGGATGCTGCAAAGCTGAGAAAACAGATGGAAAAAAACATGAAACGAGAAAAGCGTAAACTTATACTGAACTTCAGCCGGCGGCGGTCTGGTTGTTTACCCGTTTTGTGGTAGAGGATTTGCGCGAGTGAATGAGTTGACGGCCAACACCAACGGTGGCACATTAACGGTTGTGGGCACCACAACATCCCAAGCCACGAATGTGACCGTCAACGGCACCAACGCCGCGCATTATGGCGATGCGACGTTCGCCGCCCCGAACATGCCCTTGACAACGAACTACACCGCCATCGCATCGGACAGTTACGGCCGGCGTTCGACCAACACGGTGAGCGTGAGCCTCGCCACCAACACGACGTACCGGTACGACGGCAACGGCAATCTGACCAACGACGGCCTGCGCAACTTCGCCTACGACGACGAGAACCAGTTGATCCAGGTGTGGGTGAACAACCAATGGCTCTCCCAGTTCGCGTACGACGGGAAGATGCGCCGGAGAATCCGTCAGGAGTGCGCGTGGCAAGGCGGCGCCTGGGTGCGGACCAACCAGGTTTATTACGTGTACGACGGCAACGAGGTCATCCAGGAGCGCGACATCAACAACCTGCCCACGACAACCTACACGCGCGGTCAAGACCTGAGCGGCAGTATGGAAGGGGCGGGAGGAATCGGGGGACTGTTGTCCATGACTTTGAACGTTGAACCTGGAACTTTGAACTCCAATTCCATGTATTACCACAGCGACGCCAACGGCAACGTCACGATGCTGATCAACGGCTCCCAAGCCATCGTCGCCAAGTATCTCTACGACGCCTTCGGAAACATCCTCTCCAAATCCGGCCTGCTGGCCGACGCCAATCTTTACCGTTTTTCGAGCAAGGAAGCGCATCCTAATTCCGGTTTGGTCTATTACCTCTACCGATTCTACGACCCGAATTTGCAGCGGTGGCCCAATAGAGACCCGATCACAGAGGAGGGGTTTGAGGGCCTCCAAGACCTAAGTAGTATTAAAATTCCCGTCGGAGCTTTCCGTGTTTCAGGAGACGGTATCAACTTGTATGAGTTCGTTCAGAATCAGCCAACTCTCTACTACGATTCTGTTGGACTCGAACTCACCGGTCCAGGTACTCCGGCGTGCGCCAAAGCATTGGCAAACTACGCAATCGCATACAAAATAGCAACAAACTCGCCGACCCAGCGAAACATTGCGAATGCAGCAGAAGCTCTTCAGGATGCGATCAAAGCATGCACGAAGCCTAAACCTCCTGCTCCTCCTAAGCAACCTGTTTGCCCTGAACCAAATCCTTGGAGCTGGAATCCAGACAATTGGTATATTCCACCGACAACACAACAACAACAATGCACAGTATTAACCGGTGGAACTATTGTGATTATCTTTTGTATTCCATGGCCCGGCAATCCTGTTTTTGGTGGATTGTGAGATAAGGTCGAATGAGGTAACTACGATGCAGTCCGTTGAAGAATTTATGCGCGAGTTTTTGGCTGCACATGTGGCCGAAGAAGAACGTCTCCTTGCTGTTTGGAAACCTTTTCGGGAAAGGTTTTTCACTCCTGATTGCCCTTGGGACAATCGAGAAGGAACATTGGAGATGCTCCAGTCCGAAGAAATTATTAGCATCGCGGCATCAGAATCAAAGCCTAGCGTCATTACGGCTGCCACAATTTTGTCACGGTCCGTCCCGCAAAAGCAGCATTTTCGCTATCATCTGACAGCAACAGATCGTTGGCTTATCTGGCATGTGGAATTAGAATGCCAAAATTGCAAAACGCATGGCGATGAGAATTGCCCAATCTGCCACGGAAAACATTGGTTATAAACTGGACACGGTTTGTGCGAGTGCGAGTGCGAGTGTCAGTCCTCACTATTTGCACTTTTTCCATTGACGGCTGCTGAGGGGGAGGGCAGTGTGGTGCCGTGAAGGGGTTCCTAGCATTGCCACATTGTGGGTTGACAGGGCGGGCGGGACGGGCGGACTTCCGGCATGGCCCGAAATCTTCGCCTGCAATATCCGGGCGGGATTTGCTGAGAAGTCCCTGGGAATCCAGTCAATCATATTAACGCCAGGACGCAAGGGCGCAAAGCCGCATGGACAGGGCAAACGTGTCTGAAGTTTATGTACCAACTCTTTGCGCCTTTGGGTCTTGGCGCCTTTGCGTTGAATTCTGTTTGATTGCGGCCCGCCGCGCTGCGTCCATCCGCGGTTCATTTTGCCGCCCGCGCCTCCGATGGAAGCCAAAACGAAAACCGCCAGTCTCTCTTCATTCCCTTGCCGATCATTCCTTTGCCTTTTTCCCGCTTTTTCCGGCTCTGGCCCGCTGCCAGTGGTCAGCTTGGCCACTATTTCTTCTTGCATTCCCATCAAACGGTGGTAATATGCAACATGTGCGGCGCTCACGCGCCTGTTCTTTGACATTTTGCAATAGGGAAAGCGGTCAGGGGGCCGGGGAGGCGGGGATGAAGGCAAAAGCCGGCCCCTCTTTGCGCCGTTGCCTCTTCGCGCCTTCCTGTCCGCCATCCTGTCGCGCCATAGTGATAACGACGGTGGAAGTTTCAACGACGGCGGAAGTTTCTACGAAGGCGGAAGCCTGGCCGATAACGATAAAGTTGCAGGTACATGCAGGTACATGCAGGTACATGCAACTTGGCGCTTAACGGCAAACGGCGGCCAATCGGCCATCCAAATTCCGCCAGATAGCGAGCCACCCCAAAATGCGCCTGTCATTGCTTCTTCGTGGCACGGGGCGTTTGGTGCGTGCGTGAATTTCACGCAGCCAAGCCCCTGCCAGGAAGGCCGCCGCCAAGGCCGTCGAAAGGCGCAAAAAAGCAGCTAAGAGCAGCTAAGAGCAGCTAACGGCAAGTTGGCGTTTTTTACGGAAAAGGCGGCCAATCGACCAGCCAGGGGGTCCTTCGAGCTAATCAAAGTCAATCAAGGTGAAGACATGCGTCCAACAAGGTTTGATCGGGCTGGAGGGCGGCCCGAACTGGCAATTTTTGTCGATCCGGGCCCGGACGGCGTTGCCTTTGAAGGCGGACAGGATGACGCCAATGCGACTAAATCCGACTAAATCCGAGTAAATCCGACCAAAAAAAATTTAAAGGAGTCGCCAATCTGCTTGGATGTGGGTCGTTTTGACGCAGAGAAGCGCTGATGAGCGACGGCGCCGCGACGCCCTTTGGTTCTTTTACGGCGAAAAAATATTGATCTTTTCCCCGGTTCTGGCAGTCAAAGATGCGCATGTCACGCAACGGCGGGAGCAACCAATTGAGCGGGGCCTTTGACCTTCAAGGTTACTTGGCGCATCACACCGGCGCGGTGGACCGCGCGCTGGACAAGCTGCTGCCTCCCGCCGGCGCCAAGCCGGCCACCATCCACAAAGCCATGCGCTATTCCATTTTCGCCGGCGGAAAACGCCTGCGCCCGGCCCTCTGTCTGGCGGCGGCCGAGGCCTGCGGCGGCGCCCTCGCCCCGGCCATGCCGCTGGCCTGCGCCCTCGAGTGCATCCACACCTATTCCCTCATCCACGACGATTTGCCGGCCATGGATGACGACGATTTGCGCCGGGGCAAGCCGACCAATCACAAGGTCTTCGGCGAGGGCATCGCCATTCTGGCCGGCGACGCTTTGTTGACGGAGGCCTTTGCCATCGCCGCCCGCTGCGGCCATTGGCCGCGTTATCCGCACGATCAAATCATCGCCGAATTGGCGCGCGCCGCCGGCTCCAGGCAATTGATCGCCGGCCAGGTCGCCGATCTGGAGAGCGAGGGGAAAAAGATTTCCGCCGCCCAGCTCCGCTACATCCACCAACGGAAAACCTCCGCCCTGCTCTGCTGTTCGGTCCGCCTGGGCGGGATGAGCGCCAATGGCTCCGCCGCCCAACTCGACGCCCTGACCGCTTTCGGCCACAACGTCGGCTTGGCCTTCCAGATCATTGACGACATTCTGGACGTGACCCAAACCAGCGAGCAATTGGGCAAGACGGCGGGCAAGGACGCCGCCGCCGCCAAGGCCACCTACCCGTCCATTGTCGGCCTGGAAAAATCGCGCGCCATCGCCGCGCAATTGACCCGGCGCGCCTTCCGCGCCCTGGACGGCTTCAAAGGCAAAGCCGCCGCCCTGGCCGCCTTGGCGGAATTTCTCTTAAAGCGGGAGAAGTAAGAGTCCGTGTAGTTGCGGCTTGGCGCAACCGCCGGCAGGCGGACTTGACGAGCCAACGGGACTTCTCCAACGCGGCCTGGGCGACGGGGGCCTCGGCGCCGGTGAGGGCTTGGACGATGCGCACGGCGCGCGCGCGCAGCTTCGCATTGGAAGGGTTCAAATCCACCATCAGATTGCTCAAGACTTTGCCCGTGCGCACCATGGCCAGCGTGGTCACGGCGTTGAGGATGATCTTGGTCGCGGTGCCCGCTTTCAAACGGGTCGAGCCGGTCAGGACTTCGGGGCCGACCTCGGCGGCGATGACCAGGTCGGGGCGGCGGGCTTTGGCGATTTCCAGGTGTGGGTTGAAACACAGCAGGATGGTGCGGGCGCCGCGCTCCCTGGCCGCGGCCAAGGCGCCCCACACAAAGGGCGTCCGGCCGCTGGCGGCGATGCCCATGACCACGTCGCGCCGGCCGACGCCGCGATATTCAATGGCCGCCGCGCCGGCCCGGGCGTTGTCCTCCGCTCCCTCGACGGAGCGGGAGAGGGCGGGGTGGCCGCCGGCAATAATGCCCTGCACGCGCTCCGGCGGCACGCGGAAGGTGGGAGGACACTCGGCGGCGTCCAAAACCCCCAGCCGTCCGCTGGTCCCGGCGCCGACGTAGAAAAGGCGGCCGCCGCGGCGAAAGGACACCGCGACCATTTGGACGGCGCGCTGGATGCCCCGTTGCACCCGGCGCAAGGCGGTGGCGATGCTTGCCTCCTCTTGGATCATCAGCGCGACGGCCCGCGCCACGGAAAGGCGGTCCAGCTTGAGGGAGCGGGGATTGCGCTGTTCGGTCGGCGAGAGGGCGCGCGAGAGGGGGACGAGGCTGGCGTCAAAGCTGGCATCGCGCACAGCGGCGGAATGGTCAGGGCCGCGCCCGAAGTGCTCCTGCGCCAGTTCCAGCGCGCCCCAGACGCCCTCCCGGCGCAAGGTTTCGACGGTCGCGCCGGGGCGGAGTTTGAGCAGGCGGGCGCGGACGCGGGCGGCAAAAGCAGGCTGCCGCAGCAGGACGCTGCCGGCCAGAATGAACCGCACTGGCGCGCGCGGCGGGGCCAGTTTGGCCGCGCACTGGGCGCCGTCGTCGGCCAGCGATTCCGCCGCGGCCTGCAAAATGTCGCGGGCGATCTTGTCGCCCTCCCCGGCCGCATCGAAGACCCGCGGCGCCAGCGCGGCGATGTCGGCCTTGTCGGCGGTGGCGGCCCAGTCAATAATATCTTCAGGCTCGTTCACGAGGAGGGCTTGCAGCAGGTGGCGGCCCAGGGGCGGCCATTGGCCGTCGCGGTCCAGGTGGCACAGCGCCGCCTGGAGGGCGCGCAGTCCGATGTCGTAGCCGCTGCCCTTGTCCCCCAGGATGTGGCCCCAGCCGCCAATGCGGGCGGTCTGGTTGTCGGGCGAGCGAGCGTAGCAGCAGGAGCCGGTGCCGCTCAAGATGAGGACACGGGTCGCCGCCAGCGGTTGGCCGGCGGCATCAGCGGCGGCCAGGGCGGTTTCCAGGTCGTTGGTCGCGTAGCAAGGGACGTTGGGCCAGACTTTGGCGGCGGCGGCGCGGATGCGCTGGCGGTCGGAATCGGTGCGCGCGCCGGCCATGCCGATGGCCACGCCGGCCAGGGGCGCGGCCCGCTGCCGGCAAAGGGAATTGATGGCGGTGAAATGCCGGACCAGGCGGGCGTCATCCATGAGGCGGAGATTGGCCGGGCCGAATTCGGCGCGCAGGCAGGGTTGGCCGCCGCCGGGAGAGAGGAGGGCCGTGGTGCGAGTGCCGCCGCTTTCAACGCCCAAAAAGGAGGCCGCGCGAGGGAAATGATCCGTCAGCAATTCGTTTTTACGTTTCGATTTCTTCAGGGTGAACTTTGTCTAGCAGGTCAAGAGAGTTTTTGCCATGTTTTTTTGGCCGTTGGCGCGTATTATATTATTTTTGAGCAACGATAACGCGCCTTTTAGGGTGGAAATTCCCGGCTCCAGTTCTTAATCTTAATCTTAATCTTAATCCTAATCCTCGGAGATTATGATTAAGATTAAGATTAGGAACCTGATAACTAATGTATCCAGCCGATACCATCGCCGCCATTGCCACGCCGCTGGGGGAGAGTGGCATCGCCATGATCCGCCTTTCCGGCCCGCAATCCATCGCCATAGCGGACGCCAGTTTTCGTCCCGGCGGGAACTTTTCCAAGCCGTCGGGGGCGGCGACGCACACGGTGCATTACGGGCGGATAGTGCGGGGGGGCCGGGTGGTGGATGAGGTGCTGTTGAGCGTGATGCGCGCGCCGCACACCTTCACCGGCGAGGAGGTGGTGGAAATCACCTGTCACGGCGGATTGCTGCCGGCCAAGCAGGTGCTGGAGACGGTGTTGGAGAACGGCGCGCGGCTGGCCGGGCCGGGGGAATTCACGCGCCGGGCCTTTCTCAACGGGCGGATTGACCTGGCGCAAGCCGAGGCGGTGGCCGATTTGATCCATTCCCGCACCGAACTGGCCGCGGCCGCCGCGCAGGAGCAGTTGGCCGGGCATCTATCCCGGCGCGTCAATCGGCTGCGGGACGGGGTGATGAAGATACTGGCGCAGGTGGAGGCGTACATTGATTTTCCCGAGGAGGACATCGCCCCGGAGACGGGGGAGGAACTGACAGGGCGATTGCGGGAGGCGCTGGAACTGATGGATCAATTGCTGCGGACGGCCAACGAAGGACGGCTGCTGCGGCGCGGCATTCGGGCCGCCATCATTGGCCGTCCGAACGTGGGCAAATCCAGCCTGCTGAACCAACTGCTGGGCCGGGAGCGGGTCATCGTCTCGCCCCTGCCTGGCACCACGCGCGACACGATCGAGGAGACGGCCAACGTGCGGGGGCTGGCGGTCGTTTTTATTGACACAGCCGGATTGCGCGAGGCGGGGGATGAAATCGAGGCCGAGGGAGTTCGCCGCAGCCGGGCGGCGCTGGCGGAGGCGGAGTTGATCCTGCACGTGCTGGACGGCTCGGAGCCGTTGGGGGCGTTGGACGGGCAGTTGTTGGGAGAATTCGCCGGCCCGCGGCGGTTGCTCGTGCGCAACAAGAGCGACCTGCCGCCCCGCCTGGAGTTGCCCAAGGGACTGGCGGCGCGCGACGTGTGCTGCCTGAGCGGGGCCGGCATCGAGGAGTTGAAAGACGCGATCAAAGGGACGGTGTGGGCGGGGGCGATCCCGGCCGAGATGCTGCAAGTGACAATCAACGCGCGCCATGAGGACGCCCTGCGCCGGGCGCGGGCGGCGGCGGAGCGCGCGCTGGCGGCGTTGCGCGAGGAGGCCGGGCTGGAATTGGCGGCGTTCGATCTTCGCGTGGCCGCCAACGCCGTGGGTGAAATCGTCGGCAAGACGACGACGGAAGATTTGCTGGATGCGATCTTCAGCCAGTTTTGTATCGGGAAATAGGGCGGGCCAATTTCACTTTTTGGGGCGGCGGTTTCGGGCTCCTAATCCTAATCTTAATCCTAATCCTAATCCGTTTTTCATGGTCGAAGAAGGGATTAAGAGTAAAAGTAACAGGATCAGAACGTGTTGGCCCCCGGCGCCGCTTTGTCGAGGTTGGGCGTCACATCGGCTTCGACGTTGCCCGCCGCCCAATTCAATCCGCCGGCCAGGACGGCTTGGAAAACGGGATTGTTCCAGACGGCGGCAGTGTGTCCCATGCTGGTGTAAAATACACGGCCCTTGCCGTACTGCTGCGCCCAGGTCGAGGGATAATTGGGCCGGTTGTAGGGGCCGGAGTGCCCGATGGCGGCTGTGTCCTGCACCAGCAGCGCGTGCAGGTTGGGCGAGAAGTTCTTCATCGTGTACCATTCCTCCACCGGCCCGAAATCATCCGGCACCGCGCTCATGCCGGGGAAATTCTTGTCCGCGACGATCTGATGGCCGGCCTGAAACCCATGAGTGATGAACTCCCCGCCAATCATTTGGATGTAAGGGTCCACCTGGCCGGGGGGGCCGTGGAAGGTGTCGGTCGCGGCATGGATGCCGACGAACCCCTTGCCATCGTGGATGGCCTCCAGAAAGGCCGCCTTGCCCTCCTTGGACATGGGCGGATTCTTGTCGCTGCCCAAGGTGGTCAAATCGCCGGTGGTGTAGAAACAAAAAGCGTCGTACTTGGCGATGTTTTCGGGCGTGAAAAGCGAGCCGTCCTTGGTGAAGGTGAACTCGAAGTTGTTCGTTTTGGCCAGTTGCTGGAGGACTTTTTCCGCCTGGCTCAACTGCCCGTTGATTTTGCGGATCATGTCATGCTCATAACCGGAGGATTTGGAGAAAAAGAGAATCTTTTTGGGGGCGTCAGCGGCCACGGCGGCGCGGCACGCGGCCAGCAGCACCGCCGCCACGGCGCAAGAGCGGACGAGTTGGATGAGAATTTTCATTTGATTGCCTTTCCGCGGCCACAGTACCCGGACCTTGCACGTCAAGCCAAGGAAAAAAGCGAAGCACCCCCGATCCTTGGGAATCGCAATTACCGGGCCGACATTTCAGGGGCGACGATCTCGAAGGGGATGGCGGGCAGCGCGCCCAGCGCGACGCGGGTCTGATTGGCCCGGGGTTTGCCGGCGGCGGATGCGGCCCGCGGCTTGGCGGGCATGATGTTGACGATCAGGTTCCCTTTCACGCCCGGTTTGATCTTGGCCGCGTCGCTACGCAGCAGAATTTCCGCGCCGCCGTCCACCGCTGAAACGCTGTCAATGGAGATGCCATCGGGCGGCTCGCTTAATTCGAGTTGGAAATTGTTGGTGAAGGCGGGGCCGGGTGTTCTGAACCGCACCTCAGCGGTTCCACCGGCGGGGATTTTGACGGGGGTTGGACCAAGGATTTTCAAGGCGACCCTCAATTGGGGGCGATCGGCGAGAGAAACTTCCAGTTCTTGGGACGGCACCAGATGCCAGTAGGCGAAGGCTTGCATCATGTCCTGGGCCGGGACACCCGGACGGACGACCTCACGCTCCTGGATCAGCGCGCGTCCTTCCAGGGCGAGGTTGAAGACTGGCTTGGAGGAGAAAGTGGGAGCCATGAGGGTGAGGCGCACCTGGTTCTGATTGGCCGGCACAGTGCCGCCACTGAGGGTGAATCCCGCCGGGGCATCTTTCAAGGCCAGTGTAATCCGGTTGGAAAAGCCATCCCGCCGCAGGGCATAGACTGTAAAGGGAACGGCCATGCCCGGTCGCACCGTCAGGCTGGAAGGAACGACGCGCAACGCGAAGTCGGGCCGGGGCGGGCTGAGGCGCAGGCGGTAGGCATATTCCGGGCCGCCCTGATGTTGGGCGTCGCCCAGAAAGAGGTAGTAGGCGCCGGTGGCCGGCAACGTGAGACGAAGATAGGAATCGGCGTACTGCGTTTGCAACCCGGCCCCCTTGTCCTCATAATCGTCATTGAAGGCCAGTTGTTGCCCGGCAGCGTCGGTCAGTCTGAGCACCGAGTCCAGCGGGGATTCCAGCCGGCGCGCGATCACTTCGGCGACCACTTCCTCGCCGGCGCGGCCTTCGAAGCGAAACACGTCCCACTGGCCCGGCTTGTCAATCCGCCCGTTGACGATGATGGGAAGGGCGACCCGTTGGGCTGTGGCCTGCGAATGGTTTGATTCTCGGGAGAAGCATTCCGGCAACCTATCCACCGCAAATGGGAGGTGGTTGGAAACATATTCCGCCACCTGCGCGCAGAGCGGATAAACTCCGGGCGCCACGGCCCGGTCATCCTCGGTCAGGGAATCGGCGGCCAGATTCCAGCCGGAGAGACGGACGGTGGTTTGGGCGCCCGCCGGACCGCCCAGCGGGAAGAGGCCGGTGAGAAAGGGCAGTTCGCCCGCGGTGATGCGATAGACAAAGTCCTCGCGCCCGCGATAAATGGAATCCCGGACCTGGAGCACGTATTCGCCGTCCTTGGGGACTTCGTAGAACAGAACCGGGTCGGGATGGAAACGGAAGTGGTCGGCGTAGGCCACTTCGCGGCCTTGGGGGTCGTAAAGGGACAGGACAGCTTGAAACCAGCCGGGAACCGCGTCGGCCAGATAGGGCATCAGCTCCCGGGCCGTCGCGGCGAGAACCAGGCGCTGGCCTTTGCGCGCTTGGAAGCGGTATCGGTCCACGCCGCCGGCCAGGATCCGGCCATTGACCACACACGGCAGGACGATGCGCGATTCAACGGGTGCGGCGGCCACCTGGGCATTGCCGTTCCCTGGCCGGTTGGCCGCCGGGAGTGGGCTGGCGGGGGCGGGGGCGGGCTTGTTGAATTCGGGCAGTTGGCCCACGCAAAAGACCACCGGCTGGGTCAAGGCCATCGGCGCTCCGAGCCGAAGCTCCCGTTGGCCGGGCACGGCGTTGGAAGAAATGGTGATCTTGAGCGTGACGATGTCCCCCATTGCGGGATTGGCCGTTCTCTTTTGAAATTGAGCGAGTTTCTCGCGGATGTCGGCGGCCATCCTCATGTCCGCGGCCGTCCATGGCGCGCGGGTTGGACCGGTGTCTCTTTTGTCCCGTAGCGCTTTGAGCTTCTCGCGCAATTGGGTGACTTGTTGCTGGGTGAGCGGTTTGACGTATTCAACCACGACGGCTTGAACGCCGTCGCCGGAGACGTAGGCGTTGGTGACGTTGCCCAGATACTGCCCACCCACCTCGACCTGCAAGGAATCGCCCTGCCGGCCGCCGGCGGGAAAGACATAGGCAATGTGCGGAGTAAAGGGCTGCTGCCCCTGCAGGGCCGCGGCCATTGCCAGCAGGGCCGCCAGCGTCAAGATGAAATGCCTTCCAAACTCGGTCGTGCTTCGCATCGTGCCCGGCTCCTTACATGATTTCCGTCAAGCGCCCGCCGCTCTTCAGCCCGTCGGCGGGGCAGGGCGAGACGCGGACATCCAGACCTTGGGGATGCGGCAATTTTGCGTCCGGATCAATGCCGGCCAGTTCATAAATGCTGCCCAGCAGGTCGCACGGATAGACGGGTCGGGTCTTGACCTCTTCGCCTTTGGCATCGGACGAGCCGACGACGTGGCCGCCCTTGAAACCGCCGCCGGCGACCAGGGCGCAGAAAACCTCGCCATGATGGCCGCGCCCGCCGTTCCAAGGCGCTTCCCACATGACCTTGGGAGTGCGGCCAAATTCGCCCTGCCACCACACGAGGGTCTTGTTTAACAGGCCGCGGTCGGCCAAATCCTGCAATAGAGCGGCCATCCCTTTGTCCATTTCAGGGACTCTGCGGCGCATGGTTTGGAAATTCTGTTTGTGCGTGTCCCAGCCGCCTTTGTAGTTGATGGTGGTGTAAGGCACGCCCCGTTCCACCAGGCGCCGGGCGACCAGGCAGGATTGGCCGAACGTGTTGCGGCCGTAACGCTCTCTCAATTCGTCCTTTTCCTGCGCCAGATCGAACACCTTGCCCGCGTCTCCCAGGATCAGGTCGTAGGCTTCTTTTTCGGCTTTCTCGGAGGCGGCCAGTTCCGCGTTGCCCGGCAGGACATGGGCCAGTGTGTCCAACTGGTGCAGCAACTCGCGGCGGTCTTTCTGGCGGCGCTCGGAAATGCTTTCGCTGACCACCCCTTCCACCGCGAAGGGCGTTTTGGCCGGATCGCCCCCCGTGGCGAAGGGTTGAAAGCGCGATCCTAAAAAGCCGGCCTCGGAAAACCGCCCCTGCGGTTCGGTCAGCACGATGTAAGGTGGGATCAAACCGCGATAGTCCGCGTTGTACCCCTTGAAGAGGGAAACCACGGCGCCGGCGCAGGGATAGACATCGTGCCCTCCTGCCGGGCGCGCGGTCTGCACCATGTAAGAGGCTGTTTCATGGCCGTTGTTGCCGTGGGTCATGCTGCGGATGATGGAATACTTGTCGGCCTGCCTGGCCAGCAGCGGCATGAGTTCGCAGATTCTGATTCCGTCCACGTTGGTGGCGATGGGCTTGTCCAGCGGGCCGCAATAATCGGAGCCGGCTTCCGGTTTGGGATCAAAGGTGTCCAGGTGCGACGGGCCGCCCCACATCCAGATTTGGATGATGGTGCCGGCTCTGGCTTGGGCGGATGGCGTCGCCGCCGGCGCGCGCAGAGTCAAGTGGTGGCCCAGCAGCAAACCACCCGCCCCAAGAAGGGCGCGGCGCACCGCCTCACGCCGGGAGATGGCGGTGCCGCGCAAGCGGGAAATCAAGGCGTCCGAATACGGTCTGAACGGTTCGCCATCCGCACTCTGTTGCATTTTCATACTCTCACTCTGCCTTTCTGCTTCATTCGGTCAGTGCCGGTAAAGAAACTCCGTGCTGTTGATCAAGGCCCAAGCCAGGTCCACCGCCGCTTGGCGCTTCTTGAGGTTGGCGGACTGGAAATAGGTTTCCGCGGTCTTCAACTCATTTCCGGTTGGAAAACGCGAAAGAATCCTCAGATACATCGCGGCGGCGATCTGGCGCGGGGTTTTGTTGGTTTGCATCTGGTCTTGTATCATCCGGCTCCCTTCGATCTTGAGCAGGATGTGGCTCGAATTGAGCAGATGCAGGCGCTGTTCGGCCGTGGGCCGGTTATTGCGCTCCGATTCCAGCCCGGTGTCGCGCGGCGCGCGGCCGAACATTTCGAGAAAGGAACTGCTGATGCTGCCGTCGGGCAAGGCGATGGAGCGCACGTTTCCGGGAATGAAGGTGTAGGGTTCCGGGATGGCGCTGGTATAGTTTTCCGTCGTCCCGGTCAGTTGGTCCAGCGCGTCAATCAGAACCTCCGCTTCCAGGCGGCGCAACGGATAAAATGCGAAGTGGGCCGCCCCTGCCGGATTGTCCGTCCGGGGCAGGGAAGAGAGTTGGTAGGTCTTGGAGTTCAGGATCAGCCGGAAGAGGTGCTTGAGGTCGTAATGCGAGGCGATCAACTCCTTTTCCAACGGCGCCAGAAGTTTCGGATCGCTGGGCGGATTGTCCGGCCGGATATCGTCCGGCTCCTCAATGATGCCCCGGCCCAGCAGCCAGGACCAGACACGGTTGGCGATATTTTGGGTGAACCACGGGTTTTTCGGTTCAATCAGCCAGTCGGCAAAGACCTCCCGCGGATCCCGCTCCGCCGACAAACGGGCCGGGGTCCCATCTGGAAAAGCCGCCCCTTGGGCCAGGCGGTTCGTCGTCTTGGCCAGATCGAAAAGGACGATCTCTTCCTTCCACTCGGCCGTCGGCTTGTAGCCGATTTCGGAGAAAAAGGCCGCCATGCCGGACAGTCGGCTGGCGGGCCACTTCTCCGCCCGCGTCCCCATGAACGTCAAGGCGACGGCTTGAGCGATGGCCTGCGGCTCCCTGTTTTGCACGGCCCGGTAGAAGTTGACCGGCGGGACGCGGAAATTGCTGCCGCTGGCGGTGAGCAGTTCGCGCACGAACCGGTCGTAGGGCAGGTTGTCCTTGATGCTGGCGCGAATCCAGCGGTGATAGGCCTGGGCGGCGTTGGGCCAGAGATTGATCGGAAACTCCGCCTTGACCCGCAGCAGGTCGCTCCACTTCATGGCCCAGTAATCCGCAAATTCCTCCCGTTGCAGCAGCCGGTCAATCAACGCGCGCCGTTTGTTTGGGTCGCGGTTGAGCACGAACTGCTCCGCCTCAATTCCCGTGGGCAGCGTGCCGATGACGTCCAAAAAAACGCGGCGGAGAAAGACCGCGTCGGAGCAGAGACGGGCCGGCTGAATGTTCAACTCTTGCAACCGGGCGAAAACAAGTTCGTCAATGGGATTCTCCGGCGTCAGGGCCGGGACGCTTTCGTAAATCGTGGCCGGCCGTTCCGCCGCCGCCATGGCGCCGCAGGCCGCCAGGACAAGGGCGCCGGAAATCAAGAGCCTTTTCATCGCGTGGCCGCAGCCGCTCTGGCCGCGCCAATGGATCAGACGCCGGAGCCGCGCTGGCGGATACGAAAAAACACACCCTATCTTGCTGTGACGCATGGCAATTTATGGTTGACGAAAAATTGACTTTCTTCTGGCGCGTTTCGTAACCGCCCCTACAGTTTCAGCGTCTATCGCAACGTGATGCATTTGCCTCCATCCGCCAGAGCCGCCTCGGACGCCCGCTGGCAGACCGGCGCTTCCGCCAAAGCGGCCTCCGGCTCGGAATTCTCTTTCACGGTCAAACCGCTGCCCGGCCAAGGGATCATGGAGATGTTCAGCCGGCTGGCGGTCGCGCTCAAGGACGCGGACACGACGCCGGCCAAGTTGATGGTCTTCGGTTCTCTCAGCGCCCGCCCGGCGGCGGACGAAGCGATGCGGCGGGTTTTTGGCCGGATAGATTGGCCCGTCACCTGGGTCGAAGGAGCCGCCGGCAATGACCATCCGATTGCTGGAATGCAGGCCTTCGCTTTTGACGCCGGCCGGGTGAATCCGATCACCCTCAACGGTCGGGTGGTCGGTTCTGTCTTTGAAGAGGGCGCCATGCGGCATTGTCTGCTGGGCGGCTTGGGGCCGGGCCAGCGTTCGACCTCGCGCCCCGATCAGCTTCGGCAAACGCTGGAGAATCTGGAGGCGGCCCTGGAACTGGCCGGTTTTTCGCTGCCTGATGTCGTCCGCACCTGGTTTTACGTTGATCAAATTCTCTCCTGGTATGGCGCGTTCAACAAGGTCCGAACCCAGGTGTACTCGCGCGTCCAATTTCGCAGCGGATCCTTGCCGGCCAGCACCGGCATTTCAGGCCGGAATCCGGCGGGAAGCGCCCTGGTGGCCGGCGCCTGGGCGCTGCAACCGCTCGAGGCCTCCGCGCGGGTGGCGGAAGTTGCCTCCCCCTTGCAATGTCCCGCGCCGGCCTACGGCAGTTCCTTCAGCCGCGCGATGGAGATTTCCGCGCCGCGCGGGCGGCGGCTTTTGATTTCCGGCACGGCCAGCGTCGCTCCTGGCGGCGAGACGTTATGGACGGGGAACGTCCGCCGGCAAATTGATCTGACCATGAACGTGGTCGAAGCGATTTTGGCGTCGCGCGGCTTTGGCTTCCGGGACATCACGCGCGCCACAGCCTATGTCAAGAATAGGGATGACATGCCGGCCTTCGCCGTCTGGTGCGCGGCGCGGGACTTGCGTTCGCTGCCCGCCATCGTGGCGCACTGCGGCATCTGCCGCGAGGATCTTCTCTTCGAACTGGAGGCCGACGCCTGGACGGCAGCGCCGGCCAGTTAATTTATCGTTCAGAACGTTTCGGCATTATCCCTTGGGGGGCATAACCTTTGTACGAGCGGGAGTCGTTAATCCCGTTTATCGCCCGGCGGCAATTCGTCGCCGGGCAAGGGGGGGACCTTGGGCACTTTGGCCATGATGCGGTCAAAGTCCGCCAGGTTCGCCCGCTTGGCCCGCGTTTCCATGTCGTCACTGCCACGCCAGGCGGCAAGCTGGGCGGAGAGAGCCAGGGCAACGATCTGGTCAATTGGAACCTGTTCGCGTTCCGCCGCCGCGCGTGCTTGTCGCGCTAAATAGTCTGGCACGTTTGCTTCAATTTTCGTCATTTCGTTTGCCTCAAGATTTCCAGGAATTCAGCCGGTCGAACCACTCGAATTCCGAATTGCGCGGCGCGGCTCACGTCCCGAACATTGTGCGTCACAAGATACTGAACTTGCGCCTCTCGCGCCAGTTGAATAATCGCCTCATCATCCGGGTCATTCGCCGCCGGCTGCCAGCGTGTGGTTGGAGAGAATCTCTCGGCCATCTCGCACAAGGCATCTATGTAGGAGTCGGCCTCACGGTGCGTCAACTCCAGGAATTCCGCCTCACGATGCAAAATCTCATGGTATTCTCCGACCACCGTGTTGCTGAGGACTAGCGCCCAAGCGCCCGCGCGCAGTCGCGCCAGCAATTCATGCGATGCTCCGCTGGGCGAGCGCAGTCCCGCCACCAACACGTTCGTATCCATGACAGCGCGAATCATCTCCGATCGGTTCAATCAGTGAACTTGCACCAGCATGAATGGTTCTCGCACGACACTTGAGAACCAGCATCCTTCAGCGGGGCAGTCACGCAACGTGGACTCCGTACGACACGGCTCCTCCCTGGCGCTTTCCGGTATATTCCATGCCTTGCATGTGATTGGCGTTGGCCTTGGCTGGATTCTTCAGCGGAATCGCAACTATTCCTTTTTGATTCTCTGGGTCTGAAAACCACCGTTTGTTGTCGATTTTGAACACGGCGAGAATTCTTCCGCTTCGTTTGGCCACGGCCACGAGAACATCGGGCGCACCAGTTCCCTTCGACCACGACTCCACCCGGTCCCGCCGAAACTGCCAGAACTTTCTCGCGCGATCGGCCAGATCTTTTGGATGCCAATCCGAATTAGGTCCTGCCCGAGGGTCATCTTGGAGTGTGTCGGGCGAAAGAGTGACGATGATCGCCCGCGGGAGGTCCGATTTCTTGACCTGCCCGGCAATAACCGGAATGGGATACCGAGGGGCGAAACGGCCCTCATAGGATTTTTGAATGTTCAGCAACTTTACGTCGCTTCCGACGCACTTAACGATATGGATCGCGGCTGCCTCGGCAATCAGCGCGTCATCTGGCGAGGAAAATGGCGCGGACTCCCATTGCGTCGCATCCGGTTGTTGCATAAGGCGTTGAAACTTCTTGCTGTGTTCATCGTCGATTCGTGGGTCTGGTCCCTTGCCGATATACCCCAGCCCGGACTTCTTACTCATCACGAAATAGACTCTGTTTGCACTCATGGTCCCTTCACGTGTTCGGCAGCGAAAACGCCGCATATTCCCGTCCGGCCACGGTTGGGTTCTGCTTGCGCTTCCTGCGGCCCTTGTTGCGTTTTTCTTATGGCGGTAGCGACGCAATATAAAGCTAATTCGTAATTGACACGCTTTAACATTGTTTCCCCCACGGCATGGACAGTAGCGTTTTCCCGGTGCCGCGATGAAACTGGATCGTTCTCGATACGTTCTGGCCCTGCCGCTGCTGGCGGCGGGCTTGGCCGCGGCCGCGCTGGTTTTCTGGTGGGTCCATCAGGATCGAAACGTTCTCTCCGAGCGCCTGCCCGGCGCCGATCAACCGCCCGGCGCCGACGGCGCGGCGGCAGTCAATCCGATTTTAGCCGGCAAACTCATCCAGGGCCAGGCCCGGCCGGCCAATCTCCCCGGCCTCTGGCCCCAATTCCGCGGGCCTGATCGCGATGGCATCAGCCCTGAAACCGCGCCGCTGGCCCGCTCCTGGGACCCCGCCGGGCCGCGCCAGTTGTGGGCGGTGGATTGCGGCGAGGGGTATGCCGGCGTCGCCGTTCGCCAGGGGCGCGTCTTCCTCATGGATTACGACTACGACAAAAAGCAAAACGCCCTGCGCTGCCTCTCGCTGGCCGACGGAGGGGAAATCTGGCGTTACGCCTACACGCTGCCCGTCAAGCGCAACCACGGCATGACCCGCACCGTGCCGGCGGTCTCGGACCAATTCGTCGTGGCGATGGACCCCAAGTGCCATGTCCTGTGTCTGGACGCGGCCACGGGGGAATTGCGCTGGGGCCTGAACCTGGTCCGCGAATTTGGCGCGACCGTTCCGCCGTGGTACACCGGCCAATGTCCGCTCCTGGACGGAAAGTCCGTCATTCTGGCGCCCGGCGGCCGCGACGCCCTGCTGGCCGCCGTGGAGCTTGCAACCGGGAAAACCCTCTGGCGCGCGCCCAATCCGCACGACTGGAAGATGACCCATTCCTCCGTCATGCCGATGGAATTCGCAGGGCGGCGGTTTTACGTCTATTGCGGCAGCGGCGGGGTGGCCGGCGTGTCCGCCGCCGACGGGACGCTGCTGTGGGAAACGGCCGCATGGAAGATCAGCATCGCCACCGTGCCCTCCCCGCTCGTTCTGGATGGCGGAAAAATCCTCCTGGCCGGCGGCTACAACGCCGGCAGCCTGCTCCTCCAACTCCGGGAGCAGGGCGGCCGGCTCGTGCCCGAAACGGTCTGGAAGCTCACTCCCGAAGTTTTCGGCGCGACACAACACACGCCGATTTTCCATGACGGCCAGGTGTTTGGCACGCGGCCCAACGGGCAATTCGTCTGCCTGGGTCTGGACGGCAAAGTTCTCTGGGCCAGCCCGGTGGGAGACCCCTTCGGCCTGGGTCCGTTCCTCTTTGCCGACGGCCTCTTCTTTGTGATGAACGAGGCGGGCAGACTGAGCCTGGTGGAGGACTCCCCGGCGCGCTTCAAGCTGTTGGCCCAGGCGCAAGTGCTCCAAGGCCGCGAGTCCTGGGGGCCGATGGCCCTGGCCGGGGGCCGTTTGCTGGCGCGCGATTTCACCCGCCTGGTCTGCCTGGACGTTTCGTCGCCCTCGCAAAACAGATGACTGTTTGGTTGAAAATCAACCGCCAACCGGACGATTCTCAACCACGGGCGCGCCGCCGATCTTGTCCCCTTTGACCAGGCCATACACCGCGTGATGCACAAAATGGTCGTAGAGCCACTCCGCGTCGCGCGCCAGGCCTTCAAAGGTGAAGCCCAGCCGTTCCGGGATGGCGCGGCTGCGGCGGTTCTCGCTGGCGCAACGAATGGTCAGGCGATGCAGCCCCAGCGTCCCAAAGGCATACTCAATCATCGCCCGGCAACTGGCCGACATGATGCCCCGGCCCTGGTGCGGCGCCGCCAGCCAGTATTCCAGGCAGCCGGCCTTGTTGGGCCAATCAATGGGAAAACAATTGATCATCCCGCACAACTTCCCGTCTTCCCAAATACCCGTGTGAACTCCCTGGCCCAGCGCGAATTGTTGCAGGCTCAGGGCCACGTAGGCGGCGACCTCGGCCGGAGTGCTCCGGCGGTCCACCCAATTCATCCATGCCCGCAGGTGCGGGCGGTTGGCTTCGATCAAATCAAACAATTCCCGCCCGTGGCGGTGCTCCACCAACCCCAACTCGATGTGCTCTCCGATGCGCGCGCGAAACATAAAAGAACTCCTCAGCCTCCAAGCGTCGCTGGGTCGTTGATGTCGCCTTTGTTGAAATCAACGTAGGCCTCGGTCAGGTCGGCGGAGTAAATCAATCCTTCTGCGCGCCCGGCGTGCAAATGGAGGTGCAGATCGAACGCGCTGGCCGTGGTGATCTGGCACAGCTCCCTGAAAGCAACGCCCGTCGGACGCCCCCGCCGCAAGGCCAGCAACACTTCCCGGCTTCCCGGCAGGCTGTAGCCGACGTCCACTTTGTTTTCCTGCATCCGCGCAGCGGAATAACCGAGCGCGCACAGGATGCGGCCCCAGTTGGGATCGCCGCCGCACCAGCTTGTCTTGACCAGCGTGCTGTTGGCCACCGCCCGCGCCGCAGCCTCCGCCTCGCCCGATGTCCCCGCCCCGTGGACGCGCACGGTGACAAAACGGGAAACCCCTTCGCCGTCGAGCACGATCTTTTTCGCCAGTTCCAGCGTCAGGTGGTCCAGCGCGGCTTGAAAGACCGGCAGATCGGGCGAGCGGGCGGCCAGCGGGCGGTTGCCGGCCCGACCGTTGGCCAGCGCCAGGACGGTGTCATTGGTGCTCATGTCCCCGTCCACCGTGATGCGATTGAAACTTTTGGCCACCGCTTCATTCAGCGCCGCCTGCAACGTTCTGGCCTCCACGGCGGCATCGGTCGTCAAAAAACAGAGCATGGTGGCGTGCAACGGACCCAAGGCAGGGCCGGCGCCGGACGCGCTCATGCCGGGCTGGATCATGCCCGCGCCCTTGCACATTCCGCCCAACCGGGCCGTTTGGCCGCCGAGTTTGAATTCCACCGCCACCTCCTTGCGCCGCGTGTCGCTGGTCATGATCGCCTCGGCGGCCTGATGGCCGCTCTCCGGGGAGGACTCCAACCGCGCGGCCGCTTGCGCGATCCCCTTCTTGACGTTTTCCATCGGCAGCAGAACGCCGATGCGCCCGGTGGAGGCGACCAGCACGTCCAGCGGCGAGATGGCCAGCGCGGCGGCGGTCAATCGGGCCATTTCCGCGGCGTCGCGGAGACCCTGGCGTCCGGTGCAGGCGTTGGCGTTGCCGGAATTGACGACCACGGCTCGGGCCGTCCCGCGTTGGACCCGCTGCAGGCAAAGCCGCACCGGCGCCGCGCAGACCTGATTGGTGGTGAAAGTCCCGGCGACGGTCGCCGGCGAGCGCGAGACCAGCAGGGCCAGGTCGCGTTTATTGCCTTTATTGGAGCCTTTGCCCGTGCCGAGGCGCTTAATATCGCAGAACACCCCGGCGGCCAGGAACCCGGCCGGGGCGGTCACGGAACCCGCGATGATCTGGAACGGAGACTTTTTCACCCGCGGCAAGGACAAAAGCGGAAATCCGTCCCCCTGTCAACATGTTGCGGAAAATGTTCCGGTCATGTGCTCCACCTGAATTGTTCCCTCTTTTTAGCCATGCCAATAAAATGACCCGCCTGGGCCACATTATTGGCAAGACCACCGCCGGCTGACTGGGGCGGGAGACGGGTTTGGCGGCCGGAGCAAACGTGCCCGGTCCTCGCTTGGATGCGTTTGCGCGGATCCGGCGTTGCGTTTGCGCGGGCGGCCCTCTACACTGGGCGCCGTTCGACACGAGTGAAGAAACACGATTCATCCTCTCGTTCCGGCTTGCTGGCGGCGGGCAATTGGATCATTGACCAGGTCAAGATCATAGATGTCTATCCGCAGCGGGACCAATTGGCCAACATCGGCGCCCAATCCCAAGGCTCCGGCGGCGCTCCTTACAATGTCCTCATTGACCTGGCTCACCTGGGCGCGCCCTTTCCGCTGCTGGCCGCGGGGTTGGTGGGCAAGGATGACTTGGGCCAGGGCATCCTGGAGGATTGCCGCCGGCACGGGATTGACCCCGCCAACCTGGGGTCCACCCCGCTGGCGCCGACTTCCTATACGGACGTGATGAGCGAACAAGGCACCGGGCATCGCACCTTCTTTCACCATCGCGGCGCCAACGCCCTCTGGAACGGGGCCGGACTGGACTTCAAGAAGATTCGCGCGCGCATTTTTCACCTGGGCTATCTGCTGCTGCTGGACGCCTTGGACAGGCCGGACGCCAAGGACGGCACCAAGGCCGCCGCGCTGCTGCGGCGGGCGCGGGAGGCGGGGATCAAAACCAGTGTGGACGTGGTGAGCGAAGACAGCGACCGTTTTGCGCGCATCGTGCTCCCGGCGCTGCGGCACGCCGATTACTGCATCCTCAACGAGATCGAGGCCGGCAAGACGACCGGCTTCAATATCCGCGAGGCGGACGGGGCGTTGAACACGATTTCCCTGCGCCACGCGGCGGGGGCGCTGTTGCAAAGCGGCGTGCGGGAGCTGGTGGTGGTCCATTTTCCGGAAGGCTGTTTCGCCCGCACGCGCAAGGGCGAGGATTTCTGGCAATCCTCCCTGGACGTCCCCGACCGGCAGATCGCAGGCACGGCCGGGGCCGGGGACGCCTTTGCCGCGGGCGTGTTGCTGGGGCTGCACGAAGGATGGGAGTTGCCACGGTGTTTGACGACTGGAGTTTGCGTGGCGGCCGCCTCCCTCTCGCATCCAACCTGCACGGGCGGGGTGAAATCCTTGGCCGCGGCCCTCAAGCTGGCCCGCAAATTCGGCTTTCGTCCGTCCCTCCAGTCGTAACTGGTTCTTTGAGGATTATCCCCAAACTTCGGCCTGGCGGAGTTGCTTTAACAGAAGCTCTTCGAGCGGGGTTTCGCAGCTCACACTGAAAAAAGTCATGCCGCGGCCCTGGCAGAACTCGCGCAAACGCTGGCAGAAGTTTCGCACCGTTTGCTGGTAGGCCTTGAGGCGGTACTTGCCAAAGGTCACTTCCTGCACGCCGCCCGTCTCGGAGTCCACTAGGCGCAGGTCGCCGTAGGTGGCGGGATTCAATTCCTCCGGCGCCAGGATTTGAATGGCGTTGACGTGGAAGCCGCGGGCGGCCAGCGCGTTCAATCCGCTTTCGTACCCGGCCGGGTCCAGAAAATCGCTCAATACCACGGCCACCCCCGTCTGCCGGGAGGCCAGCGCCCCGCGCCGCAGCGCCTCGTTCAAATCCGCCGCCCCGCGGGCCGTGACGTTGGAGAGGTTTTGAAAAAATTCCAGCGACGATTTCCGCCCCCGCACCGCGCGCAATCCGCCCCGCGCCGCCAGTTCCGCGCTTAGGGCGGCGGCCTCCACGTTGGGCGCGGCGGGGTCAGGTTCCGGGAAAATGTGAACGGTCACGCGGTCAAATCCGCACAAGGCGACGTAGCCGACGGCCGCCGCCACCTGGCGGGCGAAATCGAACTTGGGCGGGGCGCCAAAGGTCATGGACTCGCTGGCGTCAAGAAAAATGCGCACCGGCAATTCCCGCTCTTCCTCGTAAAGTTTGAGAAAGAGCCTGTCCAGGCGGCCATAAAGATTCCAGTCCAGGTAGCGGAAATCGTCGCCGGCCACGTAATTGCGGTAGTCGGCGAACTCGACGGATTGGCCGCGGGCCTTGCTGCGGCGCTCGCCCTTGGCGGAGCTTTTGGAGCGGCGGGCGGCCAGGAGTTGAAATTGTTCCAGCCGCCGGAGAAGTTCGGGAGTCAGCAGCGCCACGTGGAGCCTCTACGCTTCAACCGCCGCCGCGTCCTTGGGCACGTCCTTGAGGACCTGCGCGATGATATGGTCGGTCGTGACGCCTTCGGCCTCCGCCTCGAAATTCAATATCAGCCGATGCCGCAGGGCCGCCGCCGCCACCGCTTGAATGTCCTCGAAGCTGACGTTGAAGCGGCCATGCGTTATGGCGCGGACCTTGGCGCCCAAAAGCAGCGTCTGGCCCCCGCGCGGACTGCTGCCGAAACGCAAGTACTGATTGGCGATGGGCACGGCCGTTTCGGTTTTCGGATGCGTGCTCAAGACCAGCCGCACCGCGTAATCCTTGACGTGCGAGGCCACCGGCACCTGGCGGACGAGCGTTTGCAACTCGATGATCTGCTCCTTGGCCAGCACCCGCACAATCTCCGCCTGCACGCCCTCAGTCGTCCGGGTCAGCACCTCGGTCAATTCCTCCCCCGACGGGTAGCCGACGAGCAATTTGAAAAAAAAGCGGTCCAACTGCGCCTCCGGCAGCGGATACGTTCCCTCCTGGTCAATCGGATTTTGCGTCGCCAGCACGAAGAAAGGCTCGGCCAGCTTGCGGATTTCCCCCCCGGCGGTCACGCTTTTCTCCTGCATTGCCTCCAGCATGGCCGACTGCGTTTTGGGCGTGGCGCGATTGATTTCGTCCGCCAGGATGAGATGGGCGAAAATGGGGCCGTGCTGGAATTGGAACTCCCGCCGTCCGCCCACCGTTTCCATGACAATGTTGGTGCCCAGGATGTCCGCCGGCATCAGGTCCGGCGTGAACTGGATGCGATTGAAGCTCATATCCAGCACCTGGCTCAACGTGCGCACCAAAAGCGTTTTGCCCAGCCCCGGCACCCCTTCCAGCAGCACGTGGCCGCCGCCGAAAACGGCGATGAGCGTCCCTTCGACGATCTCGTTGTGGCCCACGATGACCTTGCCGATTTCCGTGCGAAGCAATTCGTAAGCCGTGCGGAAAGCTCGGATTTGTTCTTCGATGCTCATGATTCAAATGTGCGCTCTCTATTGCTATACAATCCCGCCCAAAAAGCAAACCCGATTGCGCCAGCGGAACCTTTTTGTTCCGCACGCGGCAGATCTTCCATTGACCGGCGGGGCTCGATGTGATTATCCTCCCACCGTGAGCGCGGGATTCAACGCGCGCCCAACCGACACAACATGAAATCGCTTCTTCGCTTTTGTCCGCTCCTGCTGGCCCTCTTGCCCTTGAACTTGCAGGGGGATCCTCCCCTGGCCGATTACATCCGCCCCTTCGTCGGAACCAAGGGCGAAGGCAACACCTATCCGGGGCCGGCCGCGCCCTTCGGCATGGTCCAGCTCAGCCCCGACACCGCCAACGACCTGTGGGAAAACGCCGCCGGCTACAAATACTCCGACACCTCGATCATGGGTTTCAGCCTGACACACCTCTCCGGGACGGGCATTCCGGATCGCGGCGATTTCCTTTTCATCCCTCAGATCGGCGAACCCAAATTGGTTCCCGGCCCCAAGGAAAATCCCGACGCCGGTTATCGCGCCCGCTTCTCGCACGACCAGGAATGGGCCTCGGCGGGATACTACAAGGTCACGCTGCTCAATAACAAAGTAAGCGTGGAATTGACCGCCGCCGAACGGGCCGGCTTCATGCGCCTGACCTTTCCGGAAAGCCCGCAGGCCTGCATCCTGACGGATCTGCGCCATTTCCTTAACGGCAACGTGGACGCGCCCGGCCGATTCAAGCTCATCTGGTCTCATCTGCGGGTGGAGGACAACGCCACCGTCACGGGGTTTCACCTCGTCGGCGGCTGGGCCAGGGAACGCCACCTCTATTTCGCCGCCCGCTATTCCCGGCCCTTCGAGCATCATCGCATTTATAGCAACGGCCAGGAGGTCAAGTACGACAGTTACACCAGCTACCGTTTCCGCAGCCGCAACGAGGCCGCCGGCACCAACCTCCAATTCGTGGCCGAATACAAGACCCGCCCCAACGAGGTCATCCAGGTCAAGGTCGCCGTTTCGGCCGTCAGCGCCGCCAACGCCTTGCAAAATCTCGACCGCGAAATCCCGGGCTGGGACTTTGACCGGGTGCGAAGCGACACGCGGGAGAAATGGAACCGCGAACTGGCCCGCCTGCAAGTCGAAGGGACGCCGGAGCAGAAAGAAACCTTCTACAGCGCGATGTATCACTGTTTCCTGGCCCCCAGCCTTTATGAGGATGCGGATGGCGAATATCGCGGGCTGGATTCCAACATCCACCTCGCGCTCGGCTTCAACAATTACACCGTCTTTTCCCTGTGGGACACCTATCGCGCCACCCATCCGCTTTTCGCACTCATTCAGGCTCCGCGGGATGGCGACATGATCCAGTCGTTGCTGGCCCACTACGACCAAAGCGTGGACCACCTTCTGCCGGTCTGGTCGCTGGAAGGCAATGAGACCTGGTGCATGATCGGCTGCCACGCCGTGCCGGTGATCGTGGACGGGTTTCTCAAGGGAGTCAAAGGCTTCGACAAAGAACGGGCCTACCAAGCCGTCAAAACCACTGCCCTGAACCCGGACTATGACGGTCTGGCTGCCTACAGCCAATTGGGCTGGGTGCCCTGCGACCAGGAAAACGAGTCGGTCTCCAAGACGTTGGAATACGCCTTCGACGATTACTGCGTGGCCCAAATGGCCAAGGCCCTGGGCAAGCAGGAAGATTACCGCTACTTCCTGGGCCGCTCCCGCAGTTTCACCAACCTCTTCGACCCCGCCGTCGGCCTGATGCGCCCCAAGGATTCCCGCGGCCAATGGCGCACCCCGTTCAATCCGCACTTCTACGATGACAATTCCCGCAGCAACGATTTCACCGAAGGCACCAGTTGGCAGTACTCCTGGTATGCGCCGCAGGACGTGCCGGCCTTGATGGCGTTGGCTGGCGGCCCCGAACCCTTTGCCCGCAAGCTGGACCAGCTTTTCACCTTCCGCCAAGCCGACACCAACCAGGGGATGGATGACGTGCAGGGGCGGATTGGAGAGTACTGGCACGGCAATGAACCGAGCCACCACATCATTTATCTTTACTCTTACGCCGGCCAGCCGTGGAAGGCCGCCCAACGTTTGCACGAAGTCGTCCGCACCCAGTATGGCAACCAGCCCGATTCCCTCAGCGGCAACGACGATTGCGGCCAGATGTCGGCCTGGTACATCTTCACCGTGCTGGGATTCTATCCGGTTTGTCCGGGCGGCGACTATTACGTGATCGGCAGTCCCGGCGTGCCCAAAGCCGTCATGCGCCTGTCCAACGGCGGCAAATTCACCATGACCGCCGCCAACCTTTCCGAAAAAAACATCTATGTCCAATCCGCCACCCTCAACGGGCGCTCATGGAACTCTCCCTTCCTGCCCGCCCGCGCGGTCAGGGAGGGGGGAACCCTGGCCTTCCTGATGGGTCCCGAACCCGACAAGGCCTGGGGCGTGAAGGGCCAGGTTCCGCAATGATTGGACATTACTTGGATGGCCCCTGCGCTTGCAGCCAGCGCTGAAAAGCCTCCGGCCCCAGCAGGGCTTCCAACGACTGTTGTTGCTGCACTTGCGTTTGCGCCAGCGCCTCGACTTTTTCGTCGTTGCTCAACGTGTCATCCTTGCGGATGCGCTCCAGTTCGGCCTCGGTCGCGCGGTTGATTTCGTAGATGGGCGCCAGGAGGGTCTGGGGCAGATTCAGTTGCTGAGCCAGGGTCTGGGCGGAGCGGTAGAGAGGGTCCTGGTTCAATTGGTAGCTGGCGTAGGCCGCCTCACCCAGGGTCGCTTTGATGACCGCCTCGCTTTGCGCCAGCAGTTGCTGTTGTTGTTTGAGCAACGGCGGATCGGTGCCCGCATAGTAGAAGACCGGCTGGCCGATGATGGAGTTGAGACTCGTGAACAACTCGCGGAATTGGTCCGGTGTCAGCTCCATGCTGCGCATCATCTCGCGCAATTGCTGGGCCGCCGGAGAGTAGCGGAGCGTAAACTCCTCGTACTGTTCAGGGTTCAGCACGGCCGCCAATTGCAACAGCGGCTCCTCGCGCAGGCGCACCATTTGCATCGGATCAATCGCCTTGTTTTGCAGACGCTGCCTTTCCTGGTATGCCTCGATCTTCTGTTGGGCCGCGGCCACGATGGCCAGCGCCGCCTGCTTGGCCGATTCGGGCATTTCCCCCAGGATGGGGCCGGTCAGCGTGATGCCGGCCCGGGCCGCGATCACCGCCTTGCTCTCCGCGTCCCAGCCCGCGCCCAGCAGGCCGGTCAACAAGCCGCGCCGCTCCGCTTCCAGGCTTCGGAGTTTGTCCTCCGCCGCGTCCACCAAGGCCTGGTCGGGCGCCGATTTCCACCATTGGTAATTGGGGAAATTCACCTCGGCCAGCCGCCGCCGGGCGTACAGTCGGTTGACCTCGGAGGTGACGATGTCGCGGATGGTTTGTTCGGGGCACCCGATGTCGCGCAAGTTTTTGATCAAGGTGGGGTAGTTGGTGGACTGGATTTGCTCCCAGGTGAAGTTCTCGTGGCGGAGGAGGACATTGGTTTTAACGAGCAGCGGGTTGTCGTGCGCGGAGGAAGCCGGGACCGCTGGCTCTTCCAGCGGTTCTGTGGCGACGTAGAGACTGGCCGCCAGGAACAAGTTAAATCCGACCGATAGAATCAACCAGAAGCGCGCTCTCATACTCTTATATTCTTATATTCCCCCAAAAACGGGGCGATGCAACCGTTTTGTTGCCTCCGGCGTAATGCCTCAGTGACGGCGGATTTTGAGCCGAAATCAGGACGAGTCGAACAACAGTCTGTACGGGTCGCGCTTTTGGTTTTCCGCCAATGCGTCCAGGCAGCGATGGAAAACATCGAAAACGTTAT
>Ga0326728_10007129_pt1 | contig 29223 bp, 16 predicted proteins | sample MB3enrmetagenome_FD_207602 | JGI IMG/M metagenome (GOLD analysis project Ga0326728, IMG submission 207602) | Lab enriched peat soil microbial communities from McLean, Ithaca, NY, United States - MB31MN | ecosystem: Environmental > Terrestrial > Soil > Wetlands > Peat | place: USA: New York... | reverse complement strand
CCGTAGTAACTGAAACGCTCCCAGTACTCGGTGAGGAAGAGAGTCGCGAGCCCGCGCGGATGACCGAAGAATCCTGCCATTGGGGAAGGGGTTCAGGCCTGCCTTTTTTAATGAACGTCGGGAACTAATATACCCTGTCCGAAGGTAGCGGTACAATTTGATGCTGTAGCGGCGAGTTTACCTCGCCAAATGGCGGCGTAAAGCCGCCTCTACATCAAACTGTACCACTACCTGTCCGAATGTTAACTTGACATTATTTTTCGGCCTCGCTACTGTTTGCCCTTCGCCGCCTTGGGATCGCGGGCGTCTCGCCCGCTGTCGCGCGCCCGCCGCCCGGAGTGCGGGCAAGATGCCCGCGCTCCTTTCTTAGGGAGGGTTAAAATGAAGGACGCGAAATTCGATCGCCAAAGAAGAGAGTTTGCTAAGTTGGCTCTGGTGGGCGCCCTGGGAGGAGCAGGTTTGCTGGCGCCCAGCCGCCAGGGTGAAGCCAAACTCGCCAATTATCCCCCTGGCATTAAGATCGCATTACAGTTGGGCGCCGACCCGTCTTTGGGAGAGCCCGCACAACTCGACGAAGATCTCCAGTTCGCGAAGCAGCTCGGGGTTGAATACGTCAGCATCTGGGTGCATGGAAGCCGGGCGACTTACGACTATTTCATGGGCGTGCGTGAGCGGGTCGAAGCGGCCGGCCTGAAAGTCTGGAACATTGGAAACCTGAACGTGCATAACATGGAAGAGGTCACTCTCAACCTTCCCGGACGTGACCGGAAGATCGAGGAGTACAAGACCTATCTTCGCAATTTGGGCAAAGCCGGCATCTCCTATACGACCTATGCTCATATGGGGAACGGAATCTGGAGCACAGCACGCGAAACCACCCGCGGCGGTGCGCCGGCGCGCGCTTTTGATTTGGCGAAGGCCGATACGGACGGCGCCGGCTGGTGGGATGGCAAGATTTTCAAGGGGCCGCTGACCCACGGCCGCGTATACTCCGAGAAGGAGATTTGGGATAACTACACCTATTTTATCAAGGCGGTTGCGCCGGTGGCAGAGGAGGCAGGCGTAAGAATCGGCATTCATCCCGATGACCCGCCGGTGCCTGTGCTGGGCGGCGTTCCGCGCTGCATCTTCGGCAATTTTGAGGGTTACAAACGGGCCTTCCAGATCGCTGACAGCCCCAATATAGGAATGTGCCTCTGCTGTGGCACGTGGGACGAGGGCGGCAAGCTGATGGGCAAGAACGTCCTGGAAACTATCGATTACTTTGGCAGACAAGGCAAAATCTTCAAGATCCACTTTCGCAATGTGAGCGCCCCACTGCCCCATTTTGTTGAGACCTTTGTCGATGACGGTTACATCGACATGTACAAAGTAATGCAGGCGCTCCGCAAAGTGAATTTCAATGGGGTCATGATACCCGATCACGTTCCGGAGATGTCCGGCGGCGGCCGGGCCGGAACCGCCTACAGCATTGCCTACATGAAGGCGCTTCTCAAGAGAGCCAACGAAGAATTGGCGACGTAGTGTAGCGGTCATGTTTTTGAATCCTCAATGGCCCAGTGGCTGGTGGCTAGTGGTTAGTGGCTAGCAGGAGCAATGAACACCAGGAACCAGCGACTAGCCACTAGCCACTAACCACTAGCCACTGCCCTAATCGTAGCGCAGCGCCACCAAAGGATGTATAAGCTGTGGAGATTGTGATAAAGCCTTTGATCTTTGCTCTCTATGTTGTGCTTGCATTTGGTGGTCTGAGCGCGCAGACACCCGCCTGGCAGCCATCGCCGGGACATGCGCAAGTGCCGATATGGCCGGGGGCGGCGCCTGATGCGCAGCCCGTCGCGGGGCCGGAGGCCGCTATGAGTTCCGGGAAAGAGTGGCGGGTTGCCGGGAGACCGGCGGTTTCCGTCACCAACGTGTCGCGGCCTACGATGACGGTCTATTCGCCAAAGGGAAAGAATACGGGCGTAGCGGTCGTGGTCTTCCCTGGTGGGGGCTACCAGGTTCTGGCCATCGATCTTGAAGGCACGGAGGTCTGTGATTGGCTGACGCCCGAGGGCATCACCTGTGTGCTGTTGAAATACCGCGTGACGGACGTGGGGCCGTTTCCGAAATCGGGACCATATCCGGAATCACCGATGGCGCTCGAAGACGCGCAGAGGACTGTGGGGCTGGTGCGCTTTCACGCTGCGGAGTGGCATATCGATCCGCACAAGATTGGAGTGCTTGGGTTTTCGGCAGGCGGGCATCTCTCGGCAGCGATCAGCACGCATTTCGCGAAGCGTTTGTACCCGGCTGTCGATGCCGCCGACAAAGAAAGCTGCCGCCCGGATTTTGCGGTGGCAATCTATCCGGGGCATCTGTCGCTTTCCGCGGCGGAATGGGATGCCAACCAGGGCGCCAGAAAGTTTGTGTTGCGTCATTCGGCGACTGCCGATAAACATCTTGGGTTGAATCCCGATATTCCTGTCACCCGACAGACGCCGCCGACGTTTTTGCTGCAGGCTGAGGATGACCACGTGGACAGCGTAGACGACTCGCTGGCTTACTACATTGCGCTAAAGAACGCTGGGGTTCCCGTGGAGATGCATTTGTATGCGCAGGGCGGGCACGCGTTTGGGCTGCGGCGCACGAAATTTCCGGTGACGGGATGGCCTCTGCTGGTGGAGACGTGGCTGGGAACGATCGGGATGATTTCGGTTCACAACTGAAAGGGGCGTTATGCGGAGTTGCCTTTTGCGTTGGAGTGCAGCGGCGGGGATGCTCGCGTGTGTAGGGATTCAGGCGTGGGCGCAACTGCCGGACTTCTATAAGACGATGGGCGGCGGGGTCTGGGTGGTGAAGGACGCTTCACGGGCGGTCGCCGCGTGGCGGAAGGTGGGTCTGGAGGAAATACGCGACCAGGGCAGAATTGCGCTGGATGGCCCTGGGCGGCTCCGGGGGCGGTTCATCGCAGGCCGGCTGGGGAGCTTTGGCGTGGAAATCCTGCAGCCCGATCCGGGCGATGCAGCGTACGATGCCTTTCTCGCGCGCCACGGCGATGGCATCTTTGCACTCTTCTTTGTGGCGCCTGACGCACAGCAAGTGGAACGGGAAACCGCACGGCTGGGCGGGCTGGGCGTGCGGGTGTTGCGCACACTGCGCACTGCTAATGCGCGCTACACGTTCTTCGATACAGAAGCCGCGGGCAAGTATGTCCTGGCGCTGGTCTTGGGCCGGCAGGCCGAGCCGGGCGCAGGTCCGGCGAAAGTGATGCACGTGGGACTGGTAATCCGAAAAGCCGCGCCGGTTTCGGAGTTCTGGCGCCGGCTTGGCTTTCCTGAGATGTCGCTGGCCAATGCCACTCCGCGCCAGGACGGCCGCTACCATGGCAAGCCGCTGCTGCTGCCGTTTGTGGTCGGCTGGCAGAATTATTCACACCCCACTTTTGAATGGATCATTCCGCCGCAAGCCCCCCCCAATTGTTACGACGACTTTCTGCGCGCCTACGGCGAAGGCGTGCAGCACATCGGCGTGCCGGTGGACAACCTCGAGAGCGCGCTCGAACGCTACGCGAAGCTCGGCTGGTCGCCCGTGCAAAGCGGCGCGTGGGGCGATGTCGGAAAGCCGAACTCCGGCCGATACGCCTACATGAACACGGATGCACTAGGCGTCAGCCTGGAGTTGATCCATGCGATTCACTAGGCCGCGTGGTTCGATGGTGGCGCATACGTTGCTTTTTATGTATGCGCCTCTTGGCAATGGAGACATGCCGTGAAGACGATCTTCCTCGCGCTCAGGTCTGTCATCTACATGACGGGGTTCTTGCTTTTCTTTGCTTGGATCGCCCTGCGAGTGCGAGCCTTCGACCAGCGCTTTGGAGTCTCCTTACCCGCGGCGGCCGAAATACCCGGCGAAATCCTGGTGATTCTCGGAGCAATTCTGGTGCTTGCGTGCGCGGGCGTTTTCATTTCACGAGGTCGAGGTACTCCTGCCATTTTTGATGCTCCGCGAGCCTTCGTCGCCAGCGGCCCCTACCGTTATGTCCGCAACCCTATGTACCTCGGGGGGCTGATGCTTCTCATCGGGTTCGGTCTATACAACCGTTCGATTTCGATTCTCTTAGTGGCTTTGCTCCTCTTCGCTCTCGTTCACCTGTTCGTCCTCTTCTACGAAGAGCCTACCCTGACACGGAGATTCGGGAGTTCTTATCAGGCGTACCTCAGAGCCGTGCGCCGGTGGATTCCGCGGTCATTAATTCACACTTTCAGGAAAAGTTAGGCCGGGCGGGAGAATGTTATTCCCACCCGGCGATTGTTAAGCAGCATTGAGCTCCTCCAGCGAACGGATGTAATCAATGACGGCTTCGCTCCAGCCGTCGATGTGCACCCACCTGCCGTAACCCACGCCGTTCTTGAAGCTGCCCACGTTAATCACGTACCCGCGACCACGCGGAGCCGGAACCTTGTCGTGGGCCTGCTCGTCGGTGATCACGATCAGGCGATCGCACTGGTCCTGCATCGCCGCCAGCGCCGTGCCCAGATACGTGCCGTTGTGCAACTGGCTCCGGTCGATGGCGTCGCGCAGCGCGAAACCGTGCCGCGCGGGAACCTCCACCAGCTTGTCAGAAAAGCTGTAGATGCTTGCCCGCTCGGCGATTTCACGCAGCAGGATTGCCAACCCGTACGCCGCGTCGGTCCGTAACATTTCGGACCGGTGCGAAAGGGGCGCCGTCATGCTGCCGGAAACGTCCACCAGCAGCACGGTCTCCCCCATCAGCTTGGGCCGCTCACGGAGGCTCTTGATCATGGCCGCTTCCAGCGCTTCCTCCCACTGCGGAGCGTGACGCGCGGCGGCAATGAAGCGGAAGGGCAGAACACGGTCCGTGCGCATGGAGCGGATGGCGCCCAGCACCAGGTCCTCCTCCACCCCGGCCGCGCGCATGTTGCGCAGGTTGCGCAGCAAGGCGAGCGCGCCGAGCTTGCGCTCCTGGATGAGCCGCCCCCACGCCATGCGCTTGTCGGCGCCGGCGGAAAGCGCAACTTCCCAGGTGTCGGGCGGAGTTAGCTTCGCTTCTACCAGACCCTTCCACACCTCCGCCTGAGCCTCATCGCGAGGCTTGGCGTGAGAGAGAAAGAGTACGTCGCGCAGGCGCACCGGTCCCGGACGGTCGTACTTAGCGAGCTGGTAGGCATCGAACTTGCCGAAGGCCGCAGCCAGGCCCTTCTTGACCTGCCCGGAGAGCGGCACGCGGCCGCCCTTCCAGTAGATGGCCAGGAACTCCGTGAGCTCGTCGGCGCGTTGAATGACCCGCGCCAGAGTCTCGCCCACCAGGGCGCGATGCGTCGCGTGGCGAGCCATCTCGCGCACCAGCAACAGCGGGGCGTGGCGCAGGTTCATCCTTTCGCGCGCTTCGATCGCCATGTCCGCCACCTTCCCTGCCTCCACCTTGGGCACCAGCTCCGCGATGCGGCCGGCGATTTCCACACCGTCCTCGTAGAACTGGTCTTCCCAAAGCAGGCAGGCCATCACCGAGCGCCGAAGCTGAAGTTCCGGCGCAATGATCTTGGCCGGCCCACCTTCGTGCGTCCGGTGAGCAAGCCACGACCGCCAATTCCGAATATTCAATCGAGCCATGATTTATTGCCTCCTTTCAAAGATAAACGGACGGGGAACGAGCGACCGGGTGTTGGTGCTCTATCCACTGAGCTACACGGGCGTAACATGCCCGTGGCAGGATTCGAACCTGCGACCACCCGCGTGTCAAGCGAAGTAACCCATGTCTACGCCACCGTCCGAACTTGTCAATCCAGGAACACAACTGCGGCATTCGCTTTGGCCTGTGTCTCAGTATTCATGTAAACCCGGTGCCACACCGTCAATGCCACGGTCGCATGATCGGGGTGCGTAATGCGCCCGCGCACATAGACTCGAGGATTTCGGCGCATCGACCGCCAGGGAAGCCGCCCAGCGCCAGGGTCTTCTTGTAATCGCTTTCGGTATGCTGCTTCCGAAAGCCCTTCCGGAGCCAAACGCGAGACGTACACCCGTTCGCCCCCGGTGCGATAACACTCCTCGGCCAGATGTGGCTTACCCATGCGGCTGCGGACGAGTGGTTCGTCCTTGATAATCAGGAGTTCCGGCACTCCCAATTCAGGTTCGGGAACAAAGAACCATTCACCTTGGCGAATGAAAGCCCCATTCCTGCGCCGGTCGATATGTTTCCTCCGGATCGCCGAGCGCTGCTCTCGCTCGAGCACCTGAGTTGGCTTCAGGGCAGTCTTGGCCTGGGCGACATTACTCACAGGCGCAGATTCCGGAATAGCCGCGACAAACCAATGGCGCTCGTCGTGACCGCACAGAAACTTCTGCTTTTCGTCGCCGACCCGAGACATGAGCAGAAGGTGACGGTCCCTCGGCTGTACGTTAAGTACCGTGAGGTCGGGTACGATATTCGAGGCATGTTTCAACAGAAAGAACTCGCCCCGGCGATCGCGTTGTATGTCAATGGTAACGGGTGAGGAAATCTTCTCGGTTCCTTCGATTCGCACCCGAGCTCCCAACTTTAGAAACGCCTTTTCGATCATCACTCATCCTCCATGATCAGCTTTGCCATGCGTTGTTTCCGCCCAAGGGCAGACGATGATTCACCTGTCGAGGGCTTTGAACCGTGGATCCAGACTTTGTTTACCACCTTTGTCTCCGCTTCCATCGTCAGGGAGGGCCGGGCAAATGCCCAGCCCCGATTAGAACGCTCGCCGGGGAACCTGCGGCAAAGGGACCAACTCAAGGCATCACCTACCGGAACCTGGTGAATCGGAGCGACGCCCCGTCCCGGTTAGCTCAAGCCCTGGCAGAGGCGCCCGCCTCCGCGCGTTGTTAATGGGCGGCGAAGTAACCCTCGCCTATCACCACCGGCGAAAAAGTAGGGCCAGGGAACAATTGGGCACGGACTTGGGGCATCGAACCCCGCCTTTTGCAAGGCCTACCACGAAGTAACCGTACCGATCACCACTGACCCAAACCTGACTGGGGGAACAAGTGACAGCGGAATTGGTCGATTTGCAGTCGAAGTAGCCGCTATCGACGCCACCCAGTCAATCGCAATAATTAGGAAGAGCGCAGGTCAGGACCGTCGAAGTTTAGTGGAGGGGCTTCAACGACGCCCAAGTGCAGTCTCCGCCGACGCTTGGCCGGAACCGACCGCGCTGCGAATTGGATCTCGTATACGTCATAATGGGCGTTTTCCTACGCATCCAAATGTTGCCATAGGAAACAGTCAAAAGGCAACAGAAATATTCACTTGGTGAGAAAAAAAGTGGACACGCGTGCTCCGCCGTGCTCTGGAAGCGCAGGACGCCGAGGAAAACTGAACTAACGAGGAACGCCGGGCCCTGTCCGCTCATATCGAGGAAGGCTATCTCCAGGCCGAGCGTGGCGACCTCATTGACGGCGCTCAGGCCCGCCGTGAAATTCAGGCGATGAAAGAGCGCCGCCGCTTGTCCAAACGATGAGTACCGGCAGGAGGATGTCCATCTTCACGCCAAAGGCTTTCTCGATGCGCAGCGCCATGTTTCCGGCTGATCAATCAGGCCTTCACATTCAACCCGCGCGGGGATGAGGGATTCCTGCCGCCAGCGACCGCAGGTTCCACCGACGGCAAATGACTTTGGGTCCCTTCCAGACCCCTTCTCGGCACGTACCGCGCTTTGGCGCCCCGTGCCTGGCCTTCAGTGTATGACCTTTTGTCTCTTGCACTTTTTTCTTGCACTTCTTACTTGACAGGCCCAGCGACTTATGATAGCCTAGAACTGTGCTTATCAGAAGAAAAGTCAGGGAAGCGAGCGGCGGCAAGGCGGAGAGAACCAGAGGCGCGCCGGCGAAAGACACCCCGCCAGCGGAAAAAGATGTTATTTAGAGGGAACGAACTCAACAAGTTATTTGAAATGAACGACTTAGCTTTTTACAATGCTGAAAACGAACTCATTTTTGAGCGCAAACGAGTGCAATTCGTACCCAAAAAGTGGTAAAAACAGCCTTCATGCATCTTCGAATCCAAGATCTTGACGCGCCAAGCGCCGCCGGGCGCGAGCAACGAGGGGCTAGAGAGGGCGTGGATCGCCCCGCAACGTGTGACCGGGAATGCACTCCCCGCTGTCGTCATTCCCGCTCCCCCGCCTCCGCCGAGGACAAGCTTCGCGGGAATGACGGGTGGCTCGCACGGGAGGTAATTCCAAACGAGGCCACTACCCAAGGGGGAGAACGCTAGAACTTGGAGCACCAAGAGGAGTACGCAATGAGTCAACTGGCAATCTTTGGCGGCGCGCCGCAACGCACCAGACCTTTTCCCTCCTGGCCCGCATACGATGAGAACGAGGAGCGAGCTCTGCTCGAAGTGCTGCACAGCGGGAGTTGGTGGCACTATTTCCAGGGCGAGGCTGTGAATCCGGCAGGGGCGCGTAATGAAGGGCCCCTCGAGCCACGTTCCAAGGTGGCCGAGTTTCAGGAGGCGTTTGCGCGATTGCAGGGTGCAAGGTACGGCTTGGCCTGCGCCAACGGCTCGGTGGCTCTCGAGGTGGCGCTGAAGGCGCTCGGCGTCGGGCCTGGAGATGAAGTCATCGTGCCGGCTTATACGTTTGTCGCCACCGCCAGCGCGGTATTGATGGTGAATGCCGTCCCCATCTTTGTAGATATCGAGTGGGAAACGTTCAACATTGCTCCCCAACGGGTCGAAGCGGCTATCACCCCGCGAACCAAGGCCATGATCCCCGTGCATTTCGCGGGACAGGCCGCGGATATGGATTCTCTCCTGAAGATCGCGGAGCGGCACAAACTGCTAGTCATTGAAGATGCGGCTCATGCGCACGGAGCAACATGGAAAGGCCGGGGATTAGGTTCGATAGGAAATGCGGGAACATTCAGCTTTCAAGCTTCGAAAAACATGACCGCCGGGGAAGGAGGGTTAGTAACCACAAACGATCGAGACTTGGCCGAACTCTGCGATTCCTACATCTGGGGCGGACGCGAAGTCGGCAGGCCCTGGTACGAATATCACCGGCTGGGTTGGAACTACCGCTTGACGGAGTTTCAGGGAGCGATCCTCCTCGAACAACTGAAAAGGCTCGAGGCCCAAAATTCCAAGCGCAGGAAGAATGCCCGTTATCTTGACCAGCGACTCTCCAAGCTGCCCGGTATCTCTCCGCTCTGCGTTCGCGAAGACGTCACCAAGCACTCCCATCACCTCTACATCTTTCGCTTCAACGAGGAGGTGTTTGGACTTTCGCGCTCGAGTTTCCTCGAGGCGCTTCTTGCGGAAGGGATCGCTTGCCTTTCCGGCTATGAGCACACGCTTTACAAAAATCCCATGTTCCTCCGTCAAGATTTCCGCCCCCGCGGATGCCCCCTCACCTGCGGCCACTACGATCGCGCCATCGATTACGCCTCTTTTGAAACGCTTTGTCCCAATGCGGAGCGCGCCTGCCGGGAAGCCGTCTGGCTCGAACACCGGCAGCTTCTGGCTGAGCCGGAGGACATGGACGACATCGTTCACGCCATCGAAAAGATCTACGAGCACCGCGAGGATTTCCGTAGCGCCGATATGCCGTCGAAGTGAGATTTGGAGTGCGATTTGGAGTGCGGCAGCTTGCTGCCGCTTTTGCAGGGCCAGCTTGCTGGCCGGGGACGGTGGCGGCGTAGCAGAAAGCCAAGCTGCGAGCAAGCTCGCTGAATGAAAGCGGCAGCAAGCTGCCGCTCTTGCGCGGTCAGCTTGCCGGCGGTGGACGGTGGGGCACAGGAGGAAGCGGTGGCCGCTGGGGCGTAGCAGAAAGCCAAGCTGCGAGCAAGCTCGCTGAATGAAAGCGGCAGCAAGCTGCCGCACTCCAAAGGGAGGACGTATGATCAATCTAGGTATTGCAGGAATGGGTTATATCGGACAGGTTCACCTGGAGGCTTCGAGGAAACTCTCCGGCGCTCAGGTGGTGGCAGCGGCCACGCTCGAGCCCGAAAAGGCTCGGGATAAATTTCCGGGCGTACAGATTTACTCCACTTTCCAGGAGCTCTTTCGCGACGACCGCCTGGACGCCGTAATCATCGCCCTCCCCACCGACCTCCACGAAAAGGCCGTCGTCATGGCCGCCGAATGCGGCCGCCACATCCTATGCGAGAAGGCCATGGCGCTGGATGCTGATTCGGCGCGGCGCATGCTCGAGGCGGCCGAGGCCCACGATCGCATTTTCATGGTTGCGCACGTCCTGCGCTTCTGGCCCCAGTACGCGCGCATCAAAGAGCTGATTGACGCGGGCGAAATCGGTACCGTTATTTCTGTAGCCGCCTACCGGCTGTCGAAATATCCACCCTGGATGGATTGGTTCCGCGATCCGGCGCGGAGCGGTGGCACGCTGCTGGACCTCGAAACCCACGATGTAGACTTCGTGCATTGGATTCTGGGACATCCTCAAAGCGCCTATACCGTGGGAATCCAGTCGCCCGCAGGGGCCTGGGACCACGTCCACACGATCTTGAACTATCCCCACGCGCAGGCCAGCATCGAAGCGAGTTCACTCATGCCGGAGTCCTTCCCCTTCAGCACTCGCATTCTTGTGGTTGGGACTGAGGGGGCGCTCGAATACACGTTCCGTGTCAGCGCCAATGTACAAGAGCGCGAATCGGCCTCGCACTTCTTCCGTTTATACAAGCGTGGCGGCCGCGAGTGCGAGCCCACAGCCTCGACTGAGGACGCGTACGCTGCTCAGCTCCGCTACTTCGTGCAGTGCGTCACCGAGCGCCAGCCGCCGCGCCTCTGCCCGCCGGAAGAGTCATGCCAGGTGATGCAAGTAATGAGCGCGCTGAGGCGATCGGCGGAGAGCGGCCGGATCGTCGGGCTGGGCGAGCACGGTTACGAGTAATAGCCTCAGTTCCACGTCGCCGCCTGCCCCGCCTTTCCCTCAAGTTGCAGTGTATGATGGAAGTATGGCCGGCGCGGGAATGACGTGGCTTTCGACGGGGTCGCCGCTCAGGATGACGTCCGCGAAGGTACCGCGGGGAAGCAATTGAACGGCTCTTGTTGCACCTGCCAGTAAGGCATGAATTCGACACCGGGGTTAAGTCCAACCGTGAAGTGGAGTGGCTGGCCCGCTTTGGGTTTCAGTTGTTGCAATAGCTCCCGAGGCTGTTTCCCTTCCTCCAGGCGCAATCGGACGTCGCCGGCGCCCACGGCTGCCAGCAAGAACGGGCCGTAGCTTACCGAGTAGCGCTCGTGTTCAGGGATCTGATCGACTCCGACATATCGGACCAGGCTGAGCCCGATCGGCAGTACAAAATCGATCGTGTCGCCCTCAGACCACGTGCGGTCGAGCGTGGCATAACTCGTCGGTTTCCCAATCGCGGCCACTTTTCCGTTAACCTGAATCGCCATTTCCCCGGTCGCCCAGGAAGGCACGCGGATACGAATCTTCGCCTGCGTGGGCCGTCCGGCTGATACGCGGAGGCGAACGTTTGGTTCAAAGGGGAAGCGTGTGATGGTCCGCAAGCGCAGGAGCTCACCGTTCTGCGTCCATTTGATTGTCGAGGGTTCGTATAGATTGACGTACAAGCCATCCGCAGCCAGCGAGTAGATGTGCTCCGGGAGAGAACCAACCAGCCGCGTGCCTTGTCCTTCACAACAGGAGTTGAGGTGAGTGGGCTTCTCCTTGTGATGCGTCAGCAACGCGTGATAGCGAAAACCCTCCCCCCCTCCCAGGTTAGCCAGGGCCACATTGTAAATGGATTTCTCGATCTCGGTCACGTACTTCTCCTCGTCCGGGTCCAGCGAGTGCAAGCGCTGGCTCAGGAAAGCCCAGAAGGCGTTCCCGCAAAGCTCTTCGAGTTCGGCGTTGAGCCTGTAAGACTGGGGCGGGCACACGACGTATTCGATGATGGAAATGGACCCGCCGGGGTTTTCCCATTTGTCATGATAGAGATCCCACGAGCCTTGCACGGCGCGCAAGTAACGCGCGTCACCCGTGGCCAGATAAAGGTCCATGTAAGCTTCGAGATTGGTCAGCAGATAGCAGTGCGGGCGGTCGTAGGGGTACTGCCAGATGGCAGCGTCCTCCCGCGCGGCAAGCTGCTCCATCCAGTAATTCTCCTGGAAATGGCGCTGGATCACCTGGATGTCTGCGGGCTTGCCCACCGGCGTAAAATACAGGCGCGTGCTGGCGATCATTCCCTGGCCGCCCTGCACGGCAAAGCGCAGCAGGTAGGGTAAGTAGGAAGACTCGTTGAACCGGTCATAGTTGCCGCGCAGCAGTTCAAATGCCTTCCGGTTGCCCGCGTAGCCTGCCTCGATCAATCCATGCGTCAGCCAGGCCCGCGTGTAGGCGCCGCGCTCTGAAAAGAACATAGTGTCCTCAGGGAAGGCCATGATGTAACCGTTGGGCTGGCGGCACTCCGCAATGCCGTCCACTACGGCATCCAGGCGCCGCCGCAATTCCGGGTGATCGATCCAGCGCAGAGTGTTGCCTGCTCCCATGAGGAAGCGACCGGCGTTCGAACCGGCCAGATCCTCCTCCCAGAACTGGACGTCCCCCTCATAATGTTCAGCGGGCTTCACCCGGCCTGCGCGCTCGCGAAACTGCCGGAGTAAATCGTCCACCGTGTAGGAATTCAGCAAATAGCGGATGTTGTCTTCCATCGCGGTTTGGAAGATTCCGCCCTCCAGGGTGACGCCGGCCCGCGGCACGCGGACCTTATGGACGGGCGGCTTCCAGGAGCTTTCGGGTGTTACGTTGGCGGGGTGATCCATGAAGACAGTCTCTCCGCCGGGGCGCGCGGGCCGCGTCACTTGCGCAATGTCATCATCGTTTCCGTAAGTGGCATCGGCCGTGACCGGCTGTAGCGTGGCGACCTCTTTTCCTCCGGAGTAGACCTCCATCTTCCCCAAGGCCAGGTAATAGCTGCCTTCCACTTTCATCAGGCGTGTCGCCGTCAGTCGGACGTAGCGGCCTTCGGCGCCGTTGCTGGAATATTGCTCAATCCGGCCCTTCGGGTTCGGGTAGTCCGCGCCGGTATGGTCCGCAATGACAGTAGAGCTGGAAAAGTCGGCATGGCGCGAGGTCTCGAGCTTGAAGCGAACCGGGAAGCCCTCCCCCGCGAAGTGCATATCGCGGGGCTGGAGTTTTTCGTTGGCGGGATAGATCTTGACCTTATCAATTGTGCAATTCGCGCCCAGGTCAACCTGGACCCACGTCGCAGCGTCAGCGCCCTTCGCCGGCTTGGAACGATAGGCGCGATACGCGCTGGCGGGCGTGGCAGCCATCCACTCCGAGGTGGGTACGGCGATCCTCTCATCAATCGTTTCTGTAGCCATGCCGGAATCCGCCCGCAATCGGCGCGAGACAGCCAGCCCCGCTCCTATACCCACGGAACTCTCTAGAAATCGTCGCCTTGTCAGACTCATGCTTGAACCCCCACACAGCATGCCCTTGACTTGAGACTTCCACTATTGCAAAGACAGCATACGCCGAATTGGGCGCAGGGGCTAGGGGCTGGGGGCTACGGACTGGGGGCGGGAAGGTGTGAAAGAATCGGAAACCTGTCGTGCGGTGGAACGAGAATGGCTCGAGGAGGATCCCCATATCGAGAGCTCGCCGGATTCAGGTTCATGTATTCTTCTCGCTTCCTTCATATAGGCTTCACCTCCCTCGTGTAATGCTCAATTGAACGGATCCTTCGCAAGCAGACGAGGGAGGTCTCAAATGCAAGCCGAGTCCAGCCACCATGAGCCTGTCCTGAAACTGAACTTCAGATGGGAGTCCACGGCTCAGCAGAGGTTATTGCCCGCTGTCAGTGGGGCGCTGGAGCGAGTCCTGCTTTTCGATCAACTCAATGCTCTTTACCATCGGACCCTCCGGCTGCAAGACAGCCGGGCCTTCCATGAAAAGCTCCTCGAGGCGCTAGGAGTTCATTACGAGGTCTCGCCCGGCGATTTGGCTCGTATCCCTCGAGATGGACCGGTGGTTGTCACCGCCAATCATCCCTTCGGAGCTATCGAGGGGATCATTCTGGCCACGATCCTTCGATCTGTGCGGCCCGACGTGAAAGTGATGGCGAACTTCCTGTTAGGGACGATTCCGGAACTGCGTGACCTTTTTATATTGGTGGACCCCTTCGCGCGCCAAACCTCCACCTATGCGAACATGCGGGCCCTGCGGGAAACGCTGACTTGGCTGAAGCATGGCGGCATGCTGGCCGTGTTCCCGGCTGGAGAAGTGTCGCATATCGATTTCCCGTCCCGAACAGTGACTGACCCAGAGTGGAACGACTCGATTGCGCAGATGATCCGCGCTACAGGTGCGCGCGCTTTGCCGGTCTATTTCAGCGGGGCGAATGGGCTTGCCTTCCAAGTTCTTGGGCTCGTTCACCCGCGCCTGCGCACCGCGCTACTCCCGCATGAGTTCCTGAACAAACGTGACAAGACTATTGGGCTGCGAATTGGAAGCGCCGTAGCCTCTAATAGACTGGCTGCATTCAAGACCGACCGGGAGCTGATGCAGTACCTTCGTCACCGGACGTATGCCCTCACGCCAAACGATGCGCCGCCGCACGAACCGCTCGAGCGTCTGTGGCCGCACAGAATGAGGAATACAACCCAAGCGCCTGTTGCCCCGGCGCTTCCGAACCCGCTGCTGGCGGAGGAGGTCGAAAACCTTCCGTCCTCGCAGCGCCTCGTGGCAAGCGGCGAATTAGTGGCATATCACGCCCGAGCCGACCAGATCCCTCAGACCTTGCAGGAAATCGGGCGATTGAGGGAAATCTCATTCCGCGCGGTCGGTGAAGGCACTGGGAAATCGCGCGACCTGGACGAATTCGACTCCAGCTATATTCACCTTTTCCTGTGGAATCGCGGCGCCGGTGAGTTGGTTGGCGCCTACCGCCTGGGTCCAACGGACGAGATTCTGCCTGTTTCCGGCTTGCAAGGCCTCTACACAAGCACCCTGTTCAGTTTCGCCCCCGGCTTCCAAAGACTCATCGCCTGCGCACTCGAGATGGGGAGATCCTTCGTACGCCCGGAATACCAACGCAGCCTCGCGGCGCTTCCCATGCTGTGGAAGGGCATCGGTAGCTTTGTTCTGAAGAATCCCAAGTACCGAGTCCTGTTTGGGGCTGTAAGCATCAGCAACCGGTACCAGCCGCTCTCCCAACAGCTCATGATGTCGTTCTTGCGATCCTATCACTCTCTCAGCAGCCTGTCCGGTACAGTCAGGGCGAGAACTCCCTTTCGCCCCTTGAGGAATCGAGACCTTGTGCAGCAGACGATCGAACTAATAGGAAACGACCTCGACGAACTTGGCACGATAATCTCCGACATCGAATCGAACTGCCTGGGAATTCCCATCCTCCTCAAGCACTATTTGAAACTGGGCGCCAGGGTCCTGGGCTTCAACGTGGACCCGGGTTTTGGCAATGTGCTGGACGCGCTGATCTTGGTGGACCTCACACAGAGTGGCCTAATGATCCTCGAGCGGTTCATGGGCAAGGATCGGGCTGCAGAGTACCTCGCCTTCCACCAGGGAAAAGAACTCGTGGCCGCCTGACCGTACGCGGTGATAAGTTACAGTCTCGTTCAACGCGGGAAATGCTGTTGCCACAGATTATGCAGATTCCACACCTTCCTGGGCCGAACACAAGGGCAGAACGGTAGATTCTCGATTATTCTACTCCCGATCTGCTCAACTTGAGCCCATGCCAGACTACTGTCCTAGGTTGAAGAGGACTCGGACTGGCGAGGGCGCCAGTCCGAGCCAACAACGGGCCACTAGTAGGGATTGGTCTTAGGTCGTGGATTGAAGTCGCTGGGAATTGGATTCGTGATACCCAGTGCGCGATCAGTCGTGGTGATTCCCAGATACTGGCAACCGCCGAAACCCCATGCCCCGGGCAGTGTTGTGATAAGCGCGTCGGAAATCTCCACGTAGGACGGCGGCAGCGCCTCAGACTTTCCGCTCAAGCGTGACGGACTGAAAGCGTCGACGAGGTCCGAAATGCCGGGTGTAATCGCATCTTCCGGCCCCACGTTCTCTTGGTCGAATTCCGTCTGGGCCATTTGGCGTCCCTTCAATTCGTCAGGTAGTTGCGCGAGGGGGGGCAGGTTAAATACGGTGTCGATGAATTTAACCACCGACGATTGGCTGCCCTGGTCGTGCGAGATGTAGTGGGTGCGAGCGTAGGGCGAAATCAAGATGAATGGAACGCGCGGCCCATTGGCGATGAGAGAATTATCCGGGCCGTAGGTGCGAAGGGGCGGTTGAACGTGGTCATAGTCGCCCTCGGAGTCGTCCCAAGTAATGATGATGGCGCAGTCCTTCCAGTACGGGCTTGCAGCGATCTTGTTAATGGCTTCGGCCACCATCGCTTCGCTGATCTGAGCGTCCGAGTAAGCGGGATGGTCGTCATCACCGAGAAAGGCCCCATCGACTGTCGTATCCGGATCAACCGGCTTCAGGCCGAAGAGGTTCGTGTAGCCGCCCTTCACGTAGAAAGCGCCGCCCTGCCGCGGAAGGGTTTTGTTCTCGAGGGCGTTGAAGAAGTCGCCAAGCCCGTGAAGTTGCTTGCTCATATTGGGGTTGTTGGCGATATAGCCGAAATACTGTGGGCCATTGTGATGTGTGATGTAGGACGCATGTGTCCCATTGGCGTCCGTCGGATCACTGGAGGGATAAGGCGGGACATCGGTAGTTTCCTTGTCGAATCCTTCCTCATACCAGCCGAAGGGCACCGAGGCCTGGTGGAGTTTGGAGATGAAAGCGACGTCGTCTTGTACGTCGTCCAGATCGGCGGGAATGAGATCCGCCTTCACGATATTCTGAAGATTTCCGCCCGCCGACGTCAACGGGAGAGTCGCAAAGGTCAAGTTAAGTTCCGTGGTGTAGCCGGGGTAGTCGCCAGGGTTCACCGGCATCTTGTTCGCTCCCGCCGTGGGATCGGTCGGTGACCCTGCCAAGGGATCATCGTCATCCAGTACCGGGACGCCCGAGCCAGATCCGCCGTTACCGGAATAGGCTTCCAACGGGTGCAGCGCCCACTGCGTCTGGCCGGCCTGGGCGCCGATAATGGCGAGGTTCCCAGGCGTGGAAGGTCCCGTCATCGTTTGGAACACGTTGTCGAACAATACGAATTGGTCAGCGTATCCCCAAAGCAGCGGAACGGTGTCGCAATCCTCATGAGCCATGGCGAGTTCACCCATCTGTTTCGCTTTCAGGCTGGGATTGGCCGGTGGAGTGTAATACTTGAGTTCCTCGATATAGGCAAACCGGTCCATCAAAGGAACACCACTTTGGATGTCCATCTTGGCCACCATGCGCGGGTGGGAGTGGTCGATGTCGTCCGTGTCCTGTGCGTAGCATGTGCTGGGCGAGGGTGTCCCATTGACCGTGGAGTGCGGGCACGTGTCGCTCGGTCCGATGCGGAAGGGCTGAACGGTGATCTGGTTGCCATTCGTATCGATCAATTCCTGCGTAAAGCCCGGAGTTTCCGCGGCCGTGTGACTATAGAGCCCTTCAGCGCCGGGGAATGTACCGAAATACGAGTCGAAGGACCGGTTCTCCTGATAGATAACAAAAACGTACTTTACGTTCTTCTGAATCAGTTTGACCAAGTCGCCATGCGACATGTGAGATTCTGCCGCTGGGGAAATGTAGTATCGGTTGACGAGATCGCGATGGTTGATCTGTCGCTCCTGGGCTCGCAACATTACGACGGGTTGCAGCAAAAACAACCCCGCGACCATTACGGAGATTCTCCTCCGCATTCTTAAGAGCATGGGTCACCTCTTCTTTGATTTGAAAGTGACATGCCGGCTAGCCGCACCCGGAAACTCGATTGCCTGCCTCAAAACACCTCCGCTAACCTGAATGGGCGCAGACATGGCCGGTAGAGGACACCTGGGCACACAGCTCATTTGCTGAGACCGGTTTTTGCCCTAGAGTGGTTGTACTCGGATTGGGTGAAGGTGATGTGAAGGTTACTTAAAGACTGCGTGAATTTGAATTCGCGCGTGCGCGGGCTTCGGCCGCCATGAGACGGCGGGCTCAGAGTAACATGCGTGGGATGGGTGAGCGCGGCGGGCTCGGAATGGCACACATATTGTGCTGAGCACCGAGCGCCAACACGTCTGTACGGCGAAGTCGCTTCGCTGCCCTAGAACGTGAATCGAGCTGAAAACTGCAACACGCGGGGAAGGCCGTTGGGGCTAATTTCCTGCAGCGACCCAAAATTGCCCGCGCCCGAGTTGGGCACCAGATAGCACGTCTGATTCAGGGTTGCGCCGTCACCGCAGTTAGTGCCAATGGGGTTGTATTGCAGTTGGTTGATGCCGTCTCCATTCTGCACGTAGTAGTTGGCGTGATTGAATAAGTTAAACGCCTCCACGCGGAATTGCAGTTCCTTGTCTTCCCCGATCGAAAAACTGCGTGCCAGCCCGAGATCGATTCTCTCCAGCCACGGACCGTAGAAAGAATTCAGACCGATTCCCGGCGTGGGGCCGCCGCCATTGATGCCCGCCGCGGTGTTCGCAGTGTCCTGGTTAAAGGCGGTGTCGTTCAGGTTTCCGTTGGCGCCGTCGCAGTTGCTGAATGATAGGGTCGAACTGGTACACGCGGGACTCAACATCGCCGCGTAGGGACGACCGGACGAGAACTCCATGACACTGCTCAGCCTCCAGCCCGAGAGCAGCGCACGCCCTGCTCCGGAACCGGTGAGTCTTTCCAGCCCAGGCTGGTAGACGCCGGCAAAACTCAGGCGATGCCGCTGGTCGAGCAGAGAGGGAGCGTGGGTATTGCTGAAGTCGAACTGATTGTTGAAGTCCATCCCATCCAGCATCATGCTCTTGGCATAGGTGTAAGAAAACTGCAAGGAAAAGCCCTGTGACATACGGTGCTGCACCTGCACGAAGAGAGAGTTGTAATGATTTTGCGCGGGACTGATCAGTTCGTTGATCTGGCCCAGGTTGGGGTTGATGCGGCCTTCGCTCAGCAAACCATTGTCCATGTTCGGCAGCCTGATGGCTGGCCCGCTGCAGAGCGCCGTGGTGGCGCTCGCGGGGCACACGACGTACGTCGTTGTACCTTGCAATGGATCCAGGTTCAAGTCATAGGCGGAGCCCGAAAGGATGTGTACCCCGTGGTTCCACATGGTGCCGATGCTCAGAGTTGTGTTCTCGAAAATCTCGCGTTCAACCTGCAAGCTCGCCTGAAAAATATATGGCGCCCTGAACTGCGGAGAGACCAACGAAATGTCGGGAGAGGCCTGGAACAAGGGGGAACTAGCGGGGAGAATATTCGGAAACGTCGGCGCCTGTTGGTTCGGCGGACCTGCGGTGTAACTGACGCTAAGCGACGACTGCTGCGACGCCAGCCCGTTTGAGATCACGGCGTTGCGGTAGTTCAGGCCGTTCATATTGGTATAGAACTGGCCGAAGCCTCCCCGCACCACCGTCTTCGATGCCGGTTGCCACGCAAATCCGAAGCGCGGCGCCAGGCGCAAAAACTGGTTCGGATATTGTCCGGTCAATGGAAAGACCGGATTTTCCGCCGGCTTTGGGTAAACCTGAAAGTCCTCGCGCAGACCCATTTCCAGGGTCAAGTGCGGCAAAGCCCGAAACGAGTCCTGCACATAGAGTCCATAGTAGGGCACGGCAAAAGAGAAAGTGGGTTTTCCCGCCGCCTGGCTGAAGACGTTGTATTCCCCGAGCGCAAAGTCTTCCAGATTCGAGAATTCATAACTGCCGAGGGGGGAACCGAAGTCGACGGCGGCGTTCGGGTCCGCTCCGCCATCATTGGTGTCCGCATCCCGGGCGCGGCTGAAATCAAAGCCGAATTGCAGCGTGTGCTTGCCCATTACGTAATCAATGCGTTCAGCCACAGAGTACTGTCGTTCAAAGACTCTGCCCACAGAGAAAGGAGCGTTGCCCAAAGTGAAAGGGGCGGGACTATCGAGTATAACCGTGGGGACATTGGGAGCCAAACCGGTAGGCGTCGCGATTTCGTTATCTTGCGAGGTGCCCGCGTGGAATTCGCTCATCAACATGGGGGAGAAAGTATGCGTCCAACCCAGGCTGCCCTGGAATGTATGCACATCGGCGTTGGCCAGGGTTTGCGTCCCATAATCACCGACCGTTGGGTCGGTAATGACGCCTCCGGGCGAGTTGAAGCGGTTTACATTCAAGCTGAGGAACAGGCTGTCTCGGGAACTGGCCTGATAGTCGAGCCGCGGCGTAACCACCAGGTCGTTGCGCTTTCTGGCTCTCCTGCCCAGATTGGAGTTCAACGCGTTCAAGGTGTTAGAGACTTGCTGGAGGTAGACGGGGTTACTCGGGTCGGGAGCGGTGTCGTTGCCCGGTACCGGCAAGGGCCCATTCGGCGCAGGCAGGGTGATCCCGGCCGGAATCCCGAAGTTCGCAGCCAAAAAATCAGCCAGGTTGGCGGGCGTCGTCGCGAGCGCCGGGTTGATGACGGAGATGGGATTGTTGCGCAGTTGCTGCTCGTAGTCCACGAAGAACCATAAACGGCCCCGCCGGACAGGCCCACCCATCCCGGCGCCGAATTGCTGCAAGGCATCCAGCGGTTTCGGGAAGCCGCTGGCTTTGTCGAGGGCGTCGTTGGCTCCCGTCGCGGAGTTGCGGTTGTAATAGAATGTGCTGCCGTGGAACGCGTTGCTTCCCGACCGGGTTACGGCATTGACAAAGCCTGCTCCACCCCCATAGAAGGCCGAGTACGGGCTCACCGAGACCTGAAACTCTTGGATCGCGTCCTCGCCATAGAGGTAAGGAATGCGGTATCGCCCTAGAATGTCGGCAAAGTAGTTGTTGGTGGCGTTGGTCCCGTCGACGGTAAAAGCGTTGGAGCCGTTTCCGTTGGCGTAACCTGAATCTTCTCCGCCCTGTTGTCCGGCAATGCTCACCAGGCCTGTGTCGCCATCGTAGCTGGTATTCGGAGTCAGCATCGTAAAGTCAGTGTAACGGCGACCGTTGAGCGGCAATTGTTCGATAAACGAGCGCTCCATCACTACGCTGGCAGAGGATTCCGCCGGGCGCAGCAGGGGCGTCGTCCCGCTCACCTTAATAGTGTTAGCGCCGGCCCCTACCTGGAGCGTGATGTCCTGCAACGTGGTGTTTCCGACCAGCACTCGCACCAGGACCTGGACATCGCGAAAACCCTTCTGGCTTGCCGCGAGGGAGTAGGCGCCCGGCATGACCGCAGGAAACCCGTAAAGCCCGGCACGGTTTGTCTTCGCAGATTGTTGCACGCCTGTCGCAAGGTTCTGTACCACCACCGACGCTCCGGGCACCACCGCGCCGCTCTGGTCGGAGACCCGTCCGCTGAGCGATCCCGTCAATACGACATTCTGAGCGCTTAGCGATGCGCAGTTCATCAACACAATAAAAACCCCGGCCGCCAGGGAAATGGCAGCGTGAAGAATTATCCCGCTGGATCGATTGAGGATTTTTTTTCTCATCTTGGTTCCTACCTGACCTGCCCCGCGGGGCATGATGGTGTAGCCGGGGCGCCCCTGGAAGACTGAAACCACTTCCCCTCTGAGTGGGTCGCGTCACTCCGAGTGGAGGCTCTACCTAGGTCGCGGCGCCGCTTACGGTCAATCTTTGCGGGGTCGCGCCCATTCGGGGACGCGCTTCCGGGGGCGTTACCCGGCTACTTTATGGAATCCCCTTTGGGGATTCTCAGACGTCGGGGCGAACTAACAACTCGCCCGGCGAAAACACGAGGCCTAACTACTCTCCGCCTCCGCTCGACGCCGTAATCTCGACGGGAGGAGCCGTGCGGGGTTGGAGACCGGCTCGATAGCGTTCGAGAAGTTGTGGGCGGTTGGCGCGAAGGTCGAGTCCGCTGGGTGAGGCGGGATACGGCTGCGCACCTTTCAAGCCTTGCCACAGAATGCGATTAAACTCCTTACCGTCCACATGGTCCTCGACCGAGAAATCCATTCCCTTGGTGACGTTGGCCCAGTAGGCCGCATTGTGTGTCGGATAAAGAGCGGCTACGCCCTGGCAAGCGGCAGCAGGCAGGCCGAGGTTGATGCCGGGGGCACACAGTAAACCCGAGGGGCTGGCGGTAAAGCTCCAGTCCTTCTGCCTTGGGTCGAATACGTCTGCCATGGGCAGGGCCAAAGCATCATTCAAGTTCTGGTGCCCTGTCCCCAGGATGTCCTCGATGGTGCGGAACATACTCACCGTGTTGTAAGACGTGGAAACCACGGCACCCTGCTTCACGTAAGGTCCCACGATGAAGGCGATGCTGCGATGTGTGTCCACGTGGTCGCCGCCGTCTTGCGCATCGTCCTCAATCACAAAGATCAGCGTATCATCTTTGTAGGGGCTGTTGGCAATCGTTTGTACGACCAAGCCCACCGCGTAGTCATTGTCCGCTTCATCCAGTTCCGGCGTGTCAATTCCCGTACTTTCCGCCACCGGGGCAGTGTAGTTGCCGGTATGATCGTGGGGCAAGCGCAGCAGGGTCAGGTTCTTGAGACCGTTGGCGTTGAAATCCCGCTGCCACTCCTCGAACCGCCAGAAGTCTGGGATTGTCATGTCGAATCCGCGGAAATACTGATCCGTGAATGGAGCGAGGGATTGGCTGGTTGAATAGGCTACAATGGTGTTCGAAGCGAACGGATTTTCTATCTCCGGAATACCGTACTCGCTAGGGGGCAGGTTGTAACGGGCCTCGTCGATGAAGAACCCATAGTTGCGCACGGTCAGTCCGGCCCGCAGAGCCGCATCCCAGAGGAATCCGGCGCCCACCTGGCCTTCGGGTCCGTCCGGCGCCCCAATGTTCATGGTGCCCGCCATCACATTCGGATCGGGTACGTCTGCCATGAGAGGGTTGGCCGCCTCCCGCTCTGCCAGCGTGGGGAGGCTGACATTCACGTTGCGGTTGGTGCCCTCGGAGTCATAGCCCAGACCGCGCCCCGCATACTCCACCGACGTTTGACGCTCGACCACGTCAGTGGCATGCGCCGCCGTCGACCACGGCCAGCCGTCCATACTGACTTCGCTGGTGTCGTAGAAGTCGTCCAGGTCCACGAACTGGCTGGCGAGGTTGTGGAGATTAGGTGTGGTAGCGCTCCCGAATTCCGCAAGGCTCGGATCGCCGTTGCCTTCCGCCAAGTCTCCCAGTATCTGGTCGTAGGTGCGGTTCTCCTTGATGATGTAAATGATGTGGTGAATATGGTTGCGGAGAAACCACATCGTACCTGCGGCGTCGTTGCGGGGCGCGCGGCTGAAGTTGTTGTTGTTCGCCACTTGCTGGGTCAGGCTCCAAAGCTCTTTCGAGCCAGAAGTCGGAAAGCTTTGGAGTCCCGCCTTGATCAGTTGCAGATCGTACTGATTGCTGGCGCCGCACGCTACGGATGTCGGCGTATCGCCCACATGGCAATAGTCCGGATTGGGTCCGGTCGGTGATTTGTCGTTGACCACGTACATGAATCTGCCGTCGTTGCTGAAACTGACCGAGTTGGGATACCAGCCGGTCGGGATCAGCCCCATGAGTTGGCTTTGTCTGGGACGACCCAGTTGGACGACGGCCACTTCGTTCATCGTGCCGTTCGTCACGTAGAGCGTTCGCCCGTCCGGGGAAACCGTCACGCTGTTCGTATTGCTGCCCTTGAACCGCGAGAGCGAGTTCGGGAGCAGCCCGTTGGGAGCGGTGACCGGAATGTTATCCACTAAGGTGTTGGAACCCGTGTCGATGACGCCCACGGAGTCACTAACGTCCTGGGCTACGTAAAGCGTGGATTGGCTCGCATTCAGCACCATCTTGTTCGGCTGTCCCGGTACGGAGATGCGCGTCGTCACCGACGGTGCGGCTGCGCTCGTAATATCGACAACGTCAATCTCCCGGTCACGAATGCTCGATACGTAGGCGGTGTTGTTGCCTTTGATCACTACCCAGAACGGATATTCCCCTCCCGGAACACCCGTCTCGCTTGGGTTGGTTTCACCGGGACGCAGGTCGAGTTCTGCGACTTTGCTCCACGTACCCGCTGACTGGGTGAGAACACTGATGGAATCGTTGTAATAGTCGGCCACCACCAGCTTGGTGCCATCAGCGCTAATCGCGACTCCGGCAGCCTGTGGCTTCACTTCCAGACCGACGCCGCCAAGATTGATGGGAGGACCGGGGGGAACAGGAGTGTGGCCGAGCAAGACCGGGCTCGTCGCGGCCTCTGCCCACACCCCGGTCGTTCCCCGCAAAAAGATGTGGACGTCGTCGTCAACGCCGCCCGCCACGTAAAAGGCCGTGCCGGACGGATCGAAGACGATACCATAGTAGGTATTGGGAACCTGAATGGCTTGCTTCTGCACGGGCCGGTACTGCGAAATGTCGTACACGAAGACCCACTGGGTTGAATCCGTTGGGTTGTTTGTGTCCGAAGCGGTCTTCACCAGATTGTAACCACTGATCAAAACGAGCAGCGTTTTGCCATCCGGGCTTACGATACTGGTAGCCGCCTGACCGGCAAGATAGGTGGGGTTATCGCTTAGGCCGGGATTCAGCGACACAAAAGATGAGTTAGCGGGAGCTGTTGGGGTGATCTGCTGGCCGGTGTTGGGAAGAACCTGTCCATAAGACAATGAACCCAACCCGATTACGACCACGGTCAGAACCATCGCGTGTTTCTTGCTGCGACTCCGTTTCATTGGCATCCTCCAAAGCAGTTAGATTTACGGCCTCGGGAATGCGCCCTCGCCCACTTTCACGGGGCGTCATTCTCGCTAAAGCGGATTAGCCCACAGGGGCCCGATTGTTTCCTTGCATGCGGGAACACAGTCGTTGGTCCATCCCTTCTCGATAGACCGGAGGGGAACGCGACCTTAGACTGTGACGTTCGGAGCGATTTCACCAACTCTTGGTTACACTAGAATTATCTAGGGGTGAAATTCTCACGAAGGACAAACTGGGCTCTTGACCACGCCGGGTGATTCATTGCTGCGCCATTTGCACAGCCACCCCGTTCTTTGGACTCTTTACTTCCCCGAGAGATATTACATTTTGTGGAACTACACCATGCTTGCCAGAAGCAACGCCTCAGTCGTAGAGTTGTTCAGTTCACTTTGCTGACGATTCTTATCAGCGACCAGGGAGGTAGCTAATGGTCAGAGCATTGAAGGTGGTTGATACCCATGCCCATTTGGGCAAGTGTTGCGTGTTCGATCTCGCCACCACCGAGGAGGAATTGATCCGCCGGATGGATGAAAGCGGAGTGGATGCCACGATTGTGCAACCTTATCCAGGAGCCAAGGAGGCTGCCAAGGAGCACGACCGCATTGCTGAGATGTGCCAACGGCATCCAGGCCGTTTTTATGGCTTGGCGAGTCTCAGCCCGCACGGCGACCATGGCGCGTATCGACGCGAGGTCGAGCGCTGCGTCAAGGAGCTTCATTTTGTTGGCCTCAAGCTTCATACGATTGGGCACGGTGTGAACCCGCTTACCGAGGATGGCGATTTTGTATTCGCAACTGGACACGACCTGGGGATTCCCGTGATGGTGCATACGGGTCCCGGCGTCCCGTTTGCGCTGCCCGCGCTGTGCATTCCTGCGGCCCGGAAATACCCGGGCTTAAAGATCATCCTGGCACACGCTGGATTCGCAGTCTTTTCGGCGGAGGCTCAGGTGGCTGCTTCTGTGTGCGGCAACCTCTATCTCGAGACGTCCTGGTGCATTGTGGAGGATATCCGGTGGATGATCTCGACGATTGGCCCGGATCGGGTGATGATGGGGTCGGACCTGCCCAGTAACGTTCCTGTGGAGATTGCAAAGTACAAAGCGCTCGATCTCGATCCGCAGGTATACGCGCAGGTGACGGGGGCGACTGCAATCGACGTGTTCAAGCTCTCCTAGCGAGCTGACGGCGTTTGTCGCGCATGTTGAAGTGACGTCCTTGTCTACACGGCTTGGTAGGCAAACTGAGTTCCTTGTTGTCGTCGATTATCTGTGGGGAAAAAGTGCCGAGACGGTCATTATCGCCATTGCCAAGGCGGTCGACGACGCCACCCCTGTGCGGTTTGTCCACGTAGGAGTCGCCAGCGGCGATGACATTGAGCTTCCGGGAGCTGCGCTCCGCTCGCCCGCGATCGTCTTGATGGGTAGTGGCAACAAGAGCATTCCCCTACCGAGGCTGTTAGCGTCGGTCAAGAGCGTCTTCGACGCCTTCGTACCCGCAAGGCTCAGCATCAAGACGAAAGTAGTTCCACTAGCTGAAGTCGGAGAGACCTGGGACGATAACGGGAAGTCACGTATCGTGTTCGTCCTGCCTTAGCGCACGTTTGGTCCGAAAGTGTTTTCGTGTCAAAACCGGGCACCGCATTAGGAGCGCCTGCAACATTGAGCTCAGTGATTGAGGGAACCATGGTTCAGTCCCTCGTTGGCTGGCTAAGCTCCGAAATACTGACACATGAACGGCACCCTGTGGATTACTACCGGTAAGCCTCCCTTTGCGTAGATGCGGACACTCTTTCACACTACTTCGAATCCTCCGGTTGGGCTCGAAGAGAACGAAGAATCTCCAAGGCCTTTCGGGCGTCCTCATCGTCAGGCTTAAGTTTCAGCGCGCTATCAAGCTCGCGCTTCCCGTCCTCGATATCTCCCTTGTGGCAGTAGACCAGTCCCAAGTTGCGATGCAGGTCAGCGCTGAAGCGGCAATTGCCACACATTTCGAGAGCTTCCTTCAGGTCTGCGATGGCTTCGGTCCAGTTATGGGCGTTGTAAGCTTCCAATCCAAAATTGCCCAGACGCTGTACACGGTCACCGAGCTGATGCTGCTTCTCCAGTTCGTTGAAGCGAGCGAGGTACTCTTGCGCCTCGGGCTTTCGAGATTTCTCCAGCGTGTGTGCCAGGTTGTAGAGAGCCTGAGAATTCTCGGGGTCTGCTTGGACCGCAGCGCGCAGGTGCTCGATGGCCTCGTCCGTCTTGCCCAAGCGCAGCAAGTTCTGCCCCAACTGCGCCTGAGCGTTGGCGCTGTCAGGGGTGAGTTTCACCTCGCGCTCCAATAGTTCCGTAGATGTTGTCAGGTGACCAAGTTCCCTCTCGACCTGCGCCCACTGGTAGAGAGCAGCGGGATAGTCGGGCTTCAGCTTACAGGCGATTTCCAGCTCAGCGCCAGCCTCTGCATGTTTGTTCGAGTCGTAGAGTGCCCGTCCCAGGTTGTAATGCGCAAGGGCGGATCTCGGGTCCAGGCGCACCGCTTCCGAGAATTGCTCCATGGCTCCTCGCAGGTCGTAACGATCAGCAAGAGCGATGCCTAGATTCAGATGTGCATCCGCAGAGGCCGGCAGGAGGCCCACCAACTTGCGGAATATCTCAACCGCTTCCTTCCCGTGACCCAACTTGGCCTCGATCATCCCCAAGGCAGTGTAAACGCTGATGTTGTCGGGGGAGATTTTGAGCGCACTTTGAAACTCCTGCTCGGCCTCTTTTAACCTTCCCCGGCCCGCTAACATGAGGCCCAAGTTGAGGAATGCCTGTGGGTACCCTGGGTCGTCTTCCTGGGCCTTGCGAAACAGCGCTTCGGCTTCGCCGCTTTTTCCTTGTCGGGCGTAAAGGACTCCAAGATTACTCTCCGCCTCCGCATAGCGAGGCTCGACCTCAAGTGCGGCCTTCAGTTGCTTCTCGGCCTCTTCTCCCCTTCCATCTTCTGTGTAACGCAGGCCGAGCTGGTTGTGCGCCTTGGCCGACTTCGGATCCAGTTGAACCGCTTTGGCCAACTCCGCCTCCTCCGCAGCGCGATCGCCGAGCTTGGAATAGGCCAGCGAAAGGTTGTAGTGGTAGGTCGCGTCCGCCGGATTCAGACGCACAGCCTCGATGTAAGCCTCCACCGCATCCCTCAGCCTTCCCTCCCGCATTGCCTTGTTCCCCTGTTCTTCCACAGTATCGGCGCGAAAGGAACGTTGGCTTTCCTCTTTCACCTGTTGAAATTTCTGGAATTCGCTTTGGCCGGCTTTTGCGGTGCCGCTTTTTGAAAGCAGGAGGCCCAACTCGTAAGACGGCTCGGCGGCATCAGGCTTTAGCCGGGCCGCCTCTTGGAGCTGCTTGATGCCTTCCTCGGTCTCCTCCAGGCGAGCCAGGCATAAGCCGAGATTGTAGTGCGCTTCGTAGCTCTTCGCGTTCATGGCAATCGCTTGCCGAAGGACCGTCACACCCTCGGCGAACCGGCCTAGCTTACGATAGACCTCTCCTTCGATCACCAGCCCTTCGGGGTCCTGTGGTTGGTTGCGGACGTAGTCGCGCAAATAGGGCAAGCTCTCGCTGACTTCGCTTATGCTGATGTACGCCTTCGCCAGCGACAGCCGGGCGGAGTCGTTTCCCGGTTCCAGCCGAAGAACTTCCTTGTATTCCGCAGCCGCCTTGCCCCATTGTTCATAATGGGCATAGGTGTTAGCGAGATCGAAATGAAACTGGGCCGAATCGGGATGCGTCGCAATTAGCTTGGTGAAGACATCCGCTGCCTTTTGGTATTCCTGGTTCCCGGAATAAGCGAGCGCCAAATCCGCCTCGAGGCGCTCGGCGTAGGGTTGAGGAGGGGACTTGGCAAGCGCCTGCTGAGCATAATATATGGCCGCTACATGGCGCTTCTCCTCCAGCGCGATGTCCACCAGGTTGAGCGAGGCGTCAGCGAAGCCAGGGTTGACGCTCAAGGCTTTTTTGAACTCCTCAGTGGCCTGGGTGGGTTGGCCCAGGGAACGATAAGCAAGCCCCAGAGCATTGTGGGCCGCGAAAGAGCTGGGTCTCGCCTTCACCGCGACTTGTAGTTCTTTGGCCGCTCGCTCGAATTTTTGATTCGAGAGAAGCGCCAACCCCTTGTTATAGCGCGCGTCCCATGCACTGGGGTCCAGATGCAAGGCGGCGTCAAAGGCCGCGATGGCGCAGTCAAGTGAATTACCATGCGCCCAAAGGACGCCCACCGTGTTATAGCCGTCTGCTGTGGGATGGCTCGCAAGCGTCTCGAGGAGGTTGCCGATTCGCGCAGAAGCTCTGGCTGATTCGCGGCAAGATTCCGGCAGCCCAGCCGCTGGCGTCTGCGGGCTTGCCTGGGCGCGGGCAACCGGTGAAAAAAACACCAGAATCAATCCGAGGAAGGGATACCAAGAAATATGGGAGGCGCGGACGCCAAACCCCAAAGCTTTCCGCGCCTCCCGTTGAACTGCTCTCATCCCGTGGCTCGCCTTCGTACCGCCTCCAGACTCCTTAGTCTAGAAG
>Ga0326728_10007128_pt1 | contig 29226 bp, 22 predicted proteins | sample MB3enrmetagenome_FD_207602 | JGI IMG/M metagenome (GOLD analysis project Ga0326728, IMG submission 207602) | Lab enriched peat soil microbial communities from McLean, Ithaca, NY, United States - MB31MN | ecosystem: Environmental > Terrestrial > Soil > Wetlands > Peat | place: USA: New York... | reverse complement strand
TGACCAGCGACTCCTTGCTCATTTCGAGCGAGAAAACGCCGACTTTTTTCTTGCGCTCGACGGCCGCGTAGCAGGCGATGTTCAAGGCGAGCGCGGTCTTACCCACCGAGGGGCGCGCGGCGATGATGATCAACTCGCTGGGCTGGAACCCGGAGGTCATGTTGTCGAGGTCGACGAAGCCGGTCTCGACACCGGTCACGCGCTTGCCCTGGTCGAATAGAACGTCGATGTTGCCGAAGCTCGACTTGACGATCTCGTGGATGCCGAGGAATCCCGATTGCACGTGCTGCCCGGCGATCTCGTAGATCTGGCTCTGGGCGAGGCCGATCAGGGTCTCCGGGTCGTCCGTCCCTTCCAGGCAGCGGGCAATGACGTTGTTCGACGCGTTGATGAGACGCCGCATCACCGACTTGTCCTTGACGATGCGCGCGTACTCGATCACGCTTGCCGAAGCGCCGATTGGCACGCCATCCATCAACGACGCGAGGTACCCGGCGCCGCCGACCTTCTCCAGCAGGCCTCGGTTCCCGAGCTCGTTCGACAGCGTCACGAGCTCGATCGACCGGCTCTTCTCCGAAAGCTCCAGCATGGTTTCGAAAATGATACGGTGAGCGTCGGAGAAGAAGTCGTCCTTGCCGACCATTTCCAGGGCGATGTTCAGCGCCTGGCTGTCAACCAGGATGGAGCCGAGCAGCGCGCGCTCCGCTTCCAGATTGTGGGGAGAAGTTCTTTCGCTCACGGCGCTCGCTGCCATGTTGAATTGCCGATTTACGATTGCCGATTGTCGCTTGGAAGAGTTGAAAACTGAAATTCGAAACTCGTTTCCGTCATCTTGCGGTGGCAGACCTCGATCCGTCAGTGCTTCTCTTCCGGAATAAGAGTGAGGTTCGCGAAATCCGTCCACACGCCGGATTTGTCCTTCTGGCGCATCCGCCAGCGCCACGACTTTGATTCCGGCTCCCAGCGAAAGGTGGTGCGGAACGGCCCATCGGGATACTCGAACAGGAACTCGATCGTGTTTCCGTCTCGACGGCCGTAACCCAGCGTCTCAGACCAGCGCCCGCCGAATACGTCAATCCAATGCGCCACGTAGCGTTCGCTCGTATTGTCGTAGCCGACCATGGCCATCGCCTCGTAGAGCATTCCGGCTTTCGATGGAGTGACGGCCTTCTCGTGAATCCGCAGGAACTGATGATTCAGCACCCAGTCCACATGAACCTGATGTTCAACCGTTTCACCCATTCCGGAGCCGTTGAGCCGCCAATCGCCCACCATGTGATCGAGAAGATCATCGCGAAGGATTCTCTGCGGACCATCCAGCGCCGGCGCCTGCTCCTGAGCGTGTCCGAGACCGGGTATCAGCATCCAGGCGAACAGCGCTGCGATCGAAACCAGTCTCTTCACGGTGCCATGCCCCTTCGCCCGGAGTCGCAAGCCGGGATTTCCGAGCCGTTGATTATTTCTCTTCCCCCGTCGACGCCGGCGGAGCAGGCTCCGCGGCTGCCCCCTGCGGTGCCGGCGCCGTCGCTGGTGGTGGTGCGGCGGCAGCGGGTGGGGCTACGGTGGCCGGGACGACCGGCGCGTCGCTCTCGACCTTCACCTTGACGGTGGTCGTGACTTCGCGGTGGAGCTTCACCGGCACGTCGTACTCGCCCACCAGCTTGAGCGGGGTCGGAAGCTGGATCTTCCGCTTGTCGATTTGGTAGCCCTGCTCCGCCAGTTTCTCCGCCACGTCGATGGCCGTGACCGAGCCGAACAGCATCCCGTGCTCGCCGGCTTTGCGAATAAATTTAACGCTGACGCCCTGCATGATCGTCACCAGTTCCTCGGCCTCGCCTTTTTCTTTGGCGGCCACCTTCAGGAACTTGGCGCGCTGCTGTTCCACCCACTTCCGGTTTTGCGTGGTGGCAGTGACGGCCAGCTTCTTGGGCAAGAGAAAGTTGCGCCCGTAGCCGCCTGCCACTTTCACGATCTGCCCGCGCGTGCCCAGCTTGTCGATATCTTCGAGAAGAATGACTTCCATGGAGAAACTCCGTGATTTTGTTTTCGGGATGGCGTCCCTCGTCCTTTGTCCTTTGCGAGAGCTAGAGCGAGTCCCGTTTCTTGCAAAGGACAAAGGGCCAAGGACAAAGGACGTCTCCGCTTAAACCTCCGCCGCGAACGGAAGCAGCGCGATGTTGCGGGCGCGCTTGATGGCGACGGTCAACAGGTGCTGATGGGGCGAGCAGGTGCCGGTCAGCCGCCGGGGCAGGATCTTGCCGCGCTCGGAGACGAACTGCTCCATCAGCCTGACTTCCTTGTAATCAATGACGTCGATCTTTTCCTCGCAAAACTTGCATACCTTGCGGCGGCGAAAATACTGCTTGCGGCCTCCGCCCGAGCCGCCTTCCCTTCTCGCCGGGCGCTCCCCGGTTGCGGGGGCACTTCTGGTTGTTGCCATAACCTGGTTACTCCTTCATCCTTGAGCTGCTGCTTCCGCTTCCGCCGGTGAGACGGGAGGCGCCGCGGCGGGCTTGGGCCGGCGTTTCTTGGACTCCTGCTTGGCCCGCAACGCCTTCATCTTCTCGGCGCGTTCGAGCTCCTCGTCGGTCCGCACCGTCAGGAACTTGATCACCCAATCAATTACCTTGAGCCGGCGCTCCAGTTCCTTCACCGTGTCCCCGCTTCCTTCGAAGACGAACAGGACGTACAAACCCTCTCTCTGGCGGTGGACCCGATAGGCCAGCCGGCGGCGGCCCATCTTCTCGGCTTTCTCGATCTTGCCGCCCGCGCCGGTTACCACGCCCTGCATCTGCGTGACGAGCTTCTCCACGTCCTCTTCGGGCACATCGGTTCGAACGATAAAAATCAATTCATATTTACGCATGTAACCTCACATCGGTGGCGATGCGCTCCGCCGGTTGTAGCGGTTCATCGCCTTTTCAACGCCTTCTCTCAGAATCACGCCCACCGCCTCCGCGCAGGTGTCCACCATCTCCGCCACTGCTTCGAGGTCGGCTTTCCGGAAACGCCCCAGGACGAAGGATACCGCGTCGCCTTTCGGGTGCTCCGGCTGGATGCCCATTCGCACGCGAACGAATTCATCGGATTGGACTGCTCCGATGATGGACTTCAGCCCGTTGTGGCTGCCGGCGCTGCCCCGCATCCGGATTCGCAGCGAGCCGAGCGGCAGATCGAAATCGTCCACCAGCACGATCAGATCCTGGACTTCCAACTCATACTTCCTGAGCAGGCGGGCTACTGCCTGACCGCTCAGGTTCATGAAAGTCTGCGGCTTGGCCAGGATCACTTCCGCCCGCTCGATCTCGGTGTGGGCCGTCAGCGCCTGCGCTTCCGGCCGCGAGATCTCAGCGCCCGCGATTTCGGCCAGCCGGTCCGCCGCCATGAAGCCGAGGTTGTGCGGCGTCAGGTGGTACTCGTAACCGGGGTTGCCGAGGCCAACAATCAGTTTCACAAGAGCAGTGGTTAGTGGCTAGTGGTTAGTGAAGCAGTGGCTAGTGGTTAGCGGCTAGTGGCTAGTGAAAACAGGCTGCCCGGCAGATACACCCACCGTCCCTCCTGATGTCCCACGCCGCGGCCGCTCTTCACTAGTCACTAGCCACTAGGCACTGGCCACTGCTTCACTAACCACTAACCACTAGCCACTGCCTTTTTTCCCTTCCTTCTCCTTCTTGCCTTCCTTCTCCTTCTTCTCGGCCTTTCCGGGCTCGGCTCCTTCTTCACCCTCTGCCTCGGCCTTGCCCTTCTTGATTAATTCGGGCTCGGCAGGGGCTGCTGCCTCGGCGGTCACCTCGGCGGGCTTCTCCTCCTCGGCCTTCAGCGCTACGACATGCACCACCACTTGGTTCGAGTCCGTCACGGCCTTCAGCTTCTCGCCGAGCGCCAGGTCGGAGACGCGCAGGTTGCGGCCGATCATAAGGTCGGTGATATCGATATCGATGCGCTCCGGAATATCATCGGGAAGGCACTCCACCTCCACCTCGCGCAGGACAAACTCGAGGATCCCGCCCTGCACCTTCACTCCCTTGGCTTCGCCGGTGAGGTGAATGGGTACCCTGAGCTTCAACCGCGTGTCGCGCGAGACGCGCACCATATCGACGTGCAGCACGTCGCCGCTGACGGGCCCCACTTGCCACTCGCGCAGCATCACGCGAGCCGGCGCTTTGCCCTTGATGGCGAGGGTAACCAGCACGTTGTGGCCGCCTTGGGAATGGATGATCGCGGAAATCTGCCGCGGGTCCACCGTGATCGGAATCGACGGCCCGCCGCCCCCGTACACGACGCAGGGGACGCGGCCCGAGCGGCGAAGGCGCCGCGCCACATTCTTCCCGAAATCCTCCCGAGGTTCAGCTTCGATCACCAGCGCTTGGCTCATGGTTTACTCCCGATAGAAACTGGAAACTAGAAACTGGAAATTAGAAACTGGAAATTGGAAACTCGAAATTCGACCCTCGCTTGGGCCAGGTTTCCGGTTCCGAATTACGACTTTCGATTTTCCAGTTTCCAGTTTCCAATTTCCGTCCTTCAGATGAAAAGTCTGCTCACCGAGGTTTCGGCGTGAATCGAGCGAATGGCTTCGGCCAGCAGCTTGGCCACGCTCAGGACTTTGATCTTCGGGCACGCCTGCCCTTCGAGCGACAAGGGAATCGAGTTGGTGGTGACCACCTGCTCGATGGGCGACTCAATAAGCTTCTGGACGGCGCCGTCCGCGAAGACGCCGTGCGTGCAACAGGCATAGACCTTGGCGGCGCCTTTCTCGATGAGGGCGCGGGCCCCGCGCGTCAGCGTTCCACCCGTATCGATCATGTCATCGACCATCAGGCATGTCTTTCCCTCCACGTCGCCGATTACGTTCATCACTTCCACCTGCTGGGCGTCCTCACGGCGCTTATCGAGGATGGCCAGCGGCGCGTCCACCCTTTTGGCGAAGGCCCGCGCCCGCTCCACGCCGCCCGGATCAGGCGAGACCACGACGACGTCCTTCAGCCGGAGCCGCTTGAAATAGCTTACCGTCACGGGCGTGGCAAACAGGTGGTCCACGGGAATATTGAAGTACCCCTGGATCTGCCCGGCGTGCAGGTCGAGAGCGAGCACGCGATCCGTTCCCGCCGAAGTCAGAATGTCCGCCACCAGCTTGGATGAAATGGGAACGCGGGGGCGGTCCTTCCGGTCCTGCCGCGCGTAGCCGTAGTACGGAATGACGGCGGTGATCCGCTCGGCAGAGGCGCGACGGAAGGCATCCAGCATGATCAGCAATTCCATCAAATTCTCATTCACCGGCCGGCACGTCGGCTGAATCAAGAAGACATCGGTACCGCGCACGTTTTCCAGGATTTGCAGCCGAACCTCTCCATCCGGGAAGCGATCCACACTCACTTTGCCCAGCTTCATGCGGAGACATTTCGCGATCTCCCGCGCCAACTCCGGATGCGCATTCCCCGTGAAGATTTTCAGAGGGTGCTCGTTCTTCCCGGCCATCGTGATGCCTCAATGTGGAAACTGGAAATTGGAAACTGGAAATTGGAAATTAGAAAATGGAAATTGGAAATTAGAAAATGGAAATTGGAAATTAGAAACTCGCTCCAAGCCGAGCTTCCAGTCTCAAATTTCAAATTTCGAGTTTCTGAGTTTCGAATTTCCATTTTCCAATTTCCATTTTCCAAAGTTGGCTGGGAGGCCTGGACTCGAACCAGGGTTCCATGCTCCAAAGGCATGTGTCCTACCACTGGACGACCTCCCAGCAAATAGTGACGAGTGACCAGTGGCGAGTGGCGAGCGAAGAAACTGCTCTTGTGCGCTTACCACTCGCGCTCATCGCTGCTGTCGTCTTTCTTCGCTCGTCCCTTGTCACTCGTCCCTTGTCACTGCTTCCAAGTATTCGGCACGCGACAGAGTTCGCGTGCGAAAAACCTGCCACCGGGCTGGAACCAGCTTGGAAGCAAGCGAAAGTTTCCGGGCGGAAGCAAAGACAGCGTAGACGGCAGAACCGCTACCTGTCAGGGAGGCGACTTCGGCTCCAGCCCGGATGAGCCGGCGCTTCAATCGCGCCAACTCCGGCCACCTTGCGAAGACGACCTGCTCGAAGTCGTTTTCGGCTGGTCCCCAGTGCTGCAGGGAAAAGTGTGGCCGCTCGCCGAAGAGAACCATAGTACGGCCTTTCGGCCGCCCTGTCAATGCCGCACCTAGACCAAGGCGGCGGCTCGCCTCACGGTAGGCTTCGGCGGTCGAGACTGAGAAGCGCGGAAAAACAATCAGGCAGCGCCGTGGCGGCAGATCGCTGAGCGGGTAGATCTCTTCGCCGCGCCCGCAGCCGAGCGCGCGGCCTCCCCACAGAAAGAACGGAACGTCGGAGCCCAGAGAGGCTGCCAATTCGACGCGGGAAGCGAGGTCAAGGCGATCGCCGGTCAAGCGTTCGAGCCCAAGAATCGTGGCCGCCGCGTCCGAACTGGCGCCGCCCAAGCCGCTGCCGGCAGGGATGCGCTTCGCCAGCCGGACTTTGATTCCTCCGCGAAATTCCCGCGCCCGCTTCCACAACTGTGCCGCCCGATAAGCCAAGTTCAAGGGGCCAGAAGGAACCGCCGGGTCGTCAGCGATGACCTCGATGCCGCCCCCGGCTGGGGAAAGGGAGATCTCGACTTCGTCGCTCAACGCGACCGCCTGATAGACGGTCCGGATTTCATGGTAGCCGCCGGGGCGCCGGGCGACGATCCTCAGCCCGAGGTTGATCTTGGCAAAGGCGGAACGGCGAATGTGAAGATGATCGCTCAAGAGCATCAGTCCTCAGTTAATCTAGTTCTCAGTTTTCAGCTTTCAGTTCTCAGTTGCCGCTGATAACTATTTTGCTCTAGCACTTAAGATTTGACAATGGCCAGCGGCTCTGCCGCCCTGCTGTGCGGAAAGGCTCAGCCTTTCCGGAAATGCCAAAAAGAGAATTTTCTTTCTCTTGCCGTTCGGAAAGGCAGAGCCTTTCCGCACAGCAAGGCGGCAGAGCCGCTAACCATTGTCGAGAATTGAGCGTTACAGCACACTAACCACTGACAACTGAAAACTACTCTATCAGGAATTCGACGAACAGCATATCAGACTCTCGTCAGTTTTCAGCTTCGAGTTTTCAGTTCTCAGTTTTCAGTAGCCATCAGCTCTCAGCCTTCAGCTATCAGCAAGAACGGTTGTCCCGCCACGGCGGGATAGCTGAGCGCTGATGCTAACGGCTGAGACTGAGAACTGACAACTGAGAACCGATAACTAACCCGAGAGTCGAAGGTCCTCCCGGAACTGCTTCCTCAGCTTGGGATCAATCCAGATCGGATTCGGCGACAGATCCGCCAGCCCCAGGCTCGAACCGTCCCTTCCCAGCCCTTTCTGGCAATGCGCGGCTTCCGAATCCCAAGCCCCCGGCCGGCCCCCGATCAGCGCGCACAGCTTCTGCTGTAACTTCGCCAACCGCTCGCACGCCGACAGAACGATTTCCTCCACGTCGCTGATCAGACCCAGGATCCGCTCCAGCCGCTGCCGCGCGCTCAGCCCCGCCTCCGCCAGAATCGCCTTCACTTGCTCCTGGTCCTTGCGCGCTTGCTCCTCGAAGCCTTTCACCATTTCCCACGCCGCGTTGGCCGCCGCCCGGATTCGCTTCTCATCGCCTGGGAGCGCGAGCCCATTCGATGACGACGTCACTGGTCCTTTGTCCTTTGTCACTGGCTCCCCGCGGGCCGGCTCTTCGCAAGTGACAAATGACGAAGGACCAGTGACGTCATCGACTGGGCCCGCGCTCCCAGCCGGGGCGAACGCCGCCGCGAACACCTGCAAAAAGTCCGCCCGCGACACCCCGCCCACCGTACCCTTCCCCCGCAGGGCCACGCTGGTCCGCAAGTACTCCTGCCGCAGCGCCGCCTCCACTTCCTTCTCCCGCCACTCCGGCCAGTCCGACCCCGCAATCCCTGCTGCGACCTGCGCCGTCCCGCCCGACAGGTAGAGAACCTGCTGCGGCTCCCCCTCCCCCAGCTTCACCTCGGTCTTCCCTCCGTCCATCACCAGCACCGCGCTCCCGCCTCGCTTCAACAGGTCCGTGATCGGCTCCGCCTGATGCCGCAAGATCGGATGCACGTCCGTCTGGTACTCCCGCAGCATCTGCTCCTTGATCCGTTCCACTCGCGCCGCCTTCCGCCCCTCCGCCCCCTGCCAGTTCCACTCGCTTGCCGGCTTCATCTCCTTGAGCTTCGCCAGCAACGCCTGGGCTACCTGCCCCGGCGTCACAAACGGGTTGCCCATCGCCTCCGCGCTCCAGTTGATCATGTGGCAGTTATACTCGTTCCAGCGCAGCTTGGGGGCAAAGCCTTCCTCTTCGTCCCGCTGGGCCAGAAACAGCCAGGCCAGCCGCCCAAAGCGCCCGTTCAGCTTCGTCAGGCGCTCGCTCAGGTCCGGCGCCTTGTTGAACACGTCGATGGCTAGCCTCGCCACCGCCACCTCTCCCAGCCACGCCTGGTCCGGCTCCGCCGCCACGATCATTCGCGCCTTCAGACCCAGGGTATACTCCACCGCCTGCACGTGCACCACCTGCTCCCGCCGCCACAGGCAGTCGGCCATCCCCCGCGCCAGCTTGCTCTCCGTCTTGTCGCGAGGCTTCAGGCAGTCGAGGAACGCCTGGCGGTGGGCTTCCAGCTCTTCCGGGGTGGCTCCGGCCATGGCCAGGCTGCCGCGCAGGTCGACGCAACTGAGCCCGTGGTGGATGCCGGTGCTCTTCCCCTGCTCGCGCTTGCGACGCTTCCCTTCCCGCGCCAGCCCGAGGTTCTTGCTGGAGGCGGTGCGGCGTTTGGGAGTGATGCGCTGGAGGACTTCCTTGGGCGTCGCCTCCCGCACCTTTTCCATGCTACGGCGCTTGGCCTCGCGCCCCTCAGGGCTAGTTCTGTAGTGACGCCGGCGTTTGGCTTCGGCCTTGGGCCGGGGATCAAGTCGGGGTTCGGGATTCGGGGTTTGGGATTCGCCGACAGCCGACACCGGTTCGGGGGGATCAAGCCGGGGTTCGGGATTCGGGGTTCGGGATTCGCAGACGGTCGACACCGGTTCGGGGTTCGGAGCCGGATCGGGGTTCGGGGTTTGGCTTTCGGGGTTCGCAGAAGAAAACGACGAACCGGCGTCGCTTCCTGCTTCTGGCTCCTTGCTTCTTGCTCCTTGCTCCTGCTGCTGATCTTCCTCAAAACACAACACCAACGAACCCACTCCGGGCGCTGACACCTGCCACCCGGCGCCGGATACCGGCCTCAGGATATCGCCTAACAGCTTGATGTTCCTAAGCTTAGCCAAGCCGCGGGCAACGCAGGGCAACTCGGCCAGCTTGGCTGCCACCCTCCCAATTTGCCGCAATCCCACGCTCCACCGCACGGCGGTTTTTCCCTCCAAAAGAACCACTGTAGCACCTGGAAATGAGACAATGGGGACAAATGAGACAAATGAGACGGTTTTTCTTCTCCTTTAGAATCAGACGTTTCAGTGCCCAAAAAAGTTGCGCACATCAAAAAAGCGAAAAAGTGTGGCATTTTGCCACACTGGTCAGAGGCGTCCGTCGAGTCGTGGCGGGCGCGGGCAAGGGTCGGACGGCGCGGGCAGAGTCTGCCCTGAAATCGGGTTTCGGTTCGGCGCGCTGGCCGGATCGGCCTGAGATTCTGGAGACGTTGAGATTCTCAGGACAATGATGCCTTCACCTTGTGTCAGGGGCTCCCCGGGACAAGGAACGCTCGCGATGATGATCAGTACGGGCGACGGGGCTAGGAAAACTCAAGCTTTTGTTTCGGAGCTTGATAGGTCAGCTTCCGACCAAGGCTAGCGACTTAGCTACCCGCGTAAATGCCGACGCTCGGGATGCGGTGATATCGCGACCGCTCACGCGGCCCCCGACTTGGCGCCGGATAGCGTGTCCTTTAGAACATTGATCACGCCGACTGTAGCCGTCGGAAGCGTAAACAGTCCGGCACCGCTCAGCCCCAACACGACGCTGATGGCCGTGGAAATCACGGTGGCCGGATGTTGCTTAAAGTAGTCCATTGCCCGCGAGCCAAGGTGTCCGGCTTGGGCGAGGAACCTGGCGCCGGGCGAGGTCAGCTCCCGTCCTAGCCACGCCAAGCGCTCTTCTTTCGGCTTTTCGGCCGACTCTTGGACCACGGCCACGATTCCTTTGAGCAGACTAAACAGGCTGTCTTTGTCCCAGTTCGGAATCGGGCGAACGACGACTTGCCGCTCATCGGCATCGGTGAACAAAACCAGGCAGGGTAACTGCGTCGGGGTCAACGGCGGCTTGAAGAGGCGCAGGTAGGTATAGGCCGCCCCCGGATCAGCGGCATCTTGCCACTGTTTCCAGGTAGCCTCGAACTTATCGCCAAGCTTGTTACGCCAATATCGCAAATAATTCTGCGACCACTCAGCTGGCCGCTCGAAAGCGAACAGTACCAGGCTATCGCCAGTCAGGTTGTTGATTTCGGACCAGCGCTCCCGAACCAACTCGGCCATCGGGTGCTTAGGGTCGTCCAATAACAGCATCCCATAGGCCACTACGTTGGGGAACTGCTTCATCAATTCCAGCGTGGCGCTGTTCTCACCTTCCACAATCGGCATAGCCGGCACTAACCGTCGCTCATCACTCTTAATGGGCCCTCTCGGACTTTGGTAGCTCATGTCTTCTCCTTTTTCCTGTTCGTTGCTTGACAACCTGTTTTGGCGACGCTACGAAGGGTTTCCCCAAAGAATAAACGGCGCCCAAAAGTAAGGGTGGTCGTAACCCTCTCGGGCTTTTACCGCCAGTTGTGCCTGGCGCAGGGCCTCGGCTTTATTCGCGCCGCCCTTCAGGGCAGCATAGAACGTCTCGGCCAGCGGCGCTGCGACCGCGTCCGCCACCGGCCACAGGCTGGCCATGACTGACGGACAGCCAGCCCTAAAGAATGCCCCTACCAGTCCCGCCAGTTCGGCGCCACTTTTCACCAACGTGTCCGCTTCCGCGGTCTCGCAAGCACTTAGGGTCACCAGCGTGGAGCTGCATCGCATCCCGGCGATCTCGCGCTGGCGGAGCGGACCATCTTCCAGTTGGAGACCTGAGAAGGCCGTATACGTGCGACCCATATCACTATGACAAGACAAGTGAATGACGTCGCAATCGCCAGCGTTCTGCAGCACCGCGTCACGCGTCGCCCTAACGGGGTTGCTGCCAAAGGCCCGCGCCACCGCTGCCGCCTCCTGCTCGGCGCACTTCGGCCCACCAGCCAGCTTGCAAACGCCCGCAGCGAAACAAGTTTTCAGCTCGTTTCGCTCCAACGCCCGGCACCAGCGCAGCACCGACAGTCCCGCGGCGTAAGCCACGGCGGTATCCTCCACCAGCGCCCGGCCATTGGCATCGCTGAACGCATGAAACGGCAAGCCGTTCAACACCCCGTGCGGAACAACGACGATCAGGCGCTTGCCCACGAGGTGAGGCATCACCGGCTGCAGGAGCGCCTCATGGAACTTGCGAAGGTAGAGCGGTGCGTTAAGCGCGCCCACCTCCATGTCCACCTTCCGCTGAATGTCATCAACGGACTGATAGTCGCCCCGAAGACGGATCACCAGCTGGAGTTCCACCTTCCAGCGAGCCAAGAGGCTTTCCGGGACTCTGACTTCCGCCGGCGGGCCGGCGAGCCCATGCTCCCCTAGCACGAAGATCAACAACCGATCCGCAAAAGTGAAGTACGAGACAATTGCGCCATCACGCGGCACCAAGGCGCACATCTCCTCGTAGCTGCAAGGCACGCATCGCATGTCCAGAGCCCAGGTTCGCGGATGTGCCCATATCTGCTCTTCGACAGTTCTTAGAGCCAGAGCCAATGTCTCTGCTTCATCGGCAGCGGAGGCGGACAGATCTGACATTCGCTCTAGGATCCGGTTCCGTCGCTCCGCCAGCTTTGGGGGCACAGAACTCAATGCTGTCGCCAAGGTGGCCAAGCCACGCAAAAAAGCACGCGCCTTGCCCTTTTCGGCATTTTCCAGCGCCCGCTCGTAAAAGGCGGGGTCGGACTTCCCGAGTTCCAAGCAAGCCTCCACTGCGCCTTCATAATCGGCCTGCGTTTGGGCTTCTATATTGGCGGCGTCACTTAATACGCGAGCACCCCAGATTTCTCTTTCGCTGGACTCGATGTTTTCGCGGTATAGATTCCAGACGGATTGCCAATCAAGGCGCTCCTTCGCCCAGTAAGCACGGTCCCTTCGAACAACACGCGCGACGTCCCAAACCTTGCCCGCTGTAGCGATCGAGAGCGCAGCCTCCTGGTGTTGGGTGAGGGCTGCCTGGTTCGACGGGCCGGCCAATGCGGCCAGTCGCATCTCAGCCAGGGCGCGCAACTCAGCCGGTAGGACTGAACTCTGAGCGGCCAACTGAAGCGCCTCACCGGACTCAGCGGCGGCCTTGTCCGCCTCCGGTTTGTGTCCCTGCCGGGCTTCCCATTGGGAACGGAAGAGAAGGAGCGTCCCCAACAACAAACTGGCTTGCGCCTGACGCTTTGAATTGTTGGTTATCTTCCCGATCGCCGTCAGAAAATCCACTTCCTGCCAGGCGAATTCCAGCGCCTCGGCAACTGCGGCGGCTTCGGGCGTGCTGCCGTCCCCAGGTTCCAGCAGAACCCATATATGACGAACCTTCGCCGATGAGATCCGGAAGCACAGATCGTAGAATGCATCGTCGAAGCGGCTTTGCTGACTGAGTAGAAACTCCTTGGCGGCCTCACCGCCCTTTACCGACTGGGCTAGGCGGCGTGTGACAAGCGCGTGCGTCTCAGCCGCCCAAGCCAAGAAATCCTCGCTCAATACACTCTCTCCGGAGCTCTTGAGATCCCGAGCGCGGGCGGACAGGGCTCCGCCCAGTTCGTCGGACAGAGTAGCAAGATTCGACCGGAGCAATTCCAGACCTTCCTCGCGGGAGACGACCAGATCGAGCCGTGACACCAGTTCTGCGCTTTCTGAACTCATGGCATGTTCCTCCGGTCTCTGTTGGCCCCTGGGGCGAACATCTCAAGTCAAGGGGGGAGAGATCAGATCCACTTTGGATTTCCGGGTCCGATTGATTATACATCCAGTCGCCATCTCTTGATCCGGCGAGTTGCAGTCTTTCCTCGGGAAACCGTCTTCGCCCCTGCAAGGGCGCGGTTGTCGCCCTGCCGGAAGAATCCAAAACCAGGAAATCCTGCTTTTCCAAAGCATTCCACAAACACCTCGCCGGCCCTGACCTCCTGGCCACCTGATTTCGCTGCGCACCGCCTGCGTCTAGCCCGTCTGCACCGGCAACGCGGCGATCCACCGCAAGGCGTGAAGGAAGACGCTGAGTGGGGGGAAGGGGGGCTCAAACGCCAGCCCCTTTCCCCCCCCATCCCCCGCTGGAGGGATGGCACAACCGGACTTCGCCGACGTTAACTCAACTTATTGCCGACGAAAATGGTCTTGACTTTGGGGTCCACCTCATCTTCATCTTACTTTTTCGCGATAAGCGACTCCAACTGCGATAGGCGCTGCTCCAAGTTTGCAATTTGTTGTCCTTGGGTTTGGATCTGCCCCAGCAGGTCGACCACCTCTCCGTACAGGGGACCCGTGCAGTTCCCTGTTCCGAGCTGCCCGGCGGAGTTGACGCAAACCTCAGGGTTCTTCCCCTTCTTAAGCACCGTGCCATAGATCCCCCCGACGTAGGTGGTATTTTTGACGTTAGCCCCTGCGACGCCGGCTCCGATGCAAATGACGTTGCTTGCGGATGTGACGTTGCTACAGGTGTTGGAACCGAGGGCGGTGTTCGCGGAGCCGGTGCTGCTCTCCAACGCGACGTAGCCGATGGCCGTACTGCCGCTCGCGGTGGTGTTGTCCAGGAGCGCGTTGTAACCCATGACCGTATTGTCGCCCCCGGTGGTGGTCAGTGCGGCCGCGGCTGTACCGTCGGCCGTGTTGTGGGGCCCGGTGGTGTTGGATTCGAGCGCTGAGTTGCCGGTGGCCGTATTGAATTCGCCGGTGGTGTTGGATGCGAGCGCGAGGTTACCGGCGGCCGTGTTGTAGGACGATGTATTGGAACCGAGGGTGTTGTAGCCCAGAGCGAGGTTGGTTCCGTCGTTGTTGGCCGACCCGGTTAGCACGTAAGTTGAACCTATCTGGTAGCCAATCGAAGCGTAGCAGTCAGTGCCGCAGTTGGTTTGGCCATAGCTGCTGGTCGGGTGCACCACGAACACGATGGCGACCACGGCCACGATCATGCAAAGTTTAGCGAGCTTATTCACGTTCACTTGTGTTTTTTTCATCATTTTACTTCTCCTTTAATGTTTTAAATTGGGTCAGCCGTTGGCTGCCCTCACCCTCCTTCAACGCGAACGGCGGGTGAAAAGCCCTGTCATTCTACTCAGGCGAAAAAAAGGGGCGAAACCGATCATGGCAGTCAGCTTTTTTTTGCAATCACAAAAGGGGATAAGGTAGACGACGCTCAACGGGACAGCAAACGGTGGTAGAATAGGATCCGACCGAAGGCAAGCCATGTTTCCCGGCCACGACGTGACGCAACTCCTGGGCGAGTGGGCGAGCGGTAACCAGCAAGCTCTCGATAAGCTGACACCGCTGGTGTATGGCGAACTCCGCCAGCTTGCCGCCCGCTACCTGCGCGGCGAACGCCCGGACCACACCTTGCAACCCACGGCGCTCGTCCACGAGGCGTATCTTCGGCTGGTTGATCAGCAAAACCCGAGTTGGCAGAATCGGTCGCACTTCTTCGGAGTGGCAGCACACCTGATGCGCCAGATCCTGGTGGACCACGCGCGCCGGCGGCAGGCCGGCAAGCGAGCCGGGCACAAGGTGTCGCTGGAGGAAACGGTGAGCTTCGCTCCCCAACGCAGTGCGGACCTCTTAGCGCTCGATGACGCTCTCGGCGCGCTCGAGAAATTCGATGCCCGCAAATGCCAGGCGGTCGAGCTTCGTTATTTTGGCGGGCTTTCCATGGAGGAGATCGCCCAGACGCTGGAGGTTTCCCCCGTCACGGTCCGTCGTGATTTGAGGATGGCGGAAACGTGGCTGCACCGCGAAATGCGGAGTGAGTAGGCGCCCCTTGACCCCGGAACGCTGGGCCGAGATCGAAGAGCTATTCCATCGCGCCGCCGAGTGTGAGCCGGACGAGCGCTGCCGTCTGCTCGACGAGACCTGCCGCGGGGATGCGGAGTTGCGCCGGGAAGTGGAGTCGCTGCTGGCCTGCCAGGGCAGCGCGGATGAGCGTCTGCGGGCGGCGGTGGGCGGGGAGGCCGATTCCATCGGTTTCCCGCTCGTGGGCCAGACCGTCTCGCATTACCGCATCCTGCATGGGCTCGGGGGCGGCGGGATGGGGGTGGTCTACAAGGCCCAGGACACTAACCTCGGCCGGTTCGTGGCCCTAAAATTCCTGCCCGAGCGTCTCGCCCCGGACCGCCGGGCCCTCGAACGATTCCAGCGCGAGGCGCGCGCCGCCTCGGCATTGAATCATCCCCACATCTGCACCATTCATGAGATCGGTGAGTCCGAAGGCAAACCGTTTATCGTGATGGAACTCATGGAGGGCCAGACCCTCAGGCATCGCATTGCGGCGGGAGTAACCATCACCCCCGTCCCCTCTTCCAGTGGGAGAGCGGTATCCGCGGGACGGGGTGAGGGTGCGCAACCCGGACCCTTCAAGACAGAAGAACTGCTGGACTTGGCGATTCAGATTGCCGATGCCCTGGATGCAGCGCACGCCAAAGGGATCATTCACCGCGATATCAAGCCGGCGAACATCTTTGTGACCAGCCGTAAGCAAGCCAAGATTCTTGATTTCGGGCTAGCGAAGTTATCCGCTCAATTGCAACCGGCAGCGGACCGAGGTGAAGACACCAGTCTGCCGGCTGGGAGGGCGGAAGAACAGCTCAGCAGCCTGGGCGTGGTGATGGGGACGGTGGCCTACATGTCGCCGGAGCAGGCGCGCGGGGAGGAACTGGATGCCCGTACGGACCTGTTCAGCTTTGGCGCGGTGCTCTACGAAATGGCCACCGGGCGTGCGGCCTTCACGGGTAAAACCACGGCGTTGATTTTTCATGCCATTCTTGGCGAAGCTCCCCCGCCGCCCTTACAGCTCAACCCTGGGCTTCCGCCCCGACTGGAAGAAATCATCCACAGGGCGCTGGAAAAGGACCGCGACCTGCGTTACCAAAGCGCCGCCGAAATGCGCGCCGACCTGAAGCGCCTGAAGCGCGATACGGATTCAGGCCGTGCTGTAGCGCCGGGCGTTAGCCCGGCATCCGGCCATGCGGCGGCGGCGCTACGCCCACCGGAAAATGCCGCCCTAAAGGGCGGCGCTACGGGCGCTACGGGCTCGGATTCACAGATGATCGCGGGCCTGGTGAGGCGGCACAAGAAAGCCATCATCGCATGGATGGCTGCCGGGATGGTGATCGCCGCCGCCCTCATCTACGCCCTCTATCGCGGCGCGAGGCTCGCGCCGGCGCCGCCTGCCGGTTTGGAAATGACGCGCGTGACGGGCAGCGGAGATATTGTGTATAGCGATATTTCATCCGACGGTAAGTATGTGGCCTACGAGCGGTCGACGGCAGGCAAGCAAAGTCTCTGGCTGAGACAACTGGCCACGGACCGCGACGTCCAGCTTGCCAGCCTGGGCGAGGATTATTGCAGCGGCCTCGCATTCTCTCCCGATGGCAGCTACGTCTACTTCGTCCGCAAGGAGCGTCTGGAGCCTAGCGGCGATCTTTACCAAGTGGCGTTCCTGGGCGGAAAGCCAAGAAAGATGCTGGCGGGGATCGTCGGCCCGCCGGCATTTTCACCCGATGGCCAGCGGATCGCTTTTGTGCGGAGCACCCTTACTCAGTTCAGCCTGTTGACCGCCTCGCTGGATGGCTCCGGCGAGCGAGTGCTGGCGTCCTACAGGGCGCCCGAGATTTGGGCGGGCCGTGTCGTGTGGTCCCCGGATGGGAAGACCCTCGCCTTTGTTCGCTACCCGCAATGGATTTTGACCACCATCGGGGCGGAAGGCGGCACGGCGCAGCCGGTGGCGGGCGGACGTTGGAACTCCATCACGGATCTCACCTGGCTCCCTGGAAGCCGTCACTTGGTCGTGACGGGCATTCCGCAAGGGGAGCCCGGGTCCGTGGCGACATCACAGCTTTACGAAGTGTCGGTTGAGGGAGGCGAAGCCCGCCAGATCACCCACGACCTTTCGGGGTACCTAGGAGTTCGGGCGAGCGCGGACGGAAAGACGCTGCTGGCCGGACTGCACCAGCTCCTTACCACAATCCAAGTTGCCACGCCAGGCAAGGAGTCCGAAGCCCGCTCGCTGAGCGCCGGAAACCGGAACGCCGACGGCGAGAATGGTCTGGCATGGACGCCGGACGGGAAAATCGTCTATAGCTCCGCTCGTAACGGACGCCCCGACCTCTGGGAGATGGGCGGGGGCGGCTCGAACCCCCAGCGGCTCACCAGCAACGACGCATCCTCGGCTTCCGGCTTCCCAGCCGTCTCTCTCCGTGGGGGCTTCATTGCCTTCGTGCAGTGGAAAAATGGCCAAGGCAACATCTGGCGCATGGATCTGGACGGTCGCAATCTGAAACAGCTTACCCAGGGCAAGGATGACGTGTATCCCGCCGTATCGCCGGATGGCCAGTGGGTGGTTTTCATGCGGGGCGAGAGCGGCAAGACGGTTCTGATGAAGGTTGCGAGTGAAGGCGGCCCAGCGGTCCAGTTGACGGACTACAACTCAGGTTGGCCATCCGTCTCCCCGGACGGCAAGTGGATCGCTTGCTGGTACTTTCCCGGCGAGAATCCGCCATTTAGCCTGGCGATAGTTCCTTTCGCGGGCGGCCAACCCACCAAGGTTTTCCCGCGGCCCGCTACTGCCAAAAACGAGTCCCTTCTTTGGACGCCCGATGGCCGCGCCATCTCTTTCCTCAACATCGTGAGTGGAGTATGGAATATCTGGGAACAGCCGGTGGCGGGCGGCCCGCCAAAGCCGGTGACGCATTTTACTTCGGACAGTGTTTACTATTTCGCCTGGTCTCGCGATGGCCCCCTGGCTCTCTCCCGCAGCACGCTACAGATGGACGCGGTCTTGATCAAGAATTTCCAATGATTGGCAAGACGGTTTCGCATTCCCGGATCGTGGAGAAGCTGGGCGGCGGGGCCGGCTTGTAGGGGTACGGCTTGCCTCCCAGCACCCCCAAAATGTCCAAACTCCAGAGTGTGGCATTTTGCCACACTGGTCAGGTCCCGCCCCGACTCGACGGACGGCCCAAGGGTCTCGCTCCCAAGTCCTTTCAAGCACGCGGGTCGGGTTCCTATAGAGGTTGTCCCTTTGGGCAACTTGTAATCACTGGCGGCTGGCCGGGGTTGTTCAGATCAAATTTTGCGCTGTAGCAGTCTACTTGCTTATATTTCGTGCCATTCCAACGGTAAACCGACAACGCCTCTTCTTCAGCGCTCATATGCCATCCCGTCACCACGTCATGAAACCCGTGACGGGATGTCTTTCGCACGATGAGAACACTGCCACCCCCTTCAAGAACGAGCTGCAACTTTCCACGATGACGAGTGAAAATCCATATCGAGCAGTTTCCGCTGGCGCCGCAGAATGACGCCGGCCCTTGCACCAAGACCTGCTGACTTCCGTCTTCGGCGAGCACGATGGACCCCACGCGGGCGCTCATCACGGTTTGTTGCTCTTCGACCCGCTGTTCGTCGGTGAAGGAGTCGTGGATGGCCTTGTTGTCGATCACCTCGTAAATCCGCGCTCGCTCTCTGCGGGTGAGGGGCGCGTCCGTAAGTGAATGGGTAAGATGCGCCTTCAGATCAAAAGAGCTTCGCAACTGCTTCCAGTCGTCGCGCGGGCTTTGCGCTGCCGCAACTCTCCCGCACAGAACGGCCAGAAGGCAGATGAGTGGAATGGTGCGCATACCAGCAGCGGCCGTATTTGTGAAAAGGAGGGCTAAGGCCATGCCCTTGACCTCCGCATCGGGCCTCGTGCCCGGTCTCAATTCTTCACCACCCGATAGCGCAGGTGCGTGGCAAGCGGGCCGTCCACCACTTCGAGCTTTTCGAGCGTAATGCCCTCACCCTCGAAGGATCCGAAGAGCCGCACGCCGTCCCCGAGCAGGTAAGGCGCCACGTGCACGAAAATCTCGTCGACGAGCCCGGCCCGCAGCGCCTGCTGACCGGCGCTGGCACCGCCGATGCCGACGATCTTGTCGCCGGCCGCCGCTTTGGCCGCTGCCACTGCATGGTCAATGCCGTCGGTGATGAAGGTGATCTTCGATTTGCCTCGCGGCACCCGCGCGGGCGGCGGGGGTGTGTGCGTCAGGATGAAAAGCGGCGCGTCGTTCACCGGAAACGTGCCGCCCCAGCCATGGGTAATGTCGTAGGTGCGCCGCCCGAAGATGGCGGCGCCGAGCTCCGCGTACATGCGGTCTACGATTTCGCGGTTGACGCCCTCCGGCCGGAACTGCCGGCTGTTGTGCATCGGCTCGGTGCCACTGCTGTACCAGTCGAAAATGTGCAGACCCCCGCGCTTGCCGAGCGGATGTTCCTCGCCGTCGCCCGGCCCCGCGATGAAGCCATCGAGCGACATCGTGAGGTCGATCATGACCTTCGCCATTCCTACCCTCCTGCGGACCTGCCGCTTTTCCAGAGCTATAAGGTTATATAACGATAGGGTACGAAGAGTCCTAGTGCAACCCAGGCACATGCAGGTGGATCAAGCCAAAGCTGGCAATTGCGGCAGCCTTAATTCTTGCTCTTAAGCTCCTCAAGTTGCTGTTTGAGCTTGGCAGCCTGGTCGGCATCGAAGTCGCCGCCGACGGCATCGGGCCACTCCCTAAGGGCGCGCTCCCATTCCCGTTCGGCTTGCTGGCGCTTGCCCATTTGCAGGTAGAGGTGGCCCAGATGCTCATGGATGGTTGGATCGTCCTGCACCAAGCGCGCCGCTTTCTCAAGCGGAGGCGCGGCCAGATCGGTGCGGTTCATCTTGAGGTATACCCAACCCAGGCTGTCCAGATAAGCGCCGTTGTTGGGTTCGAGCTGGACCGCCTTCTGGATGTACTTGACCGATTCTTCCAGGCGTACGCCACGATCCGCCAGCATATAGCCGAGGTAGTTGGCGGCCGCAGCGTTGAGGGGATCGGCATCCAGCACTTTCTTGAACTGCTGCTCGGCGAGGTCGTATTTCTTCTCGTGCTCGTAGATGGAGCCCAGCAGGAAATAGGTGTACTCCTGGTCGTCCGGCTTCGAGCTGAGGGTGAGCGCCTGTTCGGCGGCGGCCTCGGCCTCGGGGAAGCGCTTGGCCTGGGAGTAGACCTGGGCGATGGCCCGGTAAACCTCAAGATCGTCCGGCTTGCCAGCAAGCAAGGGCCGCAGTTGCTGGATGGCTTCGTCCACACGACCCTGCTCGCCGAGTAGTGATGCCTCGAGGAGACGAAGGGGGCGGTCGTCGGGAAACTTGGCGAGGGCCGCCTGCGCCGCCTCGAGCGCTTTCTTCGGCTGGCGGTCGAGGCGCAGCGTTTCGACGATCAGCCCATCGGCGCGGGGCTCCTGCGACTTGCCGAGGGCGATAATCTGCTTGAGGGTGTCGATGGCCTTGTCGAACTTCTCCTCGGTCCGATAGATCGCCCCCAGCCGCTCCAGAAACACAGCACGATTGGCGGCTTCGGAGGCGGTGTACTGCCCCTCCGGCCTCTCGAGCTGCTTAAGGGCCCCTTGAAGAAGCCTGACAGCGTCGTCGTCGTTCCCCACCGCGTCGTCAAGCAGGACCTCTTCGTACGTCGCCTCGAGGTTCTCCGGTTGCAGGGCCTTGGCGTGGTCCAGATTCTTCCGGGCCTCGTCAAAGTGGCCCTCCTGGCGGTCCACGTGTCCCAGTCGCAAGTAAGCCGTGGCATTCTCGGGGTTCGCTTTCAAGATTCGCATCAGTTCGGTGCGCGCCTCATCCAGCTTACCGATGCCGATCAGGGCTTCGGCATAAGCTTGGCGGATTTCCTCGTTTTCCTGGTCCTGGTCGAGGGCGTCTTTGTAGGACTCGACGGCGTGATCGTAATCGTGGGTCTGGCTGTAGGCGTACCCCAGGAGGCTGAGCAGGCTGGCGTCGCGCTCATCATCCGGAACCTTGTTGAGGAGGTCGATGGCCTGGGAGTAGTCTCCCTGGTCAACGTAGAGTTGCGCGAGCTGTACCAGCGCGCCCTGCGAGTCGGGGTCGGCGTTGAGGGCCTTCCTCAAGGCCTCTTCGGCCTTCGCGCCCTCACTGTTCACCTTATAGAGCTTGCCGAGCAACAGCCACGAGTTCGTGTCCGAAGGATCGAGGCGGGTGACGGCCTCGAGATGCTCGATGGCCTTGCCAAGGTTCTCTTTCGCCACCTTGTCCGGCTGGGTTTCGCCGAGGTAGCGGAAGTAGACCTGGGCCAGCAGGCGGTGGGCATCGACCTGGTTCGGGTCTTCCTTCAGCACGGCCTGCGCTTCACGGATCGCATCGCCGACGCGGCTGACACGGAAGTAGAGCTCGGCCAGCTCAACGCGAAGGAACAGCGAATCCGGATCGGCCGCCATCGCCTCTTTGTATTCAGCGATGGCCCGATCGATAAAGTCGCCACTGTTCTGCATACCCGCTAGTTCCTGGTAACGCCGCGCCAGCATGTAGTGGTAGTAGGCGACGGCGTGGTCGGGCGTCGAGGCCGGGGTCCCGGCCTGGGCCTTGCCTGCGGTCGAAGTGGGGGGCACCGCACCCTTGGACCTTGGATCCTGAGCGAACGCGAAAGCCGCTGCCCCAAACAAAAAAAGGCTGATACCAGCCCCGATTTTCCTGCCTATTCTTTCCATAATCCCTTCTATTTCAGTAAGCCCAGCTCGAGCCCGAGCCTTTGCACACACTCATTATGGCACACGCAGGGAAGCCTGTAAAGGCGCGCCGCGGCACGCGGTGACTTGGGAGTCCGCGAGATCTGTTCGCCGTGATGCGCACCCTGGCAATCAGGCCTGCTAAAGTAGAATGACGTCTGCCTTTCGACTGCCCTGCACCTGCAGCGCCGTCACAACCTCACACCTTGGCGCGAAGCTCTCTGAAAAACAATCTGGTGAACTCGTTTTTCTGATAGAATCTGCGGGCTTAAGGGCGGTGACTCGCGACTGCTAAGGAGGGAGTCATGAGAATCCGGAAGAAAGTATGGGTGGCCTTGTTGTCGGGGCTGCTGTGTTTCGCGGCGTGCGTGAGCGGCCAGACCTACCAATCTCACATCGAGCATCCGATCGTCCAGTACAAGATGTCAGCGCAGCTCGACCCCCCGACCAAGATCGTCAAGGGGCACTACACGCTGACTTGGTGGAATCACACCGAGGATACGATTCCCGATCTTTACTTCCACCTTTATCTGAACGCCTTCAAGAACATGGACAGCACGTTCATGCGCGAAGGTTCCACCAGCCGTCGCGCCGGCTTGCTTCGGTTCTGGACGACCAAGCCGGAGAGCCTGAAGTGGGGCTGGGTGGATATCGACAAGCTTCAGATCGTGGGCGGCGACGACTTGACCAAGGCGATTACCCTTGTCCACCCCGATGACGACAACGCGATGGACCAGACAGTGGCTCGCGTCGTGCTGCCGCGGCCGATCCCGCCTCACGGGAGCCTGGAGCTCTCAGTCGACTTCACCTCCAAGCTGCCGCGAGGTCTCGCCCGGACCGGCTTCCTCGATGATTACTTCCTGGTAGCGCAATGGTTCCCCAAGATCGCCGTCTACGAGGGACCCGGCGATCGCGGCCGCAAGGCCGGCGGATGGAACTGCCACCAGTTCCATGCCAACACGGAGTTTTTCGCGGATTACGGCTCCTGGGACGTTGACCTGACCGTTCCCACGAATTACAAGGTGGCCGCTACCGGCTACCGCCGTAGCGAGAGCCAGAACGGGGACACCACCACTTATAACTACTACCAGCAGGACGTCCATGATTTCGCCTGGACGGCCAGCCCGAACTTCGTCGTGCTCACCCGAACGTTTGAGTGGGGCAAGGAGGTGCGGGGCGACGAGGTGATCCAGTGGAGCAAGACCCTCAACCTGCCTGTCGAACAGATCGCCTTGCGAGATGTCAAGGTGATCCTCATGCTGCAACCCGACCACATGAGTGTGGCGGACCGCTACTTCCGCGCCGTCTTTAACGGCTTGAAGTACTTCGGCCTGTGGTACGGGCAGTATCCTTACGACACCCTTACCCTCGTTGACCCAGCGCGCGGGTCGAACACCGGCGGCATGGAGTATCCCACCTTCATTGCCGGCGGCGCCTACTTCTGGCCCGGCGAACGCCAGTGGAGCCCCGAGGGTGTTACGGTGCATGAGTTCGGCCATCAGTTCTGGTATGGCCTGGTCGGCAACAACGAGTTTGAGGAAGCTTGGCTCGACGAGGGGTTCAACACGTACTCGACGGGCAAGGTCATCGAGACTGCCTACGGTAACGGGTGTGGTTACCGCAATATCTACGGCATGCCGTTGATGGCGACAACGTGGCTGCGCGTACCCATCCCCGAGTTTCCCTTTGCCGGCGTGGGTGACATTTCTCTCGGGCCCACGTTCTCCTGTGTGGAGGAACCGGAGCGCACCTCCGAGCGTGATTTTTATCTGGACTATGTGAAGGCGGACGACCTGGTTCGCTTCGGGTGGCAGTACCTTGACGGCGCGAGCTATGGTCTGAACTCCTACACCCGCACGGCCCTGACGCTGCGGACGCTCGAGAGTTACCTGGGGGCCGAGACCATGGCGCGCGTCATGCGTACCTACCAGCAGCGGTTGCGCTACCGCCATCCGTGCACGCAAGACTTCATCGACGTGGTTAACGAAGTGTCGGGCCGCGACATGAACTGGTTTTTCCAGCAGTTCTTTTACAGCTCGAATCTGCCGGAATTTAAGGTGTCCGAGGTCAGCTCTGCGCCGGTGGAAGGGAAGGTCGGCATTTACGACGAAAACGGCAAGAAAGCGACTTACTCGGAAAAAGACAGTCAAGAAACTTCTGCCCAGAGCAAGACCAAGCTTTATCGGACCACGGTCGTGGTCCGACGGATGGGTGAGGTCACGGTGCCGGTCGACGTGGACGTTCACTTCGATAGCGGTGAGACCGTCCGCGAGCACTGGGATGGCCAGTACCGCTGGGTGAAGTACGTTTACGAAAAGCCGGCGCAGGTGACGTATGCCGTGGTGGACCCGGAGCAGAAGCTGGCGATGGAAGCCGACTTCACCGACACCAGCCGGACGGTCAAGGGAAACGACCGCGCGGCAAAGAGGTGGTACCTGCGTTGCATCTCCTGGTTGGAGTATCTCTTCTTTGCGGGCGGGTTCTTCAGTTGACAAGTGTCGAGTGGCGAGCGGGCCGAATTGCCGATTGCTGATTGCCGATTGCTGATTGAAGAAACGGGATGGCCTTTCTTCTGGGTTAATCGTCAATCGTCAATCGTAAATCGGCAATTCGGCCCACTCGTCACTTGTCACTTGGAGGATCATATGACGACCATCGGCTCTGCGGTTAAACAAGGCTTCAAGCTCGCCCGCCACGGACAGGCTGCCGTGTGGGTGCTGTTCCTGGTGAACCTAGGGCTGGCGGCGCTGGCGGCGCTGCCCATTTATCAGGGGATCCTGGATTTCACAGGACACAGCCTGATGGCTGACACCTTAACTCGGAGCTTTTCGCTCGACTGGCTCACTGATTTCAACTACAAGCACCCGTACGCTCACGTGAATTACGGCTATATCATTTTGGGAGTGGGTCTCCTGTCGCTGGTTGCCAACTCTATCCTGGCAGGTGGCGCGGTGGCCGCTTTTGAGACCGCCAATGGCTTTGGCTATTCGCTGGGCGACTTCTTCCGCAACGCGGTGCGCTATGCGGGGCGGCTGCTGCGCCTGCTATTCTTGGGCCTCATCAGCTATTGGATTGTGTTCTGGGTGATCAACGAATGGCTCGATGGGCGGGTGAGCAAGTGGGTGCGTAATTCGATGGATGACCGTACCGCATTCGGGGCGCACCTGGCGGTGGGGATTCTACTCCTGCTTGGGCTCGTCGTCGTGCACCTCGTCATGGACTACGCGCGCGTCAACCTGATGATGAACGACGAATCGAGCGCCTTCTTAGCCTTCCTCAGCTCGATCGGCTTCTGCTTGGCGAGACTGCGCAAGGCTTTCGGCGCCTACATCGTTCCCACCCTCTGCGGCCTCGCCGTCATGGCCGCGTTCCTGTGGCTTACTTCATTGCGCCCCGTGCAGGCAGTGGCGAGCTGGATCGGGCGAACCCGTCACCCGTCTTTGACCATCGTGGCGCTGTTCATCGCGCAGCAGGTGGTCATGTTCCTGCGCACCTGGTTCCGCGTCGCATCCTGGGGAAGCGAGTGGGCGTGTTACGGAGGAAATCGGTAGACTCGAAACTCGAAGTTCGAAAATCGAAACTGGAAACTCGAAATTCGAAGCAGCTTGGCTCCGCTGTCAGGTCACAATTCCGAAGTCCGGCCGCTGCGTCTTACCGGGCTACGGGTTTCGAGTTTCCAGTTTCGAATTTCGACTTTCGAGTTTCCAGTTTCGAGTTTCGAAGGGGCGCAAGACGAACGATCGACCGAGAAGCGAACACCTTGTCCTTAATGCGCTTTGCCAGGGAACCCCGCAGGGCCCCATCAGGGAAGCCGCCCGTCGCATCCTCTTACACTATCGCTGGCTGGAACCGCTTCATCAGGCGGTCTGCCAAGTGGTCCTCGCGATGCCGTTTGACTCACCCAAACTGACCCGCCAGCAGCTTCCCGCCCGGCTCGCGCGCGCGGGATTTCCCGACGTTGAAGTGGAGGACTTCTTCAAACCACACTCGCTCGCCAAAGATGCAGCCGAGGAATTGATGCGACGACTCGCTGAGGCGATCTGATTCAACCCGGATTTCTCACCACGAAGCCAGTCAGGGAATTGATCCATTGATTCATTGGTTGATTGAGCCATTGAAGACCGCCATTCTCTTCTTCAATCTTCAATGACTCAATGGATCAATTGCGCAATGGATCAATCCCGGACCCTTCGTGGTGAGAAGTCCGGGTTAATAACTACACTCACGCTGAACATCCAGTTTCTTCGACGTATCATCGAAGGGGCAGTAGATATGAGCACCATCACCTCGGTAGAAAGCGTTCTTCCGTCACCCCTCGCCCCGCCCTGGAGCCGCCTTGCAACCTCGTTCGAGCTTCTCTCCGTCTACGCGGGCATCTTACTCTACATCTGGCGCTGGCAGAGCACTCATCCGCACGTTTGGATGGTGTTGCTGGCGGTCATCATTGCCAGCCACTTCATTCATCATGACACGCCGCGCCACCTGGGACTGACGCTGGGCGACCTGCGCGCGAACGCCGGACTGACGCTGCCTCTCGCCGTGGCCCTTCTTGCCCCCCTCGTTGCCTATGGTTTCGCCGCCGGCGCGCTGACGCTCGAATGGCCGGGAGGGCGCGCGCTGGAGTGGTTTGCGGAATACGGAAGCTGGTGCGTTTTTCAGCAGTATCTCCTGCAATCTTATTTTCATAACCGCTTGATGAGTGTCCTTCACCATCGCCACCTCAGCTCGCTGGTGGCGGGCGTGATGTTCGGCGCCGCCCACATCCCCAATCCCGTCCTGATGGCCGCGACCACGCTGGGCGGTTTCTTGCTGGCGGAAACCTTTGCCCGGCATCGGAACATCTGGCCGCTGGCGCTCGCCCAGACCGTGGGCGGCGCCCTCATCGCCGCCATCTCACCGGCGGCGATGATCCACAATATGCGGGTGGGGCCCGGGTACTTCAACTACCGGGGCTAGGCTAGTCCGACCTATAGAGCTCAACCTCCCTCTGGGGTCTTCGATCCACCCTTCACAATCCGCCATCGGAATCCCGTCGGTTCAACACTCCCCGACTCCGCCCCGGCGAGTAAGGGACGGCCGCGATCTGCCCGTCGAAGGCGCGCGCCCATCGCCCGGGGATGCTGGTCCTGCAGGCCGGGCAAGTACCCTCGGGAGTGAACCGGTAGCGGCGGATGTGGTAGGCGTAGCGCTCCACCAGCAACGCGCCGCAGTGGTGGCAGCGGGTGTTTTCGAGGTCGCCCACCTGGCCGGCCAGGTTGCCGGCATAGACGTAACGCAGTCCGGCCTGCTTGCCGATCTCGACCGCGCGCCGCAGCGTCTCCGGAGGGGTATCGTCCGGGTCGGTCATCTTGTAGTTTTTGTGGAACGCCGTCGAGTGCCACGGCATGTCGGGCGAGACCGTCACCAGGAAGTCGGCCAGCCGCTTCAGCTCCTCGTCGGAGTCGTTGAAGCCGGGGACCAGCAGGGTGACGATCTCCACCCAGACGCCCATCGCGTGCAGGCGGCGGATGGTATCGAGAATGGGCTGGAGGCGCCCGCCGAGCTGGCGATAGTGCCGGTCGTCGAAGCTCTTGAGGTCCACCTTGTAGAGGTCGATCCAGGGACGAAGATACTCGAGCACTTGCGGGGTGCCGTTGCCGTTCGAGACGTAGCCGGTCATCAAGCCGGCGGCGCGCGCTTCCTTGAAGACGGCCACCGCCCACTCGCTGGTGATGAGGGGCTCGTTGTAAGTGCTCACCACCACCTTGGCGCCCTGGCCGAGCGCGTCGCCTACCAGGTCTTCGGGTTTAACGGCAGACGGCGGCGAGACGGCGGCGGGGTCGCGCAGCGCCTGCGACGTGACCCAGTTCTGACAATAGGAGCAGTGGAGGTCGCACCCCAGCATGCCGAAGCTGTAAGCGAGCGACCCTGGGTAGGCGTGGAAGAACGGCTTCTTCTCGATGGGATCACACTGCACGCCCGCGACGTAGCCCCAAGGGACATACAGCTTGCCACCCTCGTTGAACCGGACCTTGCAGACGCCCACCTGGCCGTCAGGGATGGGGCAGCAGTGCCCGCAGGCAAAGCAGCGCACAAAGCCGCTGTCCATCCTTTCGTAAAGGTCGCCTTCCCGGACGCTGGCGTGAAGAACTTCGTTCAGTGTTGCCATGGCTGCCCCTTCCGACCACTAATCCCTAGTCGCCGGCAAGCCTCTCCATCTATTATAGCGCCGTACCGTCTTCGAAACGCAAACCTTGAAAATCGGGTGGCGGTGTCATTTTGGGATCCAGTTCCTTTGGATGCGCCCAGAGCCCCAGAGTTTTCCAAATGACACCGGTACCGCCTTCTGTTCCAGTCGCCGAAGTCCCCAGTCTTGGTCCGCGCCGGAGGTTCCCACGGCTCCCTTGGCCCTCGTCCAAGGCGCTACCTGAATTCCTGGTCGGACGGATATTTTCAGATCTACTGATTCTAAAGGACATCGTAGGTTTGCTGGTAAATCCCTCCCATCGACGACTGTAGCGCCGGGCTTTAGCCCGGCAGTTGCCGCTGTAGCGCCGGGCTTTAGCCCGGCATTTGCCGCCCTGAAGGGCGGCGCTACAAGCGGCACTTGCCGCCCCTTCGCTGCGCTGAGGGCGGGCCCTAAGAGCCGCCGCTACAAGCAGCCTGTGGGTACACCCTGGTTGGCGCACGAGGCCTCCTCTCCTTGTCACCTGAGTCAAGGAATCCCCAAATTCCGATTTTCAAGCTTCCAGTTTCCACTCTCGGGTTCGCTCCCGGCTTCTCGGGTTTGTTTTCTTGACCGCTTCCGTTCTAAAGCACTTACAAGGTTTGTTCTAGGTTTGTTTTCCGTGGCCCTTCGATTCTAAAGGACTTACTAGGTTTGTTCTAGGTTTGTTCTAAGGGTCATGTTGATGATTCTAATAGATTTGTCAGGTTTGTTTGACCTATTTTTTCATTTTTTCATTCTTGGCCCCAACGCCGATGGTTGAACACCGGTTTCCCCTCCTTCCGACCACTCGTCGGGGCATTCGTTGCGACGGCTTCCGCGCTCGGGCTTGGAGATGCGCCCGGACGGTTGGCCAGACGATTTGCAAGCTGCCGCTCTGACGTTTCGATCCCTTCTCAGCATGACCTCTTCTTCCCTGTCGCCAATCCTCAATCTCCAACCCTCAGTCTCCGGTATTTATCCCCTGTCTCAAAATCTCCAATCCTTAATCCTCAGGCTTGGTCCGGCCCTGTCATCCCACTTTTGATACTCTATCGCATACTAACTTATCTGTCAAGAACAATCGTAACCGCTACCTTGCTCTTCGAAACTCGCGGCCCGCTAACTTATCGAGTGGTCTCTCCATGTTGCGTTCCCGTCTACCGTCTACTGTCTGCCGT
>Ga0326728_10007127_pt1 | contig 29227 bp, 27 predicted proteins | sample MB3enrmetagenome_FD_207602 | JGI IMG/M metagenome (GOLD analysis project Ga0326728, IMG submission 207602) | Lab enriched peat soil microbial communities from McLean, Ithaca, NY, United States - MB31MN | ecosystem: Environmental > Terrestrial > Soil > Wetlands > Peat | place: USA: New York... | reverse complement strand
TCGTTGCTCGCGCACTTCCATGGTCTTCCAGGGCATCTCGCTTACACTCCGGCGCGCGGTTAACCGCGCGCCAGAGTGTAAAGGATGTGTCGAGACACTCTGTAAAGGATGTCATGGGACGGAACACCCAAAAAACGGGCGCGAACCTGGGGCACCTTGCATTTCCTCATATCCTCATTGAGCAGCCGGTCGTGCCTTGACTTTTAAACCCGATAAAATACATTATCGGGTTTAAATTCAATTACTTCTTACGAACTCATGGCGTTCGGAATTAAAACCGAGCTTCGCGATCTGCGGGCGAAAACGTTTGTGTTTACCGCGCAGAAAACAATGTATGGCGGCAAGCATATCGCCAAAGGCGACACGGTGTTCATCTTCGCAAGCGAGAACGAGGGCGGGCGAGGCCTCATCGCGCGTGGCGCAGTCACTTGCGCCGAGGCAATCGCGAAGAAGGGCGGAGTCGCCCGTCAAACGCCCCGCGTTAGCATCGCCGTCAAAAGCACCGCTCTTGCGAAGAGGCCACTGGGGCGGAGCGAACTCAAACAATTTACCGACTGGAATGACGGCCAGCCGGAAACCGAGCTGAATTTCAAATTCTATCGCCAGGCAACGAACAAAGTCGTCGGCATCTCGGATGAAGCGGCGGCGTTTCTCGATGGATTCTTCTAGCACGGTGCCCTTGACACGTTATAGTGATTATCACTATATTTGGAGTTGTCTATGATCGAGGAACGGCCGCTGAAGCCCGTGATCTGGGTCGGGTCGAGCCGCAAGGATATATGTGCCTTTCCCGAGCCGGTCCAGGATCACATGGGCTATGCGTTGTACGTCGCGCAGTGCGGCGGCAAGCATCGCGACACGAAAACCCTGAGCGGCTTTGGTGGAGCAGGGGTGGTGGAAGTAGTAAAGGACTTTCGCGGCGATACGTTTCGCGCTGTGTACACCTTGCGGTACGCGGGAGCAGTGTATGTCCTTCACGCTTTCCAGAAGAAATCGCGGACTGGACGTGAGACGCCGCGCCGAGACATCGAACTGGTGAGGCAACGGCTGCGCGAGGCCGAACAGATCGCAAAGGGGATGGAGCCATGAGCAAGAAGGGGTACGAACGCGGCAGCCGGAACGTGTTCAAGGATCTCGGCGTGCGCAATGCGGACGAGCATTTCGTCAAGGCACAGCTTGTTTTCAAGATCGACAAGCTCACGAAGGAGCGCGGATTGAAACAGGTTGAGGCGGCCGATCTCTTCGGCATCCGCCAGCCCGACGTCTCCAAGATGCTGGGCGGAGAGTTCCGGCAGTTTTCCGTGGAGCGCCTTCTGCGTTTTCTCGTGGCGCTCGATCAGGACGTTGAAATCCGGGTGAAGCCTCATCGCGATGCAATGAACGCGCCAGCCCTGCATGTGTTCTAGTGTCGCGTCCCAGAAATATGGGAGATAAGTTTAGGTTGTCATCCCGAGCGAAGCGAAGGACCTATGCATTTGAATTCACCGGGTGCCCATAGTCTTGCGGTTTTCGAGACGTGGGCCGCAGCCATTGCCGGAATTCGTGAGCGCCGGAAACCGCTGGCATGAGCCAAACTTACTCCGCGCAGCAACTCCGGGAAAGTACACGATCGTGGGCACCGCCGCCCAGGTTAGCCTTCGCCCAGGTTAGCCGCCGCCCAGGTTAGCGCCCAAAAAAACGGGTGCCAACCTGGGGCACCTTGCAACAAATCGCTTGACTCACCCAAGGTAGTACACTGGAGTTATGTCCCAGTCTGGCGGCGGCGGGTCACCCCCGACGCCTTGGTACAAAGAAAATCCATTTTGGGGTGCCATCAGCCTATTCGTTGCATTCCTGCTTACTGGAGTGGGGTTCGGAGTGAGCGGACACCTTACTCTTGGAAGATGGCTTCTTGTGGACGCTTGGCCTTGTGGCGTAATGGCAATCTGGCTTGCGCTAAACGGCCTGACCAAGAATAGGTCGATTCGGATAGGTGGCAAGATTGCATCTGTTCTCGGCCTTGGTTTCATCCTTGGGCTTGGCGCTGTATGGATGGGCAGGTCCAACACTGCGGTCATACCGTCTGCGCAGCCCAGTGCGAGTTCCCAGTCAGGCACAAACGCCAAGGCACAATCACCGTCGAACACATCTGAATCGTCAACAAACAAGTTGCGCGAACCTCCAATCGAGAGGACAGCCAAGTTCACCGTGATGGTCCCGTTCGACACGGCCCCCAACGCTTTTCCGATACCTGTGGATGACAACCCAGACGATCCGCTCTTTAACACCTATACGGAGTTCCACTCCCTGGCGATGAATGGAGCCATGCCTGAAGCAACAAGGGAGACAGAAGGTAAGGGTCAGGTGACGTGGAATTCGAGACCGATCTCAATGGAAGAGGCTCCTACATTTTTGGGCAGGCTCTTGCAATATTACATTTTCCACAGCATTGACAGTCTGCAACACAATTCAATCACGTCGTATGTTGGCTATCCCGCCGAAGCCAACGCTGGGATTGAGCCGCCGGATGCCGAGGTTTATCCGTACAAAAAGCTCTCCAGCGAACTTGCCGACAATGCTTTCTTCCGTCCATTTCTGCATAGACCATCCGGCGACGATATGACGTGGAAGATGGCTCCGAGCAAGATGCCGAAAGGAATGGAGATCAAATTTATAACTCAGAAACCAGATAAGTATTTGGTCCGTTTCCAAAGACCCGGTTATTTCAAAGCTGACTTCATCGTTCAACAGTTTCTCGGTACTGGGGTCGGGCAAATCCCAAAGCATTTCGCGTCGAAGAGTGCCAGCACGATTATGCAATGGGCATTTGTGGTGACTATGCACTACAGGATAGAACATCCCGACGACGATGAGTTCAATCCCGGGAATTACATTCAGTGGCTAGATGCTTTATATGATGGGCTTCACAGAAAGCTGGAGATGGACCAGGTAGAGAAACGATCACGGTGACACTCGTACTCTTCAGGATGGTTTACGTTTTCGTCAAGTCGGTCGTAAGCTCTCCAATAACTCGCCGCAAGGTGCCCCGACAACTCCCCTGCAAATCGCCCTTGACTCATCTGTTAAAATAGATTCATAGCAAACAAGCATTTGCCTCGGCACCACCTGCTCCTTGACAACTAATCAGAGCTGTAATCGGCCATTGTTTCAGCGGCCCGCCTCTTCGACCCGTTTATCGGGCCTCTTGCGAATAACTCCATTTCTTTCAATATTTTGAAAGCGAACTGGTAACTCGCGCGAAGGGACCCCCGCTAAGTGATTGATTTCCCGTGGCGGGCGCCAGTGAGGACGCGTCGAATTGGCCGGAAGCCAAGCTAACTCCTTATTCCGGAATACTTTACCTCCAAGTCCTTATTCCCCAAAGACCTGGAAGGAATTTCTCCCTAAGTCATTGATTCCAAAAGACAGGGGGGAGGGGGGTAGGGGGTACCAACTGGTAACCACCTCGTCTCGACGATCTACGTTCGAAACGTCCGAGAAGCTCTCTTCCACGGTCCGAGAGAAAAAAAGACACAAAAAACACCGAAGTCACTGCGATAATCAGAGCATCCTTCTGGCACGCTACACTAGTACCAATCCCCCAGAAACGTAGTCCGAATTAATGGTCGAAGTTGCCACCATTCCCGAGCCAGTCACGCAGTGGCCCGAGCCGCCGCGCCTGCTGGTGGAATGGTCGTCGCGATGGGAAGAGTTCAAGTCCGCGTTACGCCCGGCGCTCGCCCGTCCTCCGAAGCGACTGGCCGGAGAAGCGCCAGTTGGCATGTTCCCGTATCGCGGCATGCTCGCCTGCTGGTTGCTCGAATGCCTGCTGCTGATCGCGGTCATCGTGCTCCCGGAACGCTTTGTGAGTCTTGAGATCCCCGCTCCTCCCACTCGTCCCCAATGGGACGTGATCTATTACTCCGGCGACGAACTGCCGCAAACCCAGGACCGCGGCGGCGCGCAAGCGGGCAAGTCCGGACGCGCCGGGGGTCAGCAAGCCCACCACCGCACGCAGACCATCCGCGTAGCGCGCGGCGACAAGCCCAGCGAGAAGGTTGTGGACGCTCCCAAGGTAAACCTGCCTCATTCCGATTCGGCAGTCGCCAATCTGCTCGCGTTCAACCCGAATCCCGGCCCGCCGCCCGCCGAAGGCCTGCGTTCGTCTCTCACCGCGCCCACACTGCCTGCGATGAGCGTGGTGCCGCCTTCACCGGAATTGAATTCATCGGCCAGCCGCGCTCCAAGTATTGTTGCGGCCAACGTCGTCCCGCCCGCGCCGAATGTCTCGCGAGACAGGATGCGGACCGCAAACCCGCTCGCGCCGGCGGTCATCGCACCGGCTCCGCGCGATGCGCAGCGCGACCTGGCCAGCTCGCGCGTTCCGATGACGCAAACCGTCGACGTGGTTGCGCCGCCGGTTTCCGCGCCCCAGCGCGACGTGTCGTCCACGCCCAAACTGTCGCTGCCCGCGCCCGCCGTCATTGCGCCGCCGCCGTCGCAGGTCAGCCGCGATCTCAATAGTTGGGGAGGCTCTGCCACGGGCGACTTGCACGCAAGTCCTGTGCCTCCGCCGCCCACGGCATCGGGCGGAGGGTCACTCGCGAGATCTGGCGGCGCCGTGCTTACGCCTCAAGTTGTGCCACCTCCGGCCAGCATCGACGGCCGCGGTTCCCAGAGAAATGGTTCTTCAGGAAGCGCGGGCCGCTCCGCTCAATCCGCAAGTCCGCTCCTCGGCTCCGCTGACGTCGTACCACCTCCACCGGGTCTGGGCGGCGGCAAAGCCCTTTCTGGCAGCGGACGAGGCAACAAGGGAGCCGGAGCCGGCGGCCCGCTCGACCTGGGTTCTTCAGTAGCTCCGCCGACTAACGCCGGAGGAAACGCTGTCGGCTCCGGGGTCGTCGTCTCCAGCCAGCCGGGGAAAGACGTTGGACTGCCGAACTCGACTGGCGGCGGGGCCCTCGCCATGTCGCCCAGCGGCACGGCAAAGAGCGGTCTCGGCGGCAGCGGCGGCGGATCGGGCATCGGCAAAGGCAACGGCCCCGGCAGCGGGTTGCAAGGAGAAGGTCCAGGCGCGGGTAGAGAGGGCACAGGACGCGGCTCCGACCCCAACGCGCATTCCGGGATTTCGCCGTATCCCGGGCCCGGTGGCGCGGGCAGCGGCATTAGCGGCACACCCGCGATGCCCGGCGTTTCCGTGCAGGGCGGCACTACGACCATTACGCTGCCCAGTTTCGGCGCTCCCGGCGACGCCGCATCGACCGGCCCCGGACGTTCTTCCACCAACGCTCATAAAGGATCGGGAGTCACGATCGAAGCGACCCCGCGCTCCGGTGGGGTTTTCGGCTACTACGGCGTTCTGAAAGGCGACCGCAATTACTCCATCTACATCGAGACGTCGCTCGGCACGGCCGTGATGCAGTACGCCGACGCGGCATCGGCAGCGCATCCTTCTTCCGAAGCCCTTAGCGCTCCCGAACCCATGCACAAAGATCTACCCGCTGGACTTCGCCCGACGCGCGTGGTGATCACCTGCATCCTCGACCGCTCTGGAGAGCTCAAAGACCTGAAAGTACTCGAGCCCGGCGCCGCCGAAACCACCTCAAGGATTCTGGTGGCTCTGCATAGCTGGAAATTCCGTCCGGCATTTCGGGGAAATGAGCCGGTCGAGGTGAATGCGATTTTGGGGTTTGGAGTGGATACGAGGTGAAGCGGCTTCGCTGTTAACGATGGAGAGACGGGCGTCCCCGCCCGTCCGCAGATAAGCCCGGTAGCCGGGCGAGGACGCCCGGCGCTCCATCTTGTCTAAGTCAGTAGCCTTTGCGCTTATCAACCACGGCCAGCAGCGGCTCGCCGTTCAGATAGCGGCGCAGATTTTGGGAGAACAGCGCGTAGTGCCGCTCCCATAACTTGTCGGTCAGCGCCGCCGTGTGTGGAGTGATCAGCAGGTTGGGCACGTCCCACAACGGAGAATCGGCGGCCAGCGGCTCTTTTGGGAATACGTCGAGCGCCGCGCCTCCAATCTTCTTTTCACGCAGAGCGGCGGCCAGCGCGGGTTCATCCACCAGCGGGCCGCGGCCGACGTTGATCAGGCAGGCGTCGGGCTTCATAAGCGCCAGGCGATCGGCGTTCGCAATTGCCTTCGTGCTGGCCGTAACCGGCGCTGCGAGCACGATGTAATCGGCTTGGCGAAAGACTTCGTCGATTTGCGCCGGCCCGAAGACGGCGTCCGCGCCTTCACTTCCCTTCTCTGGATGCTCGCGCACCGCGATCACCCTCATGCCGAGCGCTTTCGCACTCTTGGCAACCGCGCGTCCGATGCTGCCGAGGCCTATGAGACCAACGGTTGCGCCCGCGACCTCACGCACGCGCGGCAGTTCGTCCCACAGGATCTGCTGCCCCCAAACGTGCTTCTCCTGCAGGCGCACCGAGCCCGGGATTTTCTTGGCCAGCGCAAAGATGACCGCGATTACGTGCTCCGCCACCACCGGGCCGTGCACTTCGCGCGCGTTGGTGAGAACAACGTCGCTGTTGACGAGTTCCGGAAATATGAACTGATGTACGGCCGCGGCAGGCGAGTGGATCCAGCGCAGTTTCTTTGCGGCCGCGACCTGCTCGGGACGAATTGACCAGGTGATCGCGATCTCGGCGTCGATAATCTCTTCATCCACCCGCTTGTAGTCAGGAAGATGAACGATTTCAATTTGCGGAAACTCGCGCTGCAAGCGCTCCGGAAACCACGAGGGAACGTTCCACAAATCAAACGGATGGCGAACAAAGATCAGAATACGGATCGGGTGATTGCGGATCGTGTGATCGGGTGATCGGGTCATCGCGATCGGGTCATCGGGTGATCGGGTCATCGGGTGATCAAAAAACTTCTCGGCGTTCTCTGCGTCTCGGCGGTTCAAGATTTTCGCAGTATCGGCTAAGCTCAGAGCAGGCTCCGACGCGGAGAAAAATGGGTAAGAGACGAATTTATAGGAGAGCTCGCAGCTTTTCAAATCAGACGCAGATAGAGCAGATAGAACCGATATTGAGTCCCGGCGGCCGACGTGGCATCTTATTACTATCGCGGAGGATAAATATGCCCATCAGTGAACTTCTGCTGCCTGAATTCGATGAAGAAATGAAGAAGACCCGCACGACCCTGGAACGTATTCCGGAAGACAAGAAAGACTTCGCGCCGCATCCCAAATCCATGCCGCTCGGCAAGCTGGCGCCGCACGTGGCGGAGTTGGCCGGCTTTGGTCTTTCGGTGCTCACAACTCCTGAACTGGATTTCGGGAAAAGCAGTTACAAGCCTTTGCCTTTTGAGTCGGTGGCGCAACTGGTCAGCGTTTTTGATGAAGGCGCTGTCAAGGTGCGCGCTGCCCTCAAGAGCACGCCGGATGAAGCCTGGACACAGTCGTGGAAGCTGAGTTTCGGGGGCAAGCCCATCTTCGAAGGGTCCCGCTTTCTGGCTTACCGGCAAATGTACCTGAACCACCTGGTCCATCATCGCGCGCAGCTTGGCGTCTATCTGCGCCTGAACGGGAAGCCTGTGCCCGCGATTTACGGGCCTTCGGCGGACGACACGATGGGGTTCTAGCTAGGACGTATCACCAGAAAAGATCTTCGATCTCCTTGGGCAGGGGATCGTTGAAATCATCTGGAACCGTGAACTCGCCTTTCGCGGAGCCGAGAACACGCCCGTTGGCCCACACGCCCTCCAAATGAATCACAGGCAACTCCGTCCTGTGTCCAAAATGGCAGCGCACTGCCTCTCGTATATTCAGTTTCAACTCATCCATGGTTTGAGCTTGCGTGAAGATGGAATGACCGAGAGCGCGGGCTTCATAGCCGCCCTCGGGCGAATTTTTTACGGAGAAAATGATCTCAGCTGACATATCTCTTTCCAGTTTATACTCTGCCCTCTTTACGATTCCAGATATACTTTTCTTGAAACGAGGCACCAACAGATTAGACGTCTCCATATGGCAGGGTCAGTAGCGGACCGACAGACCGCTGTCGTCGTGCCGGGCGTAAGTCCCGACGTGTTCCCTTGGGACAAATATCCCTTACCCAGGTTTCTTTACAAATATTTCCCGCCTGAGCGGCTCCACGTACTGACGCAGTGTTTGATTCGCTTTAGCCAGCGCCAAGTGTTCGAAGATGTCTACGACTTGCGCCCTGATGTTGCGAGCTTCGGAAACGAGGACGCGATGCTAGAGTTTATGGCAGACAACCCGGCGCTTAGTCGTCATCCACCTTGGTTGCGGGAGGCCGCCGCTAAACATGTGCTTAGTACTCCGGGACGGGAAGCAGCGCTAATACGACAAACCCAAGAGTGGCTTACCGAACCCGACAATTTAGGAGTTTTATGTCTTACGGAGAATCCGGCCTCCGGCCGAATGTGGGAACAATACACGGACGCCGGACATGGGTTTGTAGTGGCTTTTGATACGGCTCATCCCACATTCATCCATCTACGGAGTCCCGGACGGATCGGGAAAGTCGAGTACACCGACGAGCCTGTTCCAGACTTCCTTACACGCTATGGGATGAATGTGTACTTTCAGAAGAGAACCCAATACGAATTTGAAGCGGAGTGGCGAAGCATTAGGGGATTTTCACGATTCCAACCGGAAAACATACGGCACCCAAAGGATGCCTTGCCAATCTACCTCGCTCCATTCAATCCCGCCTGTATCGCCACCATCCTTATCAGGTCACAATGTACGGTGGAGTGGGCGCTGCGAACACTCACCGCTATCGATACTCGTTACAGACACGTCAGGGTAGAATTCTCACGTTAGTCATCTCAGATTTGCCCAATTTCAAAGCAAGCCAGAGAGTCGTGTCGCCTATCCTTTGTAGTTCAGCGCCTTTACCCCCAGGAACCTTGCCGCTCCACCCAGCTCTTCTTCTATCCGCAGCAACTGGTTGTACTTGGAAATTCTGTCGGTGCGGGAAGCCGAGCCGGTCTTGATCTGTCCCACTCCGGTCGCCACCGCAAAGTCGGCGATGAACGTGTCTTCGGTCTCGCCGGAACGATGCGAGATTACTGACGTGTATGCGTTGCGGCGCGCCAGGTCGATCGCGTCCAGTGTTTCGCTGACCGTGCCAATCTGGTTGAGCTTGATCAGGATCGAATTGGCAATTCCCTTCTCGATGCCCTTGGCGAAGATCTCGATGTTGGTGACGAAGATGTCATCGCCCACCAGCTGAATCTTGCCGCCCAGCTCTTTGGTCAGCAGCGCCCAGCCGTCCCAGTCGTTTTCGGAGAGGCCGTCTTCGAGCGACACGATGGGATAGTCTTTCACCCATTTTTCCCAGTAACGAACCATGTCCTCGGAACTCTTTGCCGACTTGTCGGATTTCTTGAAGACATATTTTCCATCCTGATAAAACTCGCTGGCCGCAGGATCGAGGGCAATCGCGATCTCCTCACCCGGCTTGTAGCCCGCCTGCTGAATCGCCTCCAGCACGACTTCAATGGCCTCCACGTTCGACTTCACCGACGGAGCAAAGCCGCCCTCGTCGCCGACCGCGGTGTTGTATCCGCGCTTTTTCAGGACGCCTTTGAGCGTGTGGAAGACTTCCACGCCCCAGCGCAGCGCCTCGGAAAAAGACGGCGCGCCTACCGGCATCACCATGAACTCCTGAAAGTCGACGTTGTTATCGGCGTGCGCGCCGCCGTTCAGGATGTTCATCTGCGGCACCGGCAACACGTTCGCCGCGGCGCCACCCAGGTAGCGATAGAGCGGCAGTTCGTAAGCGTTCGCGGAAGCCCGCGCCGCCGCCATCGAAACCGCCAGGATCGCGTTCGCGCCAAGCCGTCCCTTGTTGGGCGTGCCATCAAGATCGATCAGTCTGGCATCGAGCGTGCGCTGGTCGGCGGCGTCCACCCCTCTGACGGCTTCCGCAATCTCGCCATTGACGTTCGCAACTGCCTGCAGAACACCCTTGCCGAGGAATTGGCTCTTGTCGCCGTCACGCAATTCGACGGCCTCATGCTCACCGGTGGACGCGCCACTCGGCACAATGGCCCGCGCGCTGGCGCCGCCATCCAGAAAAACTTCCGCTTCAACGGTCGGATTGCCACGCGAGTCAAGCACCTGGCGTCCGCGAATTTCAGCAATACTTGTAAGAGGCATAAGTGCGTCCTTTATTCTTCTGATGGATTTGGAAACATGGTCCCTAACCGCGGAGACGCGGCTCGCCGCGTCTACGGTGTACAAACAAGAATTATATCGGACGGAAAGGGGCCCGGTCAGTGCGCTGTGACCGTTCGATGGAATCGCCCCCGGCCCTCCCCGCACCCGATCTGTTATTGTTCCTGATTTCCACCTCGCTTAAAGTCAATTCAACATGAGGAACCGCACCGAAACTCTGGAGATCGGATCGCGCGCGCCGGATTTTTCCCTGGGAGCAGCCAACCGTGAGGGCACATTCACTCTCGGGGGGATGCTTGCGCAGGGCGCGCTGATTCTCGAGTTTCTGCGCGGCACCTGGTGACCGAACTGCGTGAAGCGCATGACTCAGTTCGAGTCACGGAGAACGGAAATTGAAGCAGCGGGAGCGCAGTTGGCGTTCATTGCCGCCGAAAAGCGAGGGGGCGTGTGGAGGCCGGGAAAATTTCTGGAGAAGCATCCCATCGCCAGCGTGTTTCTGCTCGATGAGGATCGGGCTGTGACAAAAGCTTACGGGCTCCATCACGCGCTTGGCACCGATGCGATCGACATCGCGCACCCGGCCACGCTGGTAATCGATCGCGGCGGCCTGGTGCGCTACATCTATCGCGGCGACAACCAGCTCGACCGCGCGCCGCTGGATGAGGTCATACGAGCTTTGCAAGAGTAGGGAGTCAGTTTCTTGACGAGACGCAAGCAAACCTTGAACTACCAAGGTCACGAAGTATCACGAAGGTCTCTGTCTCAGGAATCTCCTTCGCGTAACTTCGTGTCCTTTGTGGTTAAGGTTTCGCCCAATTGAGTTTTGGAGGGAAGACTTAACATGAAAAGAACATTTTCGCTGGCATCGCTCATCCTGATCGCAAGTTTCGCGTGGGCGCAAACTGCCCTGCCCACCGGCACCGCCGTCAAGATGAAACTCGAAACTACGCTTGCAACCTTCAGTTCGAAAGCTGGTGATCCGTTCTCGGCAAGAGTCACGGAGCCGGTCGTACTCGACGGCAAGACCGTGATCCCGGTCGGCACGACGGTCGAGGGACGGGTCACGAAAACGAACGAACCGCGGCGCATTGCGGGCAAGCCGACCATCGCCATCTTCCCCGAAAATCTGGTCCTTCCGAATGGAGACAGGTTCACGCTGAGTGCCTCGCTGGTTGACACCAACGCTGGCCACGGCACCGACGTCAACACGGAAGGGCAGTTCAAAGGCGCTGGCCACGACGGCAAAGATCTTACCGAAGTCGGCATGGCGACCGGCGGCGGAATGCTCATCGGTGGATTAGCGGGCGGCGGCAAAGGCTTCCTCATCGGCGGGGCCGTCGGCGCCACTGTGACCGTCACGCACTGGCTTGGCAAGCACCGTTCCGCGATGCTTCCCGCAGGCACAGAGCTAGTGATGGAATTGAGCCGTCCGATGACGATGACAACGGCCAGCGCCAGCAGTGGGCAGTAAGAATTAGGCCGCTTGGGGACGGGGCAAAGCCTGATAAGGGTTGACTTAAGCTACTCGGGCCATCGCTCGGCGTCCAGCATTTTGATGGAGGAGGTGTGGCGGATCCCTGGGCGGTAGCTTCCGCCGGGTTCTGGTTATGAGTGATATGGCGATTTTTCGCCATGTTGACCGAGGATCTCTCGTAGACGAGGGTCGCCACTAGACCCATCCGGCATCAACCACGTAGCTCTGATTCGTGATTGCAGAGCTGTCGTCGGAGGCTAGAAACAAAGCCAATCGCGCCACTTCTTCCGGGCGGATCATTTTCTTCAGGGCCTGATTGGCCAGTATTTCGGCCTTGTATGCTTCGGTGACCCACAACCGTTGCTGCCGCTCCGTAAGAATGGCGCCGGGCATGATGCAATTGACCCGGACGTTGTCGGCACCTAGTTCATGGGCCAGCGTGCGAGTCATCCCGACGATGGCGGCTTTTGACGTGACGTAGACGACCTGGTTGGTGGAGGGGATCACCCATCCGATTGAGCTCATATTAATGATCGAGCCGCGGTGCGCTTTCTGCATCGACGGAATCACGGCCTGAGCCATGAAGAACTGATGTTTCAGATTGACGGCGATCGCCTGGTCCCAATATACAGACGTGACTTCGGCAATCGTGTGGCGGGTGTCATTCCCGGCATTGTTCACCAGTACATCCACCGTATGAAATCTGAGCAAAATGTTTTGAACGGTGTGTTGTAGTTGGGCAATATCGGTTAGATCGCAGCGGTAGTAGACCGGCACAGTCGCGCCGTCCGACGTGAGCCTCTTGGTAAGTTGCTCCGCCGCTTCATCCTGAATGTCCAGGAGGGCTACTTGCGCGTTCTGCATCGCGAAGGCTTCGACAATCGCCTCGCCTATGCCACTTGCACCGCCGGTGACGATGATGACGCGATTGCGAAGGCTTGGGTAGGTGGCAAATCCCCTAGTCTGCTCCATGCGTGGTTTCCTTGGTTCACTCTCGACGGTTGATGTTAACAGGCGTGGGTGTTGAAAAAGGAACCAAAGCAGTAATTTCTGTGAATTTTCGGGCCTGCGACGAACGAACATTCAATAACTTACGAACGAATTTCGTTCGTGAAATCCCGTGAAAAGAGTTTTTCAACAGCCACAGGCGTTAGCGCTCAGAACTCCGAGCTATCCGCTCACTGCCTGCAAATCCTCTTCCGTTAACAACTCCAGGTCCATCCATCCTTCGACCGGCAAGGCATCGACCGGCAGGTGGTTCTGCCACAAACTGAAGCGCAGGCGCAGCCGGACAGTAAGCAGATCCGAGCTTTTCGGTCCTTGCACTTTGTCCAACTGGAGAGGAGCGGCGAGCAGCCAGGTGAGGGGCAGGCGAAACTCAAAATCACGGACGAGCGCCACCCGCACAATATCTGTCGAAGCGGTCGAACTTGCCACCGCCTTGTCTTTCCCCTGCGTCACTTTCCACGACTGCATGCGGCCTCCATCGACCGCCGCATCCAACCGCAGTTCGCGCCGGGGCTTGGCCGCGTGGTTGGCCCACGACTCCAGATTCACCACCACTTCGAATGCGGCTTGCGGCACTTTGCCGACGAAATCCAGCCGGCCGTAGACATACTGCTCGTCGATCCCGGCAAACACCTGATCCATCAGAAACTGCTTGCCGTGCATGGCGCCCGAGCGCTGGTCAGCCGTGTAACACGCCGCCCCCATCCACTCGAAGTAGCGCACCATGTCGCCTGAGATCGCGGGATGGATGTAGGCGCGCTGCGGCGTGAAGAAAGGCCGCGCCACTCCCCGGATGATCGGCTGCGCCAGATAATCCGGCGGAGTCCCGCCCAACGCCTGGTAAACATTCGACAGGTGCTTGCGGTAGAGTTCATCGAAGTCGCGATCGTTGGCCGAGTGGTGCTCCGGTCCGTACCACCAGTTCCAGTCGCTGCCCTCGGCGATCATGATCTCTTCAAACGCCAGCTTGCGTTGTTTCTCGGTTGCGGCCGGCGCCGACTGCGCATAGAAATTGCGCGCGTGATACAGGTAGTCCCAAGCCTTGTTGTCCTCCGGCGCTCCAATCCAAACGTTGAAGTTCGCGCCGATCCACGACCCCGGCACCAGCGACTTCAATGGACTGACGTTCTTGTCGCGCGCAATCGCCTCGGTCACCGTCACCGCTTCCATCCCCGGATCTTTCTGCAAAGCGTCGTAGAATCTGCGCAGGAATTCCCGCCCCGAACGCGGGTAGTATTCCCAGGCATTCTCACCGTCCAGGATGATGGGAACCATGGCATCTTGCCCTTTCGCGATAACCGGCTGCGCCGATTCCTTGATCTTTTGGATGAGATTATTGGCCGCCTCTTGCGGCGGCATTCCCGAATATACGAACCCGATCAGGTCGGAGAGGGTGTGGTCGCGGAAGAGCAGATTCATTCGCGTATCGGCATTCTCGTAGCGATAAACCGTGTACAGGCGCTGCGCCAGATCCGAGTTCAGATGACCATAACCGTCGCGTGAGAAATCTATCCCCAGAGTCCGTCCCAGCACGCCTTCGTCGGTCGCCATCCACTGCACGCCAAGCCGGTGCGCAATCGCCAACACCTCTTCGGAAACGCTACCCTCCGAAGGCCACACCCCTCGCGGCCGCACCCCAAACACTTTCTCGTGCAGATCCAGTCCGCGCTGCAATTGCTGGCGGGCGTCCTCAGGATGGCGATAGCGGTTCTGCGGCAGGGCCAGCCCCGGCGAGGAAACCGCGCCCATCTGCGTGTCGCACAGCAGCGGCAGAATGGGATGGTAAAAAGGCGACGTCGAAATCTCGATCAGGCCTTTCTTTGCCGCCTCCGCATGCACCGGCAGAACGCGGGCGAGCAGTTCGCGCTCCCGCGCGATCACAAACCGCTGGTCTTCGAGCGTATAGTTCCGGCCTTTGCGAATCAGTTCCGCAACATCTTTCTCCGCCAGAAAATACTCGTCGAACCATCCAATCTGCGAGAGCACCTGCAAGTCGGTGAAATCCTGCGCCTGAAAGTATTTGTCCGCTCGCTCGGGCGAATCCCCCGCCCCGTGAAATCTCTCCCACAGCTCGCGGTATCGCGGATAGCGCCCGATTACATTCACCGCATTCGCCTGAAACAGATATTGCAGGGCAAACTGCCGCTCCCCTTCCGTCAGGTCTTTCGCAGGCTTCGTCGCAACCTGCAGAAAAGGGTCCTGAGCAGCGCCCGCAACATAATCCTGAATCTGCGTGATCAGCGAGGGCACTAGATTGAACGTCTGATGCACCTGCGGGAACTCGTCCAGCAGCTTCACCATCCCGTAGTAGTCTTTCAACCCATGGAGGCGCGTCCAGGGCAGGCGATACTGCCCCGTCACCAGGTCTTTGTAGAACGGCTGGTGCTGGTGCCACAGGACGACAACGCGCAGTTGGGCCATGACTCTTGCTGCCACCTAATACATCGGCAAATTTTCAGTTTAATTCATTCGGCAATTTTCCAGCGTGGTCATGTAGGACGCGGACCGTCATTTTCCGCTACTCTATTCTAGAAAGGTAGTGGGAGGCAAAACGGCGGCGGGCTGGCGTCGAACCACGAGATGCCCGGCGCAGCCCCTTTGACTTCCTGTGGAGACGCGGCTTGCCGCGTCTCTACTAAGTTTTTGTGAAAACTGTTCCGCCGAGCGATTCTCATGAACTCGAAAGTCAAAGTCATTTTCTTCGACGTCGGAAACACGCTGCTGTTTCCCAATCGCGAGCGCATTCACGCGCCTCTGGCCGAACGTGGCATCGTGCCCGATGGCGAGCACCTGCGCGATCTGGAATGCCGAACCAAGAATCGGTTCGATGGGATGATGACTGGGACGATTACAAAGAACGGCAGCCCCGACCACGGTTTTTGGTGGATGTTTTACACCCAGTTGCTCTCCGAGATCGGACTTAAAGACGACGCGATCCGCGACCAGCTCGTCGCCGGCATCCAGAATTCCGGCAACTGGGACAAGATTCTCCCCGGCACCGCTGAACAATTGCATGAGATCGGGGAGCGGTACCGGATCGCTGTCATCTCCAATGCGGATGGCAGAATCGAAGACGTGCTGCGCCGGTGCGGTATCGCCCGCTGCTTTCGCACCATCACCGACTCCGGACTCGTTGGCTACGAGAAGCCGCACCCGGAAATCTTTCGCCAGGCCCTGAAGAGCATGAATGCCGAGACCGAAGAGAGCCTCTATGTCGGCGACGTCTATTCCGTGGATTACCTCGGCGCGACCGGCGCAGGCATGCAGGCGGTGTTGATGGACGTCCCGGGCGCGTATCGCGACAAGGGAGTGCCGCGAGTGGAGTCGCTCGCAGAGTTGCAGATGGTCCTGCGCGGAAGTTGATTGTCGATGCCTAGCCCCTAAAGGGGATTCTTATTTCCCGTAGAGACGCGGCTTGCCGCGTCTGCCGCCGCAGAGTGAGAGGGGGCAAGCCCCGTCTCTACACCTCAACGACCTGGTGATCGTGGCAATCGGGATTGATCTTCCGATAGAGATTCGCCAGCAGCCCCGGCCCATAGCGCGCCACAAAGCTCACTCCCGCGACCTCGCGCTCCTGGAGCACCTTATGCGGAAATAGCGCGTGGCTCAAGGCATCCGCGTGCCGCGTGATGACTTCATTCCGCAGCAGTTCTGCGCGGGACGCTTGCCGATGCAGCCGGTTGATTTGATTCCACATCCGCATTCGGGCGCGGTCCGCGGCCGCGATAAGGGTTGAATCCAGTTTGCCGATCGATTCGCGAACCGCCGCCATCGACTGCTCCGCGCTGGCGTAGGCTTCCGAAAAGCGAGCCTGCAAGTCCGTTGGCAGCGAACGAGCGGCAATGGCTTCGCGAACTTTTTCCGGACCGAGGAACACCTCGGGCAGGCCCAGTTGGTAGCGCGTCAAAATGCGTTCTGGCTTGGCTTCGAGCAACGTCGCCGAAAACCGCGGCAGGATCGGTGTCACTCGTCCCAGCAGTTTCTCGTAGACGACGGCGGCCTGCGCGAAGTATGCGACTTCGGCCGCTCCGCCGGTATAAACGAGCGTCGGCAAAAGGTAGTCCTGCACCACGGGACGTAAGAGCACATTTGGGTTGAACTTCTCCGGAGCCTCTTCAATCCGGTCAACCAACTCTTCAGTCGAGATCCGCTCCTCACCCACTGCGAAGTTACCGCCATTGGCGCCATTATTTCTGCGGTGCACTGCCGTGCGCGCGCCATTCTTCACTTCAAAAAGCAGCGTGGTCGCCGAAGTCACTTTGACTTGCTGGTGATATCCCGCCGCCTCGAGCGCCTTGCCGCGTGCCAACAGCGCCCCATCGAGTTCGGAGGCCCGTTCGATCGCTGCGCGGAACAGGGGTTTTGCGAGATCATGGAAATCTTTTTCGGCCGGATCGAGCAGGATGACGCCCCAATCCGCAAACAGCCGCGCAAACAGCAGGGCAAATGCGCTGCCCAGAGTTTCACCCGGACGATACGCCTGACGCAGCCACGTCGTGACCTCGGAATCTCCCAGCAAACCGGCGGCGCGCTCGACCACCGGCTCAATCTCTGGCCCGAACTTGACAGTGCCCACGGGCGCATCGGCCACGGCGTGACTTTCAAACGCGCGGCTTTCCACCGTAAATCGTTCCGGAAGGCCGCGCTCGGAAACGAGCGCTACATGGTTGACCTCGGCCAAATCGTGGTCCTCGGTCGCCAGCCAGAAGACCGGGACGCAGTCCACTCCGGAGGCCGTCGCCTGTTCCGCCAGCTTGACCGCGGTCAGCGCTTTGAAAATCGAGAAGAGCGGGCCGCCGAAGAGACCAACTTGCTGTCCGGTAACCGCCGCAAACGCTCCTCGCCTGAGCCGCTCAAGATTCGCCAGCGTTTTGGCAGAGGCGCCCCACGCGCGATTCTGGCGTTCCAGAATCTCGCTCACCTTGCCGCGACGCGCGGCGTTATAAGCAACGCGCTGGGATTCGTCCTTCACCCACTCGGAAAAAACCGGCGAGCGTGGATACATCCCGCGGACGGAAGGAGTGTAGGAAAGATAGTCGAGGAAGAGACGTGTGGCGTGCGGAATCTGCTGGAACGGCAAGCACTGCGCGTTCACTGGCGGCCCTCCGCACATCTCTCGATACACCGGCGTATTCTTGCCATCCGCATATCTTCTCACTCTCCCGGAAGCTAACGCGTGGGAGTTCTCGCTGCGTTCAAAAGTAGCACTTTCGAGGCAGCTAGCGCCAAACCCAACTACATCTGATGATGCGGCCGCGCTCAGGTTGCAGAGAGCGAGTAGGAGGCAGGTACCTACCGCTTCCAGCACGGATTCAAGGCGATGCCGCGATACGAATCCCAACTGCGCCACGGACTGCTAGGCGTGAAGGCGGATCTCCTCAGATTTGCGATTCTGCATCTCGGCGAACGCCTGGGGCAGGAAGCGCAACAGATCCGTCGCCACCAAAGAATTCTCGCCGACGGATTCACTGGCCAAGTCCCCTGCTAGTCCATGAAGATAGACAGCGAGAGCGGTTGCTTCGAGCGCATGCTGCGGATGTTGCGCGATCAGGCCGGCGATCATTCCGGTGAGGATGTCTCCCGTGCCTCCGGTGGCCATGCCCGGATTGCCGGTGGGATTCACCCACACGGCGCCATCGGAGGCTGCGGCCGGCGCGGCGCTCGCCGGCCCTGCAATCAATGTGCGATGTCCCTTGAGTACGACAATCACCTCATGCTCGCGGGCGAAGTTTCGCGCGACTTCCAGGCGGTTCGCTTGAATTTCGGCAATGCTTAAGCCCGTCAAGCGCGCCATTTCTCCCGGGTGCGGCGTGATGACGACGGTTCGTCCGCGGCCGCTCAGCTGGCTGGCCGCGCCTTCGAAAGCGTTCAAGCCGTCCGCATCCACAACTAGCGACTTGTCGCCGCGAGTTACGATGGTGCGCACGAATGCGGCGGTCTCGGAGCTACGCGAGATGCCTGGGCCAATGGCGAGGGTCTTACGCTCGAGCAGCGCATCAAGGCCGAGTCCCACCGCTTGCAATGAGAACGTGCCTTGCTCGGTTTCTGCCAGCGGCTCGGTCATCAGCTCGGGATGAAAGGCGGCTACGGTTGCTAGCACGGATTTTGGCGTGGCAACCGTCGAAAGCCCCGCGCCCGCTCTTAGAGCTGCGAATCCCGCCATCGCCGCCGCGCCCGCTTTGCCGAGCGATCCGCCGATTACCAGCACGTGTCCGTAGCTGCCCTTGTTGGCGTCACGCGCTCGGGGCATGAGCAGCGGAGCGAAATCGAAGGGAGTACTCAGATGAAGTCCGAGCTCGGAGACAATTGCTTCCGGCGGCGAACCGATGGGCGCAATCACAGTGGGCCCGCCGGTTAACGCTGCGAAGACGTGCGCCGGACGAGGCGCGGTGAAGGTCACGATGGCATCGGCGCGGGAGTCAGTTGCACCCGGTGACCGCATGGCATCGGCGTCCGCGCCCGAGGGAATATCGACGGCAACAATTGGAGCCGACGCCGCGCTCATCTTGGCGATCGCTGCGGCATAGAGCGGGCTGACCGGTGGACGAAACCCTGTGCCGAGGATTGCATCCACGATCACATCCGCGGCGAAGATCTCCGCCGCGGCCAATGAATCGAGCCAACTCGCTTCGCGCACGATCAGGGGTGCGATATTCAGTGGATGGAGCTTTTGCAGCAGGGTCTGAAACATCACCGCCGCATCTCCGCGAAGCTCTTCGGGATCCGACAACAGCAGAATGCGCACGGCACGGCCCGCTTCGACGAGCTTGCGGACGACTACGAATCCGTCTCCGCCGTTGTTGCCCTTGCCGCAGAGAATGCCGACGCGCTCCGCTTGCGGGTAATCGGAGAGGATGAAACGGGCGACGGCGGAGCCGGCGTTCTCCATCAGCGTCAGCGAAGGGACGCCGAAGCGCTCCGAGGTGGAGCGATCGATCTCGCGCATTTCCGCCGCGGTTACGATTTTCATGGCTTCGACCCGGATGGTTCGGCCCCGGCCGTCTGTTCGAGTTCGCGGAGTTGTTGCGGCTCGCCCATGGCGATCAGAAAATCGCCGGCTTCGATGCGATCGTCGGGCGCTGGATTGAAGCGCATGCCCGTCTCGCGCTTGATGGCGAGGATGATGACGCCGCGGTCCTGGCGGATGCGCGACGTCTCGATGGTCTTGCCTGCAAACGGACTGCGCGCGGTGACCGGCACTTCGCCGATCTCGAGATCCATGCCAAGACGCGTGGTGGCTGTGTCGAGAAAACTAACCACGTGCGGACGCAGGAAGGAATGGGCGATACGCTGTCCGGCAAAAACATAGGGAGAGACGACCGAATCGGCGCCCGCGCTGCGCAGGTGCTTCTCCGCCATCTCTTCGCTGGCGCGGGCGATGATGCGGAGGCCCGGATTCAGACTGCGGGCGGTCAGCACGATATAAAGATTGGTGGCGTCGGTGGTGGTGGCGGCGACCAGACCGCGCGCGCGGTCGATCTGTGCGTCGCGCAGGGTCTGCTCCTGGGTGGCATCGCCGATGAGTATGAGCCAGTTCTCGCTCGAGAATTTCTGCGCTTTGGCTTCGTTGCTTTCGATGATCACGAACTGAGCGGGGCGGCGCGCCAACTCGCGCGCGGCACTGCGGCCGACGCGTCCGGCGCCGCAGATGATGTAGTGACCTGTGAGACGGCCTATGTCGCGCTCCATGCGGCGCCTTCCAAAGAAGCTCTGCAACTCGAATTCTAGCAAAGCCTGGGTGAGGCTTCCGACGGTCAGAAACACCAGCGAGACTCCACCCAGGATGATGATGACGTTGAACACGCGCCCGGCATGCGACAGGGGATGTATTTCCTGATATCCGATGGTGGTCAGCGTAGTGATGACCATGTAGAAACCATCGAACCAGGGCCATCCCTCGATGTAGTGAAAGCCAAGCGTGCCGAGGCCGACCACGAAGGCCAGCGCGGCAGCGAGGAACTTGAGTTTTCGGAAGACCCTCATCGATACATGGTTCCGACGTTCCGTGCCGGGCGAGATGGGCGATCCAGTTTCCCGCGCGACAAGTGAGTATAGCCCTGGCGGTGGTTGAGTGCAGTGACGATCAGTTGTGCTTGGAGAGTGCGCGTTGTTACGATCTCGATGTATGAAACTTTCCGTTGTCATGCCGGTGTATAACGAACGGGCCACGCTCCGCGAGGTGGTGCTGAAGGTTCTCGCGGTTCCCCTGGAGATCGAACTGATCTCGGTGGACGACGGGTCGCGGGATGGCTCGCGCGAGATTCTTGCTGAACTGCAATCTGAGTATCCGCAAATCCGCGTCGTTCTTCAGCCGCATAACATGGGGAAAGGAGCGGCATTGCGCCGTGGCATTCAGGAAGCCACCGGCGACTACGTCATTATTCAGGACGCCGATCTGGAATACGATCCGGCGGAGTATCCGCTGATGATCGAGCCCTTGATCCAGGACAAGGCGGACGTAGTTTTTGGCTCGCGCTTCCTGGGCGGCGCGCCGCATCGCGTGTTGTACTTCTGGCATTCGGTCGGCAACCGGGCTCTCACGCTGCTTTCCAATTGCCTGACCAACATCAATCTTTCCGACATGGAAACCTGCTACAAGGTCTTCCGGCGCGAGCTGATTCAGTCGATCCCGATCGAGGAGAATCGTTTCGGATTCGAGCCCGAGATCACAGTGAAAGTGGCGCGGCGAAACCTGCGCATTTATGAGGTGGGGATCAGTTACTGCGGGCGGACGTACGAGGAGGGCAAGAAGATCGGATGGAAAGACGGCGTGCGCGCCTTGTATTGCCTGCTGAAGTACTCCCTCAAAGAGCCGAAGGTGAAGACTGCGGAGCAGGCAGTTCCGGCCCCGGATCGCTCGACCGTTTCGCGATGAATCTCGCGTGAGGTTGTTCTCTTCCTACTAGTATAGTGTCCCAGTGATAACGTAATCGTGCTTCGACCGTCTATTTGATATGACGGATAATCGAAGCTTGCTCAAACTGACACCCGAACAGAGAGAAGACTTACAACGCTGGGCACAGTCGCGAACCCTGCCTGCCGGGGATGTGTTTCGCGCGCGACTCATCCTAGCCTTGGCCGACGGTACGACGTATCGCGAGATTTCCAGAACTCTGAAAACCAGTTTGCCCACCATCGCCCGCTGGAAAATGCGGTTTGAACGAGACGGATTGGTGGGCCTGGCGGGCCGCCATCAGGGCAGCAAGCCACGTGCCGCCACGCCGAAGGTGCAAGCCCGCGTGATCCGGCGAGTGCAGCAAAAGCCGGAGGACGGCAGCACGCACTGGTCCTGCCGGAAACTGGCGAGCGAGTTGTGCCTCAGCAAGTCCACGGTGCAGCGGATTCTGGCGCAGGCGCAACTGAAACCGCACCGACTGGAACGGTATATGGCCAGTAACGATCCGGATTTTGAAAACAAAGCGGCTGACATCATCGCTCTGTACTTATATCCCCCACAGCATGCAGCGGTGTTTTGTGTCGATGAAAAGACGGCGATTCAGGCTCTGGATCGGCTCGATCCGGTGTTGCCGTTGTCGCCGGGGCGAGCGGAACGGCATGGCTTCGAATACTTTTGCCACGGCACGCTTTCACTCTATGCAGCGCTGGATGTGAGGACCGGCAAAGTGGAAGGCAAGACGGCCAAGCGCCACACCAGCGCCGAGTTCATCGCTTTTCTGGATCAGTTGCTCAGCAAGACTCGCTGGGCGAAGGAAATCCACATCGTGCTGGACAATCTTTCCGCCCACAAGACCAAAGCGGTAGAGGAATTCTTGCAGCAACATCCGAAAGTACGTTTTCACTTCACTCCCACCTACTCCTCTTGGTTAAACCAGGTGGAGTTGTGGTTTGCCAAGATCCAGCGCGACGTGATCAGCCGCGGCGTCTTCACTTCCGTTGCTGATCTGGCACGAAAGCTACGCAAGTACATCGAGGCTTATGCCAAATCAGCAAAACCTTTTCGCTGGACTTATACCGATCCTCAGAAGCGGATTCGTATTAACGAAATCACCGGGACGGCTCACTAGTGGTGGGCGCCCTTCTCCCGGAGCCGCCCTGAGTAAGGGTTCGAGCCTTGTTTGTTCGAGGCTGCACCTTTGCCCCCGCGCGCCCCATTAAAGTTGATGGGCGGATTCGGCTTATCTTTTATCGGCTTCAGCGCGGGCGCCGTCCCCGGCGTCCTCTTTCCGGCAGATCGAGGCGGCGCGGACGTCTTGGCGGTTTGACGCTCGAGGGCTTGCAAATCCTTGGAGTTGGCAGTCGCACCCGCTCTTGCACTCCCCGCCTTGCCGATGGACACGGTGCTCTTAGGCGCTTTTTCGGTGGCTGAAGGCTTAACCTTGAATGTAGTGTTTTGCTGAGCCAAGCCGCTCACGCTGATGCCCACCAGTGCGACTACAACCGCCCATGACAATCTCATCTTCAGAATCCTCAATCCTTTGCTCCGGAACTTCCAGCTACCTGTACTTAGATGCACGCGCCCTGCCATCCAGCTCTCAAGTCTCTCCTATGTTAAACCCTCCACCTAGGGAAAGCACTCGCGAGAACAGAAAGAAGGAGAACGGGTTAGTCGGGACAGAGGTTCGCTGCACGGCCGACGATGAGGAGGGGGGTGCGGGGGATATGCAATGTCCTGCACATTGCCGTCGAGTTTCCTTTGGTGCCCGCCGGCAAAAAACTGCCCAATGCGACCCGGAAACCTTAATTCCGGCCAGGACGCACTTTATCCGTTTACTAGCAACAACTTATAGGCTATAGCGGCCTGTTCTCCCCTTTGCACCGCAGTTCATGCCTGGAGAGGAGATTTGGCGACGCGTACCTTGATCAGACGGGGCGCCCAGACCGAGACTGCCGAGACGGCCGGGGGCGCCTGAAGTCGTTTGACGAACAAGGCGAGATGCTTTGCCCGCGCTGTCACTAGACGAGCCTACGACTTGCGGTAACTATTTCAGTTCAACGCGCCTACGTTGAAGATCGGCCAACCAGAATATCGGCGATGCGTACCCCTGCATGTCCATCCCAAAGGGGAGGGACAACTCCTTTTTTTGCCCTCCCGCCAAGCACTCGCGACAATTCCATGCGCAGCTTTTCCCGATCGCGACCCACCAGAACATTGGTCCCCATGGAAACGGTAATCGGGCGCTCGGTATTCTCGCGCACCGTGAGACAAGGGACGCCAAGGTAGGTGGTCTCTTCCTGAATGCCGCCCGAATCGGTGATCACCACCGTTGCGCGCGATTGCAATCCCAGAAAATCAACATAGGGCAGAGGATCGAGCACGCGCAGTTGCCCGGCGTTCAATCCAAAATCGGCAATTCGTTTACGCGTTCTTGGATGGGCTGGAAAAACCACCGCCAAATCCCGGTTCACCTCGAGCAGCGACTCCAGGATTCCCTTCAGCGTCACGCTATCGTCGACGTTCGCTGGACGGTGCAGCGTGACCAAGGCATAGCGCTCCGGCAGACCATCCGTCTTAGTCGTCAGCGTCAGCGTCTTCTGCGCCGCCGGCAACAGGCGCACGAGCGAGTCGATCATGACGTTGCCGACGCGGAAGATCTTCTCCTCGGGAATTCCCTCTCGCCGAAGATTCTCGTCACCATCCTCCGAGGGCGTGAACAGCAAGTCGGCAAGCTGATCGGTCACCAGGCGGTTGATCTCCTCAGGCATGGTTCGATCGAGCGAACGCAGTCCAGCTTCGACGTGGCCAACTTGAACGCCCAGCTTGGCGCAAACCAGCACGGTCGCGACGGTCGAATTCACATCCCCATACACGAGGACGATGTCAGGCTTGCGTTCAACCACGACCGGTTCGAGCCGGATCATGATCTCGGCCGTCTGCTTCGCATGCGTGCCCGACCCAACCGCCAGGTTCACATCGGGCGCCGGTATGCCCAGTTGCTGGAAGAACACATCGGACATATTGACGTCGTAGTGCTGACCGGTGTGGATGAGGGTTTGCGCCACATTCTCCCGCTCCTTAAGAGCATTGAGGACCGGCGCGACCTTCATGAAGTTGGGGCGAGCTCCAACGATGTGAAATACGTTCACAAATTCTCCAGTAACGCGAGTTTCGCAATCGACGCCAGGTCCTGTCGACTGTTGCTGCTCCAAACGCTACAACCGCTACGACACTCAGGTTAGCCAGGGGGAATGAGATAGGCTCCTGGAATCCTTCTGCCTAGAGTCGCAAGGACCCCTCCGTTCGCGCTCGCCAGCTTCGCCAAGTGGCCATCAGTAGTCTGCTTTGGGGTCTTGACCCAGGTTGGAAGATGAGAAACATCGTGATCGTCCGGGATAAATGTGAACCGTGACACGTCGGCCTCTTTCAGCCGAAGCAGCAAAGAGCGCGCTTGTGCAACCGTGAATCCGTATGCCGGCGCCTGCGCAAGGACTCTTATAAACCCCAGCTCAGTGATCGAACAGGTCGCCAGCGTCGGGAACTGCTGCGCTCGCACCCACGAGGCCACGCGAGCGTGGCATTCGTGATTAGCGAATCCAAGCGCAACCAGCGCGTTTACGTCGAGCAGATATCTCATGGGAAGTTTGTCAAAATTTCTTCAACCTCTCTGCTGCTCAACACGGGAGCCTCCGAACCCGCGCTAAGAACAGGAAGTCCAGTGATGGGATCAATGGCAATCCTCGCCTGGCGTGGACGCTTCGCACGGGGCGTTAACACAATGCGTCCGCCCTCGATGTTGGCCTCGAGCGGATCCCCAGCGCGAATACCAAGCCGGCGGCGCAGAGGACCGGGAAGTACAACCTGCCCCTTGGTGGAGACCTTGGTTTGCATGGTAAGACAATCTTACCTTCGGCGAGGGCGCGGCGCAAGCCTGGAATTCCCGGCCGAAGGCACCTGGGTCAAGTCTGCGACACACTTTCTCCCCGCCGCAAGATCCAGAGCAAAACGAAAACGCCGATCAGGGCGATGGTGAAGAAAACTATCCCACCCTGGTGATGAAGTCTTCCGGTCAAGTATCCCGGATCGACCCGAGTTGCAAGCATCGCAATCGTAAAAATGCGCAAGCCATTCTTGGCCACCGACAGAGGAACTGCGACACCAATCACCAACGCCTTCCGCCACGGTGAGCACAGCAGAAGCTGAGCCAGTACCATGGTCGTGACCAGCAACATTGAGCTGGAACGGATGCTGCTGCATTCTTGCGCGACTTCAACCGTCAAACCCGGGATCATGAGCCTGACGCCATCTTGTGCGACAGGGACGCCGGTTGCTGCGAAAAGCACATAGGCGGACCAGGCAGACCCTTGTTGCAACAGGTTTACGATCTGGTTCAGTGCGAGTTGTGGAAATGGCACCAAGCCGAACAGGAAACACAGGGGAAAGAGAACCGAGCGCGAAACTCGGGAGCCGAAGCAAAGAACGAAAGCTCCGATCCACCAGATCACGAGCGCCAACATGCCCAGCGAGAGCTGCTCATCGGAAGCGAGCGATGACCACCCTCTCGCGAAGCCAGCGACCAAAACGGCCGTCGCCAGCCAAGCGGAGCCAATAGGAACATTCGGGGCGACCATCGGCCGCAGAGAATGCCACTCCAGAAAGATCAGAACTGCGGTGATGGGAAGAATGAGCAGTATGTGCGTGTATGCATTATCCCGCAGCGCCAGCGCGAAGGTGTCGACCAAGGGACGCCACCCGACCAGCAAGGAAACAGCCAACAGGAGGGCCAAACTCAGATGTGGTGGCAATTTGGTCATGGACTCTTCCGATCGCGTGTCAACGGCAGATGAATTCCGCCAAGGGGATTGGGAACCTCGGCTTTGCCCGTGTCGCCGAATCTGTAAGTCATGGGATAATCAGTCTACGCCTGCAGATCCTGCGTCGCGACGGTTGGAGGTGTCAATCGTGCGGCACGATGTCGAACCTTGAAGTCCATCACAAACAGTTTCGGAGTCACTCCGGCCACAACTCCGAAGAGAACCTGATCACGTTATGCTCCACCTGCCATGCATCCGCTCACCAGTCTCCGAAAACATGGGAATATTGAGCGCGTTGAAAAACCACCCTCCTCTTCCCTTCTTGCTCCGTTGCGCTAATCGCTCGAAGCGCGCCTAAATAGGCGACGCGCCTCGAAAATGACGATTAGAGCAATCGCGGCTCCGGCAACATCGATTCCGCAATCGACCAAGGAAGCATTTCGGCCGGGCACGAACCTCTGATGGAACTCGTCAGTAAGGGAATACAGGCCAACAATGCCGATGCACCATATCGCTTGACGCAGCCTCCACCGAAACGGTTGTTGCTCCGCGAAACTGCCATACACAAGAGAGGCCAAGATTCCATACTCTGTGATGTGGGCTGTCTTTCTGAGGAGAGTGTCCAAAATATGGAACGTTCTGGGTGAAACGCCGATGTGGAGCAACGTGAGCGCCTGGCCTACCAGACCCTGAGAAAAGTCGGAACCGAATCTTTCTGTGGAGAGGTAGAAAACCAGTACCGCCCAGGCCAAAGTTGCGAGGCGCAAGGCCACCCGACGCTTCGAGAGATTCAGGCCGGCTACCGCCACGGAATTGTTCATCTCGCTCGATTCACCCTTTTTATGAGATCGTGCTGCGGGCGCGTTCGGATCAGGCCCTTTGCATTTCCAATTGGCGCCGAACACAGCATTGCCAAACCATTCCGGACGGTGCTCTTCTCCAGTTTACTTGCTTGGAGCTTGGGGCCGGGGCCACGTGCCGAGGCGGAATGCTCGTCCGGTCTCGCCACGTCAAGCCCAGAGAAATCAGTAACCGTCCGGTCGTGGCCGTGTTGACATCGGTGAGCTTATACAAGTGTGGGAAATAAGTGTCCCCATAAACTACGTGGACACTCACGCCAAGTGTGTCGGTGCTTCGATTAGGCAGCAGCAGTCGAGTAGGTCGCGCTCGCCGCTTCAGCGCCTCCCACAGTCCAAGCGCGCAAGATTCCCCCAGTCCTAATCGATAAGTGAGAAATAACCACGAAGCCGGCGGAACACTCGTCTCCAACAACGTACACACGCCGGATGTACAAGCAATTCCTTTGGCCGGCAATGGCAGATTGGCGGGAGTCCTGGGACTTTTTGACCTGGCTCCAACTATCCTCGATTGCGGTCACTTAGTAACATTCATTTCCAGATAGTAACAGCCATTTCCAGACAGTGGCCTTTCGATTACCTGTCCCGTTGGACATCCGATCGTGCGCAGCCGCGCCGCGTCGTCGTGAACCTTCGGGATCTGCCCAAAGCCGGGTGTCAGGCGAAGAATAACTACATGCTCCGCGCCTGCGCGGGACCTGTTTCTCGCAGGACACGATGCAACTGCTCCATATCCCCCGCCGTGCCGCCTAAAGCACGGAACAGGAGAAGCAAAGTGAAACTTCACGATTTCCCATGGACGTGTGTGGGTTGCGGATTCGTTCTATTGAATGTCTTTCTATTGGCAGCAACTGCCACCGGACAGCTGACCGCCAGTCCCTCCACCGTGAGCTTCGGCAGCGTTCAGATCGGTAATAGCGTTTCGCAATCGGTGGCTCTGGACAATGCTGGCAGCGAGGATCTGACGATTACCAAAGCGACAGTATCAGGAACCGGGTTCAGCGTCAGCGGGCTCACCTTGCCGTTGAAGCTGGCCCCGAAGCAGAGCGCGAGCTTCACCACGACTTTTGCTCCGCAGTCCAGCGGCAGCATCAGTGGGAGCGTCTTGTTGGAATATTACGAGACTCAAGGAAGACACTTTGCATCCTGGAACGTAGCGAAGGTTTCCCTCAAAGGTACGGGCACAACTTCCGGTCAACTGACTGCCAATCCCAGTAGCTTGAGCTTTGCAAACGTCCAAGTGGGAAGCAGCCAGACGCAATCTGGAACACTGACTAACTCAGGGAACTCCAGTCTAACGGTCTCTCAGGCCACAGTTACCGGCACCGGTTTCAGTCTGAGCGGTTTAACCTTACCCCTGACGCTGGGAGCGGGCCAGAGTACGACTTTCTCGGTAACCTTTGCCCCGCAGTCGGCGGGCAGTTCCAGCGGCAGCGCAAGCATCACTTCCACGGCCTCAGATTCGAACTTGAGCATCCCGCTTTCTGGCACCGGCGTGACGCAGGGAACGTTGACTGCGAATCCCACTGCGCTTGCGTTCGGCAACGTTCAGGTAGGCAACAACACGAGCCTGTCTGAGACGCTGACCAACACGGGCGGATCAAGCCTCACGATTTCGGCGGCCACGGCCAATGGCGCCGGATTCAGTTTGAGCGGAATGGCTGTGCCTTTGACATTGGCCGCCGGCCAGAGCACGTCCTTCACGGTGCTTTTTTCTCCGACCGCGAGCGGCGCCGCCACGGGCAACGTGAGCATCACTTCCAACGCCTCAGATTCGAACTTGAGCATTCCACTCTCTGGTACCGGCGTGACGCAGGGAACGCTGGCTGCAAATCCAACTACGCTTGCGTTCGGAAGCGTTCAGATCGGCAACAACACGAGCCTGTCTGAGACGCTGACCAACACGGGCGGATCGAGCCTCACGATTTCGGCGGCCACGGCCAATGGCGCCGGATTCAGTTTGAGCGGAATGGCTGTGCCTTTGACATTGGCCGCCGGCCAGAGCACGTCCTTCACGGTGCTTTTTTCTCCGACCGCGAGCG